>Ga0209187_1000851_pt1 | contig 43395 bp, 24 predicted proteins | sample BantaG_FD_187430 | JGI IMG/M metagenome (GOLD analysis project Ga0209187, IMG submission 187430) | Marine algal microbial communities from Bantry Bay, Ireland - BantryBay_4 metaG (SPAdes) (version 2) | ecosystem: Host-associated > Algae > Red algae > Unclassified | place: Bantry Bay, Ireland...
CGACGGGATAGGCTTTGTCGACGCCTATCGCTTGTTGGTAAATGGCGCGCCCAGCACGCCCGCAACCGTGACGCGTGATCTGTTCAAAAAGCGCGACGGAGAGACAAAAGTGTGCCGGTCAACCAACGCGGCATTACGTCCGAGACGTGTCGCGCTTGGCAGTTGGGTCACGCCGTGGTCTGGAACAAGTTGTTGAAGCAGCGGATGCAGGCGATTGCTTTTCCGTGGATTGATGGGGACGCAGTCAATGCAATCCAGTATCGTTTCACCCAAACCGGCCTGGTCAAGAAAGCACGCTTTGGTCAAAAAGCGGGCAGCGACCGCCACCTTTTTGGACTGCATCTGTTGCAGGGAAACGAAACGTTGGTGCTGGTCGAAGGCGAGTTGAATGCAGTGAGTATTTGGCAGAGTTGTCAGCATGTTGACGTGCTTTCATGGGGCCCACAAGCGAACATGGCGCGCCCGAGCGTGGCCCAAACCGCGGCCAAGATCGCCAGCCGCTACCAGCGGATCCTGCTGTGGGCGGATGAATTCACTGCTTCGTATCGAGCGTTGTCCGCACTGCACGAGCACGATCTGGTTGTGGACGAGGCTGTGATCACGGCGTCACCTGACGGATGTGATGCGAATGACCTGCTGCTGAGAGGAGAGTTAGGAGAGTTTTTAGGAACAATGTTTTAGGGTGACTGATGTGGATTTGAGGATGTATGGATTTGCCCTGGCTTTTTGGTCAGGGCATTTTTTTGTTGTTGAGAAACGGAAATCTAGAGGCAGTTCTTCCTCAGAATCGAGACCAACTTTGACGTCGCCATTTCCCCAGCGGCCGACGTTAGAGACATCTTTGCAGAGACCGCGGGGATCGTTGTTCTGGTCGAAGTGCATGCTGAGGGAGAGGCGCAGGCGACGGGCTTGCACTTCATGAGCTCGCTCCTCTCATCCACCCCAATTCTTCTTCACCCACTCCCTTGCACCCTCAACGTCCAACAAATACCTTGCCACAACCTCCCGCTCCACCCAATCGGGCATGAGCGGCTGGAACTTGCTCAATCGATAGTTGGGCAGCGAATCAATCACGCCCCTCCACAACTCAGCGTCGTCCCAGAATGCATCGTCGCGCAGGGGAGCCAAATGCTGGCGGAACGTAGCCGCGTCCAACCCCGAACCGTGGATGCGGATCATGAAGTTGTCGGGGACGATCTTCCAATCGAGGTCGAAGGTTTCGAGGGCATAGCGCAGGGTGGCGTTGATGCGGCCGCCCGCGAAGGTCCACCAGCGGATCTCGTCGGGCGCGGCAGAGATGCCGCCAATGCCGGGACGCAGGATGCCAGCCTTTTTGGCGCGCTCATCGGTCAGGATGGTGGTGGCTTCGGCATCGAGATAGCCATATTCATCGCTGTCGGTGAGGAGGGTCAGGATGCGCTGGCTGACGTGATAACCCAAAAATTGGGGCAGAAATCCACCCCAGGTTGGCTCGCGGCCGCGGGGTGCGGGGACCACGATGACGCGGCGGTCGTCGTGCTGAACGTGCATGACGGCCCACGGTCGGCCACCGAGCAGAAAGCAGCTGATATCGTCGACAAGCCGATCCACAAATTCCTGATTGAGGGTGCCAAGGGGTCGCCCATCTGTGGTTTGGACGGTGTAGCTTTGGGGGCTGGAGAAGACTGCATATAGCTCCATAAAGTTGCGTCGCCCAAAGAGCTTCTCGGCCTTGGGACCAATAACCAGCCGACCCGCAGTTTGGCGCAGACCGCCGTCGCGCAGCATCCAGTTGACCAGTTCGTCAAACTCGTGGCGCTCAATGCCCTGAAAGTCTGGCACCACGGAGAGATGGGTCCACGCGTCTTCGATGGGAATGCCGTCGCTGGCCAATGCCATGACCAGCAGTTGATGAATGAAGACAGGCCAGCAGCGGGGATCCACCGCGATGGATTCGACCCAGCGCTCCTTGGCTAGCTCGATGAGGGCAATGGCCTGCAGGACGCCATCGCTACTCTCACAGAAGAATGTGGTATTGGCGGCTTGACCAGCCCGCCGCCCGGTGCGCCCCATACGTTGTAAAAAGGAGCTGACCGTGCTGGGGGCTTCGGCCTGTAGTACGCGATCCAGATCGCCCACGTCGATGCCCAGCTCTAGGGTAGAGGTGCAGACGATACAGGCGTCGCTGCCCTGATGAAAGCCCTCTTCGGCCAAGGCTCGTTCTTCGCGAGAGACCGCGCTGTGGTGGACAAAGACGGTGGTACCAGCTCGACGCACAAACTCGGCCACGGCTTCGGTGGTGGCGCGGGATTGGCAGAAGAAGAGGCTCTTTTGACCCTTGGCCATGCTGGCTGCATCCTGCGAGATCTGGGCCAGATCGGGGCGGTGGACAATGAGCAGCTGGCGCAGGGCCGGGGGCGCGGGTGGATCCACAATGCAGCCTGACCGCTGCGAGGTGCCGGTGAGCCAAGTGAGGATGGCATCGGGGTTGCCCACCGTGGCGCTGAGACCCGCCCGCTGCACATCATGTTGGGAGACACGCACCAGCCGCTCGATGACGCTCATCAGGTGTGCGCCGCGGTCAGTCCCCGCCAGCGCGTGGACCTCGTCGATGATGATCATGCGCAGGTCGCGGAAGAGCTTGTGCTCGTCAACCCGGCCCGAAACGAGCATGACCTCCAGTGACTCGGGAGTGGTCATGAGCAGTTCGGTTGGCTCTTTGAGAAACTTGCGCCGCTGACCGTCGGTGGTGTCGCCATGCCAGACAAAGCGATCCAGCCCCACCATTTCGGTGTAGAGATCCAGCCGATCGGCCTGATTGTTGAGCAGGGCTTTGATAGGCGCGATGTAGATGGCCCCGACCCCTTCAGGCTGATCTGTCACCATCTGAGAGAGTAAGGGGAAGATGGCAGCCTCTGTCTTGCCGCCTGCGGTGGGAGCCAAAATGATGACGTTGTTGTCATCGAGCAGCGCCTGCCCCGCCTCTTCCTGGACGGGGCGCAGACTCGACCAGCCCAGCCGCGCGACAATGGCCTGCTGCAAACGAGGGGCAAAGCGGGAAAAGAGGCTCACCAAACATCCTCTTGCGGAACCAATCCGTCGGCTTCGTCCGTCTCTTCTTCGTTTGTACTATATTCGCTCGTGCTATATAACGGCTCACCACGCACGAGAAGTTGCTCTTGAGGGTTAAGCTGATCGGGGCTGAGTTGACCTGGATCGAAGCCATATTCAGTCATCGGATCGTACTCATCATGATCGTCGACCAGATCCATCTGATTGATGAACTCGCGCAGAAACTGGCGCGGCACTACGCCTACATCACCCTTAAAACCAGCTGTGACTTCGTCTACAAGTCGGTCAATAAATTCGTTACTGACGCGGCTATCGATGCGCCCACGCTGACCGCTGGGGAAGAGTTCGCGCAGCCGTAACGCAACCGTACGCAAGCGCTCGGCATCAAAGGGAAGCAGTTCGAGCTGGGCCTGACGCGGACTGGCTAAGCGGCCTTGCTTTAGGAAGCGAATGCGGTCGTGAAGGGGTGCCAACCCAGCCACGCCATGGCGGCTGTCGAAAAAATCGGGCGTGCCGGTAAAGAGCCAGAGCAGCCCTGGATAGGAGCTGGCCGCGTCGGCAATCTGGCGGATACCGTTGAGTGATTTGCCGCGGGAGTCGGATCTCATGCGCAGAATGGTTTCGGCTTCGTCAACGACAATGAGCAGACCTTTATAGCCCGCTGCCTTGACAATCGCCAGCACGCCGCGCAGATAGTCCAGCGCCTCACGGCTACCGATATCGCCCTTGATGCCCGCAGCCTTTTTGGCAGAAGCGGCCACATTCTCGCTGCCACAAAGCCAAGAGATCAAGGCTCCGGCCTCGGCTAACTCACCCTGCTGTTTGAGGTCGAAGATGGTTTGGATGACGCGCACAAAGTCCTGGGGAGCCTGTCCACCGGGAATGGAAGCCAGATCCTCATCCAGTCGCCGACGGACTAGGTTGTCAAAATCGGGAGATTCTTCATCCGCACCTCCAGCAATCAGCGCGTCCTCGATGCGACCAATCCAGCGGTCCAGAATGTCGCCCAAGGCCCCCCGCGGGCAGGTGACCGTACCCAGATCTGTCATCACCCGGCGATAGACATCGTCGAAGCGGTGGAAGCGCAGATCATTGTCGGAGACAACCACAAAGCTGGTCGCAAAGTTGCGTTCTTGGGCATCGAGCAGGGCTAAGCGGGCCATAAATGTTTTGCCACAGCCGTAACCGCCGCGCAGAAATTTGATGGTGCCTTCGCCATCCTTGGCAAGATCGAGCTGGCGATGGAGTTCGCCCCGTTGCTTTTCGATGCCCACGGCAAAGGTGTCGATACCGCGCTCTGGCACCAGGCCGTTGCGCAGCGATTCGAAGATATGGTTTAGGTCTCGGTGGGTCAATGTACTCATGGATTGGATCCTTACTATTGTGTCTCTAGGTGCCGGGTGTGTCCCCGGCATTTTACTCCCTTACGTACCGTTTCACCCCAGCAACCACATCAATGCGGATGTCGAAGGGGGCTTTTTGGGCATATTCATCAAGTTGATTGGCAAAGCGGCGGGCCTTGCGGGGACCCCCCAGCAGGTTGGCGGCTTCGCTTTCGGTAACGGTGCCATGGGCAGCCAGATGACCAAAGAAGTCACGTACGCCGCCCTCGGGCAGTTGGGACAACCAGCCTGCGTTTAAATTTTGCCCTGTGTTTAAATCCTGCATTGGCGCTTTTTCGGCTGCTGCGTTTTCGGCTGCTGCGTTGTCATCTTCTGCGTTGTTGTCAGTCGCGCTCTGTTCACCCTCTGCTGGGGCTGCCCGTTCCTCATCCACCTGAAGGCGGGTCGGGGTCACATCGAAGTGAGCGTCGGGTGTGTAAGGCGTCACGTCGGCCACCGCGCTGGGGTGGTGAATCTCTACCTGAACCTGGGCATCGTGGGGGCCGGTGAGGCGGAAGAAGAGCTCAAATTCATGCCCCACTGTGGCTCGGATGAGTCCACCCACAAGAGTGGCCTTGCCCCGAGGCTGGTTCAGCTCAACCTGGATCCGCTCTGTCTGCAGATTGGATGTTTGGATGACCCGCAAGGCTAGGTCAACCGTTTGGGGCGTGCCAAAGTCGAGCGCCATTTGAGAGACAACCTCACTCTTAATCTGCAGGCAATGCATTCCCGCTACACCCTCTAACCGCTTGGCGCTGATGCCATATTGGAGCATATTGCCGCCCACTGCCGCGCGGTGAACAACGGTGAGTACCGGGATGACTCGCTCTTGCAGGCTATTGCCGCCATGGGCAAAGCGCTTCTTGCGGCCCGTGTCAAAGAGCGCAGTGCTTTCGGGAAACATAAGGTTGCCCTCTGCCCCAGTATACCCCAGATCGGCTAGGGGGACCCGCACTTCGTTGGTATGATCCGCGGCCACCGGCGAGATGATGTGGCGCTGCGCAGGATCCACCTTGCGCCCGTGGGATTGGACCGAACCGGTGCTTTCGTGGATCAGCAAAAAGCCATGATCCGCGGTAAAGACAAAGCGGCGCACACCTGCCTCTCGTAGGAGACGCCACGCCGCGTTGAGCTTCTGCATGACGTTGTTGTAGACAGATAACCCCACGTCTGTTTCGCCCGCTTTGTCTATCTCGCGGCTGTGAACAACCATGAGATGCGCCTGGCGCACCGTGCGCTCGAGGCTGGTGCTGCTGCGCTCGATGACCTGATCGAGCGAGAGCCAGGGCGCGGTGTTGCCCCCAATGCGGTCGTGCATGGCGCGCTTGCGGCTTTCGGGATCGGTGACCCGGAATTCGCCGGTCGAGAAGCCTGTGATGCAGCTCTTTTCGCCACTCAACACGGGCGTGAGCTTACCCTTTTCGGCCACGGGTGCAAGAACGTTCATGCCGACCGCGGTGATGGTGGGTAGTTCGGCTAGGCGCGCTTTGAGCTGGACGGTGGACGCGGGCGTGTCGACCAGCTGGCTGTATAGTTCTTGGCCCATTTCGTAGCGCAGTGCGTCGACCACAAAGTAGGCGGTGGTACCAGCCTCTTGGGTCATCGGCTTGACCACATCGTCGAAGAGGGTGCGCTGCTGGTTGGCGGCCGTGGGCAAAAAGCCGTGGGCGCGGCAGAGCTGGTTGAACTCTCGCGCCCAGCCATCGGCCCACTGCTGCCAGTGTTGACGCAATCTGTCTAGCGTGGTGCGCAGATCTTCAAATTGGGGCAATTGGGGGTAGAGCAGCTCGACTCGCCGCTGTTCGAGATGACGATGGGCCTGATCGACCGCGGCCCCGCTTGCCACATAGCGCGCTAGTGCTTCATCGACGCGTGTCTCTGGATCGCCAGAGACGTCGAGCCGTTCACCAGCGTGCGCAATTGTTTGACCAAGATGCGCCGCGCCCCTAACTAGCTGCCACGATGATTGCCGATTGGGATCTTGCCCCAGCCAGAAGGAGTTGCCACCACCGCGGCCGGTCCTTGCATCGGACGAAGTAAGCCGCTTTTTGGCCCACTCTGCTGCGGGCGTCCACTTTGCGTCTCGGAGTGCGGCAATCGCAGCGTCGAGCACGGCATCTTCTTCAAAGCGGAAGGTATCGATCTGCCCCAGATCTTCGGCCTGGACCGCTTCGATTTCGTCGGCCAAAAAGCCTTGGGTCTCGTTGGCGGTGCGCTGATAGTACGCTGGATGCTGGTCGCGCAGATGGGCGGCCAGGGTGTAGCAGGTGTCGATCACACTTTGGGGCAGCTGTTGGGCTGGGGTAAGCAGGGGGCTGATCGGTGGCCGCTTCAGGTCATCTACATATTCAACACAGAGCGCCCAGCTGGCCGCGGCAAAGGCGACATCGTCTGCGTGCGCGCGCTCGATTTTGGTTGTCTCGGGCAGGATAGCCGCCAGCCACCCTTTGGGTACACCAAGCCAAGTCGAGAGACGCGCCCAAAGGGTGGCACCATCTTGGGGATAGATGCCGGGTTGGGCCAGGCGCTGGGCGATAAAGCCCTGTTTGGCATCCAGCAGATCGTCCAAGACCGCGCTGATAGAGAGCGCTTGGATCTGGCTATCGAAGCCACCGTCGTTCTGGTTGATGTAGGCGTCTAGCCAAGCATCGGCCTCGGACAAGGTCAGATCGGGCTGGGCGGTGTAGGCGTCGATCTGATCGGGGTGGACCCGACCCGCGGCGGCTTCGGTGATAATGGTGTCCAGAGCTTTTTGGTAACGTTTACCAGCCTTGTATAGCTCTAGCAGCGGACTATGGTTGACGCGCTCTTCGTTAAAACCGGGCAGGTGGATCACCAGCGGCGTCGGCTCGGAACCGCTGGCTAGATCTTCTAACTCCAGCATCAGGGCCAGATGACTACCGCGGAAGGCGCGCACGTTGTAGGGCAGTTGACCCGCCTGCCGCGCGGCGATGAGCCCATCTACAAAGTCACTGTAGTGGTTATTCACATCGAGCCAGATGCGAATCGGAGTCTTCCGAATCTGCGACCGTAGGTGCGCCTCTAGCGCCGCCGAGACTGGGCCGGTTTGGTTAATCATTGGTTGTACTCTTGTTCATGGTTTCATCCGCAGAATCTGGTCAAAACATTTGTGCAAGCCCGGGCTTCAGGTGACAGTCATTCACGCAGACGTTTTTTTGAGAGGGCAACTTCACCCTCGTTTGGATCTTTAAATGTCGGTCGCCTTTGCACTCTCTGGGTATCGTCTCATCTGGAACGGACCCCCAACATTTAACCGGGGTGACGAGTTCCACAACCCTTGTGCGGCTACATGACGCTTAACCAAAGTAGTTCGGCAAATGGGCGGTGGAGCCGTTGCCCAAGTGATTTTTGAAGTTCCATCAAGCCACACCCACGATACTATTCATCTTCTCATCTCATTCATCTTCTTCAAACAACCCCACCGCTGCCACCAAATTCTCTAACAGCTCTTTCCGTGCCGCCACCATTTGCGGATTCGCGGCTTCGTACGCGGCGCGGGCGGCGGCTTCGTCTGGCGCGTGGAGACGGAATTCGAGGCCCTGCTTTTCCGAGAGGGTTAGCTCCAATTCCCAAACATACTCGGGGATCGCGGACCAGAGACCGGCTTCGAGAATCGTCATGCTGGTGATGGCGGTACGCGCTTTGCCGCGACCCATGCGTCGTTCGGCCTCTTTTGCCACGGCTTTCAATGCCTCGATGGGATGGTCACGTAAATAAGCATCTCGGTGCAGACTATCCCCCTGATCATCACTCTGTTCGGCAGCCTTCCCAAGTTCTTCTTTCAGCATCCCCACACTCAAACCAGCGGGGTGATAGGGTGCCTCTTCGATGCGGAAGTCGGGGCCGATTTCGTCTTGCAGACGTAGCTCCCAGGCCCAGGCGCGGGCAGGGTGATAGTGCCAGAAGCAGCCGTGGGCCACGCCTAATGATGGATCCTCTTGGCACTTGGCATCGACGCGGGTGGGCCAGTAACGCATGGCCAGATGGGACCAGTCGTAATCTTTGCGCCCCTTGGCGGTGGAGAACTCTTTCCACCATTTTTTTGGATCTTTCCACAGCGGTTCGAGCAGCGGCCAGAGCGCGGCCGAGTTGATCATAACACCGTCGTCCAGATCGGGGACGTAGCGCGCATCTTGCTCGCGGGGTGGACAGGACGCGCTAGTGGAATTATCGGTAGGGGGTGCACCGCGGTCGCTGCACTGGACCACTGCGGCCATAAAGTCGCTCAGTTCGTCGCGGGCTTTGAGCACTTGGTCGTAGCGCTTTTCCGCGGCGCTGGCGGCCTTTTTGTCGGCCCCGTCGCGCGCGGCCCGCAGATCGGTCAATTCGCCTTCCAGCCGGTTGAGTGTCGGTTGCAGCTGATCGGCCAGCAGGATGGTGAGCGTCTGCTCATTAAAGCGGTGGATCGTGACCCACGCCACAAAGGTCTTCTTGGCCGAAGCCAGCGGCCAGTGGATAGGCCGATTCTCGTACATCCCCTTATGCACATCTTTGAAGAAATCCAGCGCCAGCCACTGCCGCAGGTTTTTTCGTTTTGTACCGATGGACGGGCCGTAGGTTTGCCATGCTTGGTGGAGCGTCGCGGCCGTGGGATGGCCTAGGCTGTCGCGCCAATCTTCACCATCCAGAGTGCTATCCAGAAAGAGGATGCCGCCGGGTAGGGCGTGGGCAAGATCGCCTTGGGTGGGGTCGAGGATGCCTTCGCCTTTGGGGCCAAAGCGACCGAGAGCCACGCCTAGGGCAAAGCTAAGGTGATCCGTGGGCGGTTCGGGGTCGAGTTCTTCGATGTAATCGGGAAGTGGTGTGCCTTCGGGGCGGTCAACTGCGATTTGAGCCCAGTCCTGAACATAACGCCAGGGTGAGGCACCTGGGTGGTTGAACTCGACGGATGGTTCTCGATGGGATTCATGGACACTGAATGCAGGTTCAAGCTGTCCCAAGATCGAATCTGCATCTACTATATCGAAGAGTGGAAGTCGGTCGACGTCACCTCCCTGAAAATGAACCCCTGGATTCAATGATTGAAGGATAGCTCGCGCCCAACTGGTGTTCATAGCGCATACTGCATTGGCGATATTTTCTGGAAAGATCGAAGATCCCATTACATCCAAGATACTAGGATAACGGTGGACACGAGCCGTAAAGTTAGCACCAATCATAGAGAAGGCTACTCCGCAGCGAAAATAGTACTCAGGGTTCCGCAATACTGACCGTTCAAAGTTGCGCATCTCTAGGCCAGACGCCCACCAGTTCATATGCTCATTCAGTGGCTCGATCCAGACCCGGCCTTCTGATCCCTTAATGAAGGGAAACCATCTCCTGCCCGCTGTAAGATTTTCCCAGGGGCGGCGGAGGAATCGTGCATTACTCGCAGTTGCTAGCCCTTGACGTGATGGTGCAACATCACCGATTAGTGGCGCTCTTTGGTACATGTGCAGCATTTCCGCATCCCACCAATAGACTAACGGCCACTCCGGCACAACCTTCAACGCCACGGGGTCGAATTCGTAGCGCTCTACACCTAGGAGGAAACCAGCGTTTTTTGCTTCAAAGTCTTCCAGCGTGCGGCCAGATGGTCTGGTCCCTGTAGGTGCGATAGCGAGCGACTTGACGTTGAGTGGCGGCAAAACTTGAAAGCTAGAAATGAGTACTTTGACATCTTTTACCTCTCGAAATGCGCCCCAATCTAAATCTCCAAGAATTCGCAGCCTGTAATCTTTCAATAAATGTTCCCGTAGGTTGGCATATTGCTTGATAAACATCCAGCCGCGCATGGTCAACATAGACGACACGCCACCATCACGCACCAGTTCTAGCCCGCGCAGCAAAAATGCTGCGTAGAGGTCGGCCTTGCCCAGTGGGTACTGCTTTTCGATATATTTGGCGTCGGCCATCTTCGACGTGCCTTGATAGGGCGGGTTGGCTACTACCAAGTCATATGTCCCCTCCCGCACCATGCGCACAAAGCGCACGCCCGCGGCCAACTGTTCGCCGCGCAGACGCAGCCCCAAGTCATCGCCGCGGCTGTGGCGGGTCAGAAAGGTCTCCATTCGATTCAGCAGGGTGCTCTGGGCTTCGGCCCGCTCCATGGGCGCGCGTTTCGCTGCGGGGAAGCCGTCAAAAAGGTCGCCTTGGGTTGCTTCCAACTTGCCCAACTCGCCCTCAAATTGTTTTAGCGCCTGCTCCACAGCTTGGTTCACCTTGAGCAAGCTGCCCAAATGGTCGGCCCCAGCCAGCGCTTGGATCACCGTGTCGGTCAGCTGGGCGGGGATGCCCGTCTCGCGCTCTACCTCCAGCCGCAGCTCCACCAGGGCGGGATCATCATCGGGCAGGCTGGCCAGCCGCAGGTTGGAGGCGACCAGATTGATCTGCTCGGGCTGGGCGTCGGGCGCAATCTGCTTGCCCTTGATCCAGAGGGCGGCGGCCGCAATCTGCACCGCACGCGGGTCCAGATCAATGCCGTGAAGGTTGTGGGCCAGAATGCGCTCCACAATGGCTCGGTCGCTCCAATGGGGTTGGCCCGTCTCGCCCCGGTGGTGGGCTTCTTCTTTATAAAGGGCAACCAGCAGCGTCAGCGCCACCACCAAAAAGTGGCCCGATCCCACGGCCGGGTCCAGCAGTTTGATGTCGCGTAGGCTCTCGGGTGCGTGGGTCACCGCATCCTCGGGGATCGGTTGCGGCACGTAGTAAGCCCAGCGTCGTTCCGCATCGGTCTGCAGAGGCATCAGGTCGGTCAGCGCCACCTCGCCCGCGTCGCGCTTGGCCCGCCAGTCGATGCGCCGTTCTTCCAGCGCCGCCAGCGTACCGTCTGCCTCAACTTGGGGCGTCCAGCCCTGCTTCTTGCAGATCGCCAGCCACATGGGGCCAAGGCTATTTTGCAGCAGCCAATCGACCATGTAGCGTTCGGTAAACATCTGCGTCTTGGAGGCGATCTCATGGGGTTCCACTTTGCCCCCTGCGTTGAGCTTGGCATCCAGCGCCTCGCGCGCCGGGTCGTTCCAATATTGGTAGATCCAGCCCAAGGTCATATCGTCGGTCCAGCAAGAAGCTAGCTCGGGCTTGTCCAGCTCTTCAATCACGTGGCGCAGGGTCGCGGGCGGAATGGGGATCAGATCCGCAATGCCCACGGGGCCGTAGAGACCGGGCAGATCCACGGCCAGATCCTCAAAGATGAGTTGGAGCAGAAACGCATAGCCTTCGGTGGGGTCTTCGCGTACCAAAGCGGGGGCCAACTGGCGAAAGTCCATATAGGCGCGACTCTCCCAGCCGCCGGTCACCATGGCGGGGGTGCGCAGCGGGTTGCCGCTCTGCTGGTCTGCTGCAGGCGTCTCCATCAGCCGCAGAATCACCAGCCGATTGAGCAGCGTGTAAGCGGCCTGTTCCTCGGCCTCGCGGCGAAAGTCTGCATCGCTGCGTTGGCTGCCGTTGGACGCGCGATTCTCTTGCGCACTGGTCCCTTGCGCGCGCAGCTGCTCGTTGATCCACGCATCGAGCCGGGTGCGTCGGGTCCGCGCGGCTTGGGTCAGCCCCGCGTCCTGCGCCCGCACCGACAACCGATAGGTCGTCTCCGTGGCCGCGTGCAGATCATCCAGCAGCCGGCTCCGCAATCCGCGGATGGTGGTGGAGAGGGTACGTTTGGCATCGGCGGTCATGGTGGTGGTCATAGAATGATTGTTCCGTTCATTGCAACCGTACCCGCACCCCGGCCCGAATCTGCTCCATCAAGCGGCTGCGGATTTCGTCGACCAGCGCGTCTACATCTGCTTCGCTTGCCACTTCGCGATTGTAGAGCTTGAGATCGACGCGGCTGATGAGGGGCTTGTCGCCTTCGCTTAGAATCTGATCTAGGATTTCGTTCGCCTCTTCTTCGGCCCGCTGTAGCTGTAATTCAAAAGAATCCTTCAGTTCGTTGAGCGCGGGGGCCACCGCCTCGGCACTGGTATCGGTCGCCACATTGTTGAGCGGGCGCAACACCTTGCCCGATTGATCGCTGGTAAGAGTGCTAAAGCCCGTTCGCCCCTTCACCCGGCAGCGAGCTTGCTCGATTAGCTGTTCCTGCCACTCCAGCATCCCTTCGCGCGTGGTGATGTAGGCTGCCTTCGTCTCGTTTAAGATCAAGTTCAGGCTGTTGATCGCGCGCCACGGTCGCTCCGACTGGAGCTGGGCCTCAATCTCTGTGGTTGCCGATGTCAGCGCCCCGTCCATGCCCAATGTTGTCATCTGTTTGGCCTGATGAGTCAGCACATTGTGGGCATCGATCACAGACTGGACCGCTTGGGGCGTCAACTCGGCGGCATATTGTTGCAGCACCTGAACCCCATCCCGCAGATCATCCAAGTGCTGCTTGACTAATTTAACCGTGGGTTGCGTCTGGCGGGCGCGAGCCATGCAGCGCTCCAGCACCTCGCCCAGCTTCACCAGCTTTTCGGGCGGTCCATCGGCATAAGGGAGGCGGTTGAGGCTGCTCTCTACCTCGCGCAGATCTCGGGCAAGTTTGGGGAAGTGCAGGGTCACCGCGTCGGCAATCGCATGGTCTTCTCGATCCATAGGATGGTTGAGTCGCTCTTCAAAAAATTTGCAGATGCGCGCCCGGGTCTGTGGCCCAATATCATCTTCACCCGCAGGGAAGATATTGGCGCGCCGGAAGTCTCGATCCCGTTCAAAGAGGTCGCGCACGCCCGGATCCCGAATTGCGGTGATTTCATCAATCCCCTCTGGCTGAATCTTCACTTTAGTGGCTCGCAGCAGCCCAATCACACACGCTTTAACCACGTTGGCCGTATAGCCATAGGGCGAGGCACCAAAATAGGCGAGCAGGGCGGTACCGCTCATGCCGCCCGCGGCTTCGATCTGCTCTTGCACCCGCCGCGGCACAACACCGCTACAGGTTGGCTCGTAGCGACCGCCATCCAATTCGAGAATCCCCAACTCGCTGCCAAGGAACTTGGGCGACGGCCCCGTTAGATCTGGCTCTACTAGCTGCAAAAGCTCGGTTGGTTGAAGCTGTGTGGCAATAAAGTGCGGAAAGAGATCGGGCAGAACGCGGTCGGCCGCGGCGCGTAGCGCAATCTCGAAGCTGGCCCCAAAATCGGCCGGATTCATGCCGCGACCGCGAAAGTAGAGCTTGCCCGCCATCCACGCGGTCGCGATTGCATTCCGCACTTGGGGCTCTCCCTCTTCGGCCCGAACCTCTTCTTGTTGCAGCAACATTTTGCGGGCCGGGTTCAACGATTCGCGGCGCGGTTTGTACTTCTTCACCATAGCCCGCGAGCGGTGCAGATCGCGCACCAGCGTATCGACCGCACTATTCTCTCCCACGACCCAAAGCAGCCGATTATGGAGCGTGGCCTCGGCGCTGCGCTTGACCCACGTGCTCTCGGTGCGCTCGTCCTGCACCAAAAAGCGAAAGTCAATCTGCACCTTTGCATCATCGCGCGGATCCACCAGAATGAGATCGTCGACCCGTCGTCCATCAGAGAAAAGAGCCGCCCATGGAAAAGGACGCCCCTGAAGACGAGGGCGGTCGGGCAGGGCCAATAAATATTTGAGCGCGTCTTGCACAATTTCGTTGGTAATCTCACGCGCTACACCAATGTCGCGGCGCTCGCGCTCCCACTCCTCGCCAGCCGAAGATTGAATCTTGTAGCCCTGTTTCTCGGAATAACCGAGCAGATTGCGGCGACGCAGCTCTTCCAGCGCCTCGGTCACTTCTGCCACCTGATTACCCCGATCCACCTGATCATAGAGTGACTGGGCCACCAGTTGGGCATCGGTTGGTGCCGAATCCTGAATTAGCTCTAGTAAGGCGACCGCTTTGGCCGCCCGCACGAGTAGCTCATTCTCATCGTCCGCACATTGGTCTAGAATGCGGGCCATCGAGTTCTGCACATCCGAGTCTAGGGCCGTATGCTGCACGGCATAGATCTGATCGAGGGTAATCAGCGCGCCGACCGGTTTTTCGGCCAGCGCCTGATCACGGAATAGTTCGCCCAGCAGCTGCAGCAAGCCGCGGATGGCCTGATCATCACCCTGCGCGCGGGCCGAACGGGTGCGCAGTGCACTGGTAATCTGAAGAATGAGGTCGATTTGGCCCGGCAGCATGGGGTAGACATCAACAAATTCTTCGGGTGTTATGGCATCGCACCCATAAGCGTAGAGTTTAAGGTCGGGCCGCACTTGTTCGAAGAGTGCTTGCAACTGCGTTTCGGCCGCGGGTGTCTTTTGCAGCAGCCGCTTGTGGACGACATCTCGAATGTTGGTGGCCGCCAAGTGAACCCGCAGCTTGGGTGGGAAGCGGTCCTTGGCCCAAACCAAGAAAGAGTCGTCGGCATCTTCATCTAGCTTTTGCTGCCCCAGCGCCATCAGCCAGACCTTGCCCTTCAGGCGTGCCCCCAGCTCGGTGGCTAGGGCGCGCAGGCGGTCGGTCCGATCTTTATTGGAGAGGACATACTGTGAGACTTCATCCACAATCAGAAAGAGCGTGGCACCTGACTTGCGAAACTTGAGCATGTCGCCCATCGCCGCGACTGCTTCCTGGGGCGATTCGGAGCGAGTATGGGTGCCTGCTCGGCTTGTAATCCAGCTCATGGGATCGGTGTATAATTCTGGGTACATCTGAGACAAAAGCAGGGAGAAATTTTCGTCGGCGAATGATCTATCTTTCACTTCGCGCCAGGGGCGACCAAGCACCTCTTGGGCGGTCTGCTCAAACCGGCTCCACTCGCCATCTCGCTCCAGCTTTAGCTCAAAGTCGGCCACGAGGGGTTCGGTGCTGCAATAGCCTAGTTTCTGTTGCACCTGACGCATGGCCGCGGCGTGGATGTGTTCGTTGTCGCGGGCGCTGCTGCCAATATCAAACGCCACGGTTATAGGGTCGATTTTTTGGCGCAGCAGCTTCCATGCCTCGCTCAATTCATTGGCCTTGGGCGACCTGTCTTGCTTAAGCCAAGCTTCAGAGAGCGCGCTGCCACCAGGTAACGCCACCCCATCCAGCGCCATACCCAGCAGCTTGGCAAAGCTCGATTTACCCGAGCCGTAAAAGCCCGAAATCCAGATCGCGGGCAGCTCTGGTCCGCCCGTTTTGTCCAGCTCCGACGCAATGGCCGATAACAAGCGCACATATTGCTCGTGGATGCCATCCGGCACGCGGCGATGGTTGGGGTGATCCGTTGGCCAGCCGCCGGTGATGATATATTCGGAGACCTCGTCTTGCAGCTTTTCTGGGCTCTGCTCGTGGAAGTAGACGACGGGGGGGATGTCGCGTGTTACATTGGAAATAAAGAGTTCTTGAATCTTCATACTATCAGCTCACTCACGGATAAACTCTCTCATGGATAGATACGTGGTCGGTAATCGTTGTCTGGGCTAAGCATATCCATGAAGGATAGCCCTGTGTCTCCATGTTGCTTCCCTGGATAGAGTAGCACAACTGGAATATTATTCGTTTTGCCATCTAGGTGGCGCAACAGGGCTGACGAACGAAAGAAAGGGTAGAGCGCGCCCGCACGGCCCATGAGGGCGAGGGTGCGGTCGTTCGTGTCCGGATTCTTCTCGGCATATTCGCCAATCTCTCGGCTACAGTCAGCGGCAATGCCGTCTGGTCCTTCGATTAAGGGCGTCAGCTTGGATTTAAGATAGTTTAGCCCCCGTTCCGGGTCGATGCGCTCCATGCGCTCTTCCATTTGAATGACTCGCTCTACCCAGCCTTCTTCATGGTTTCTTAACCGATCGAGGAAGAGTTTTTGCAGGCTAATCGGGTGGACCATCCAGCCGTTGGCTTCTAGATCCGAGCAGAGCCGTTGCACCTCTTGGCGCAGCTCAAATTCCTTGTCTGGCTCATATTGTACGATGGCAAAGCGGTAGTTGCGCATGGTGCTGATGCGAGGCCCATCCTCGTGGATCAGGTCCGCGCGCAGGGCGGCAAACGCTTCCTTTAACGGCGAGTGGGGAAAGAGGGATAAGCTCATACGGCCTCTCGAACAGCTTGTTCTGGTGCTACTTGTTCTTGCATTGCGCCCAATGTCGCTGTGGACCATTCGCTCAAATTGGCGTAGCGCCAGCCAAAGTCAACCAGATCCGCCTGCTGCCTGAAGTCCATGCTCGGTAAATGGCGCAGGCGTTCGTCCAGCGCCGCGCCTTGCAGATCCATAGAAGCCAGATAAGGATTATCGAGGAGGGTACCGTCAAATTGAATTTCGCGTAAGAGGTAGATCATATAGTCCAGCGCTTCATCGCTGACCCTTGGCACAGTTAGCGGTCGCGGATCCCGGTTTGTGGCTACCAACCCCGATAAGCGTGAGGCCGAGAGCAGTTTGCTTGCGAACTGAATGCGGGTGGCTATGGTCCAGCGGTCTGGCCCTTGATCACTCACCCACTGCACCACCACATCGCGGGTGATGTCGGTACGTGCTCCCTGACGTCGGCTCACCAAATAGTTGCCGGTAAACGCGCGGTAGAGCGGGTCTGCTAGCTGCAGGTGCCAGTGACAGATCGATCGGCGGGTATCGGGCGACATATGCGGCCATTTGTGAAGCGTCTGCAAAGCCATGGGAAAGGCATCAAACCGAATCCGCATGTTCGTCAACAAGATCTTTACCCAAGGTAGACTGCGTGCCCCAAACCAGTAGTCGTCAAAGGCCTGCTGTGCCGAGACAACTTCAGCGCCATCGGTGTGTGCCCAATACGCGCGGGATTCATCAATTTCCAGCGTACATTTCATTAGGCGAGTATGGATTTGGGTGAATTCTTCTGGTTGAGTTGTCATTGATTAATGTTGAATTACTAATTATTCTTTTCGATAGTGAGGCAGCGGGTAGCTATCGCCCAGCGGTGCCAATCCAGCCACAAATCGTTTCACAAGCAGTTCGAGGCTGCTTGGCGATTCACCCCGCAGGCGGCGACCAATGGAGGTTGGTTCGGTTTCGGTGCTGCCGTGGCCAGCCAGCCACTCTTCAAATTGTGTTTGGTTCCACGCTGAGCCAATGACTTGGGCCAAGCTAGGCAGCAGTTCCTGTGGCAAGCGGCGCAACTGCTTCAACTCCTGCAACCGTTCATCGATTCGTTCGTCCAGCTCAAAGCCCAAATTGAAGAGCGAGAGGATGCGATCTGGATTGTAGTCGCGCTGGCGTTGGGCCGCATCTTCGCGACGGGCTGCTTCCCTCGCACCCTGCAATACCGCCCACTGCCACGTCGCTGGCAGCAGTCGTTGGAAGAGATCCTCACCGCCAAACTCGGAAATTAGATCCGAACGCCACCAGCCCAGCCGCTTCTCTTCGCCACCCTCACCTGCCCAGGCCACTATCAACTGGGCCGTTAGCACGCGGTCGAGTTCCGACTTTGGGATCGGGGCGGATCTGTTGGTAGGTGGTGCGGTTTCTATCTCAAACATGGGAAGCAATTGTCACTTTGGGATTGAAAAAAAACATTAAAGAAGGCTAATTTCTTTTCTTATCGGGGTGGGAATAAAATGACGCAAAGATAAAAATATTGTAAACGAAAATGGGGTAAACACGCTATTCTGATTGTGAAGTTCTCGATCTTCCAAAAGACAGATTCGGTTTATGACAAAATAGATTAAATTAGCCCTACATTTTTTTGATTTGATCCAGCGTTGCCGCTTGCAGCTATGACACGACGGTTGACTTACTGGTATTTGCCAATAATCATTAAAGCTGTCAGCATATTGTAAGGCGAATTTGCATATTGACCCTATTCAAATTGCACCAAGCAGGTTAGAATAATGTTATCCAAAATACCCCGTCTAACCAATCGATATGTTCTAAATCGTTTTCCCACTAGAAATGGAATACAATGCACGATTCACCAAATATCTTCGAGCTGACAAACAGATGTAAAGAAGAAACTGCAAAAGACAAACAGAAATTCCCTCATGATCCAACTCCGTGCCTGAATTTACTTCGTTGTGTCATCAATACCCGTTCAAGCGAAGCTTGGTCTTCTTTTCAAGACTGTTTTATCGGTTTGATTAAAGCCGCGATTAATAAATTGATTACAGAGCCTGACACACGAGAAGACATGGTGCAGGATATGTACCTCAAGCTTGCCAATATATCAGTCGAAAAGGCTGAAGAATTGAAATTCCAAGATCTAAAAGCGTTTCGTGCATACGTTACAAGAATTGCTAAAAACGTTTGTTTTGACGAGTTGCGCCGTCGGGAGCGAGAAAAGCGGTCTCTTCCACTTGTATACCAACAAATGGAAGAGACCGCTTATGATCATGATGATGCGCTTGATATGGAGACATTAAAAAAGTATATTCGCGCCAAATTAAAAGATGCCCAAGAAGAGTTGCTCTTTAAATTGATGTTTGAGTTTGATCTAAAACCGCGCGAAATTGTCGCGCAGCATGGGCATATCTTTCCAGACATAGCAACCGTAGAAAGGGTTCGGGAACGGATCATAAAGCGGTTGAAAAGAGATCCGCGGCTACAATACCTATTATCAGATTAAACCAAAAGAGCTTTTGGCAGACCAAAAAGGGCTTACATCAAAGCCTAGAAAAATCATCGCAGAAACCCGATGTCGGAAAAACCACTTTTCACTCGTTTAATCATATAGAGGAGTGGTACAATCAACAGACTACTGTAGCGCTAGAATTTACATGCTGCCATACTTTGCTGCGAATGATAATCGCAGTATTAAACTACAACCATTGTCTGCTGATTTTTTCGTCTGTCAAAAACAACTCATGGAAAAGACCCTAGCATCCCTATTTTATCGTGATTCATGCCCGCCTGCCGAAATGCTCGGTGACTATTGCTTCAACGAGCTTGCACCGGGGGAACGACTTACTGTGGCTCAACACTTGCGAGTTTGCCCATTCTGTCCGCAAGAGCTAAACGCCTACCGCTTAGATGAAGAAGAGGCTCCAAGCATATTCGATCGCATACAAACATGTGTGCATCAAGTGCTGTGGGCAACGCCACTGACGGCCCTACAACCTGTTCGTGCAGAACATGGCGAGAGCCGGTCCGCTTTTGGTTATGAGATTGACTCGACGCGGATTGTGCTCGATATGACACCTGCCCCAACTGGATTCCAGCGGCGCAACATTCTGGGCAAGGTTGAGCCAATCGATTCGCTTAATTCCGTTCAAGCATGGAACAGAGCCACCGCCGAGCTTGTGCTCACAACGCAACTTGACCAAGGCTACTTCGAAGTGCCAAATTTGCGCCCCGGCGAATATCTCTTTTGCGGGCAATCTGGCGATAGCGAAATTTGGTTTGGACCAATCAATATAAACATTGGTACAGAGTCGACATGAGTCCTTCGCATGATGCGCTTATCGAGCAACTACTCTCCTGTCGCAGTCAGGCAGAAAGGCTTGCCCTGTTAGAGAAAACTTCTCCTCGCCCAGATCCAGTTCTGTTCGTTTCTACCCTCAAAGAGCAGTCCGATTTCCTTCTTTACAACAATTTAACTCAGGCCAAAGAGATCGCAATAGCTGCACTTGATGTAGCCAAGTTCTCTCAAGACGCTAAGGCGCAAGCGATTGCATCTTGGGCAGATGGCAATATACTGTTCTATCAGGGCAACTATTCTGCCTGCCTCGTCCGCTACGAACAGACAATCGCCTATTACAGTTCAAACCATGCAGATACTGGAGATGATGCCTCGATTAGCGAAACATTGTTGCGTCTACACGTCAATTGTGCCAGTGTCTTTTCGCAGATGGGCGAATATGCTCAGGCTCTAGCACAGATCGTTCATGCTCAGAAGTTGCGCTCAGATGCAACGGGCCCCCGCTATCTGCTCAGTATGGAAATGACGCTAGCTTGGATAGAATATCAGCTTGATGATTATGACGCTGCGCTAGAGTCAACCCAGCGCGGGGAACTTTATGCGACACAGTTGGGAGACAAGACAGAGACTGAGCGTATCCGAATCAATATGGCGCTCGCGCTAGAAGGATTAGGGCGCTATCAAGAGGCGCTCGATCTTTTGTCGATTGCAGCACAAACGCTTGCCGAACACTCGGTGGTAATCGAATCCGCTCGTGCGCATTTAAACTTGGGCTTGGTTCACTTTCGGATGGGGAGCTACCGCGCATCGTTGGTGGAGTTGGATAATGCTCAAGAAAAGTTTGGCGCGGCCCAAAACGAAATAGAAATTGCGGTTGTCGGCTTCCACCGCGCTAAAGTATATCGCCGTTTAAATTTACTTACCGAAGCAGTACAAGTTGGTCTATCCGCTTATAAACAGATTGCGCAGCGTCATGAACTAGCCCACTATGCATCTGAGGCACTCTACGATATCAGCTTAGCAATGGGCGAGCTTGACGAGAGCACGGCGGCATTAGAGTATCTGGAGAAAGCCAGAGCAGAGGTCGAGCGTTTGGAACTGCCGATTCAAACAGCCCAATATGATATGACTCGGGCAGCGCTGATGCTCCAGTCTCAAGCCACAACAACACCTTCGTTTCCCCAGATTATTGCATTGCTCCAGCAAGCTCTGGCAATCTTCGATACGAAAAACATTTGGCTACACTCACTTTGGGCAAAGTATTGGTTGGCCGAAGCAAACCTACTGCAAAACAAACGAGTCGAGGCACGCGACCTACTCGAAGAGCTTGTTGGTCACGTAGAGACTGCAAATCTAGGTGAACTGCGTTATCGAGTCCTGTTTCGTTTAGGCTGTCTTGCCGAAGATGCGGAACCACAAGCGGCTACACAAACTAAAGCGCTTGCGTACTATGCCCAAGCACTTGAAACGCTCATCACCAATACGGATCTGCTGGATACAGAAAAGCTATATGTAGATTTCATTGCTTCAAAGCAGCCTCTTTTTGAACGGGCAATTTCGCTCTATCTCCAAACAGGCCAGCTTGAGCAAGCATTATATTGGGTGGAATTGGCTCGGTATGGCGCATGGGCGACCAGTAATATAAGTTTGCCTGCTACGCGGGAAGACGAGAGAGGGAAAGACGAACAAAGGGCATATGGAGAAAGGCAATCGCCCAAAATAGAGCAGTTGCGCACCCAGTGGCGCTACTTTTATACGCGTCTCAACTCTCTCAATATGAGTGAACCGCTAACAGAGCATCTGTTGACCAAAAGAGTGGGATTCTATCGAGATAAGCTAAAGGAAATCGAGCAGCAGTTAAGTCAGGCAATACGAGTTGCACGCTTGCAGCAGCCGCGGCAAATTGATGAAGAGTCCCATTATTTCCTTTTCCAATCTGATAATCGGGTTGCTCACAATTTTGTTCGCGATTGCCAGCGTACACTCACACCACAGCACTGTATGTTGGTCTACTTTTGTACCCCGCAGCAAACTTTCGCCTTTTTGATTGAACCGTCAGATTTGACTGTCATAACTATTGATATTCACTATGAGCAGATACAAAGGTGGCTGGCCCGATTACGCTTGAGCATACGTTGGCAACAGGATGATTGCGCGGCACATCTCCACACGCTGTGGCGATGGCTAATCGAGCCGGTCGCAGATTCACTAAGGCTCTATACGGGACTTACAATTGTGCCTCATGGCCTGCTCTATCACATCCCATTTCATGCGCTAATTCATTCTAACGATGGGGATAAATCAGCGTATCTGCTGAACATGTTAACCATTCGATATTTGCCATCCCTGCATCGGCGCGGTGGGTTCAGCCAGCCGGGCGAACTGACCAATGCAACATATGAACAAAGTCAGGTAGGCAATGATGCACCATCGCGTGACGCGCGGTGGCAGAAGATAGCCATCTTCACGAATTCAGACCAAGGTCAATTACCTGGTGCAGCGGCAGAAGGAGAATTGATCCAACGAGTAATTGCAGATGCCGATGGCGACGTTGAGCGATCTTGTTCTTTATATTCAGAATCGCAGGCAACAATCGAGCGTTTCTTCAAAGAAGCAGACGATTGTCATATTCTTCATATTGCCGCTCATGCTTATTTTCGCTACGACAACCCGCTATTCTCACTGATACGGCTTGGCGATGGTCCGCTTTTGGTCGCCGACCTAAACACCTTGCATTTGGCTGGCCGACCACTTGTTGTGCTGAGCGCGTGTGAAACTGCATTAGGGCATACCAAGGGCAGCGCAATTTTAGGGATTAGCCAAGCATTTTTGAGCGCAGGTGCGGGTGCGCTGCTAGTAAGCCTGTGGCGCGTGCCGGATGATGCAACTACACAGATCATGCAATGGTTTTATGAACAGCTGTTTAATGGCTTAGACCCCGCAAACGCATTACAAAAAGCGCAGGCTATGATGATGCGCACCCCCAATTTTCACCATCCTCTCCACTGGGCTGGCTGGATCGTGATCGACCAGCTTGGGAACAGGAATTAAATAAAATAACAGACCTCTTCAATTCCCGCTTCTTGAAGCTGAACCAGACTTAACGATTTCATTTTTGGTTCAGCCCTTCGCCTATAGATTCATCCCAGAAAATAAACATTGTAACCAATTTTAAAATCCGTGTCGGAAAATAATCGAGCCCGAGCGTTCTATTAAGTAGCACCACTAATTCTGTCAATTTGATCAGTAAAGTGAGATGACTTATGTTCCGCTACACGGCTTTATTTTCTCGACGGCTCGTTGCTGTTTTACTCGGTACGCTACTTTTAGGGTTTGGCGTGAGCAGTTCTCACGCGTCTGGTGACCCGCCGATTGCGACGCCGCTGCCCAATGGCTGCGTCGGTGTAACGGATTGGGATGAAGTTCCGGCCTGTTGTGCGTTTGGCTATGTGTATGATGGCGATACGGGGCTGCCCATTGTTGACGCCCAGATCTCTGTCGAAGGCCCCAATGGCGTAATACAATCAACCGCATCAACCCTTGGTGTTCACCCAGCGTCGGGCGAAACGATTCCGTACTTTGCCACAAATTTGAGCGCACAGCCGCTGTCGATTGTGCCGGGCGATGTGATTACGGTAACTGCAAGTTATGAAGGGCGCACAGCTCAACTGCTCTATGAAGTTGACTCGGAGGGGCAGCAGATCGATCTTGTATTGCCCAGCGCAACCGCCGATCAACCGCCGATCGCCACAATCCATTATATTCATGCCAAATATCGCAATGGCATTCCCGAAAGCATTCACTTTAGCGGATTGGGTCTTGACGGCGACGCAGCCACAAATTCAGCTTCTTCGAACATAAGCGCATATCGCTGGCATTCATCTTTAGATGGTGAGCTAAGCAGTGCGGCGGGCTTTACCAGCACGTTATCTGCTCTCTCAAATGGGATCCACCAAATCTCGATGCAGGTTCAAGATGATGAAGGCAACTGGTCGCCAACCGTTAGTCGTTTCTTTTCTAAAATGCATCAGGATGTAGAAGAGGGCTGGAATGTGATCAGCCTCCCAGTCTTGCCAGATAGCAATTACAGCACCATCCAGCTGATGGCCGATTTGGAAACCGCAACCGGGTGTCCTCACAGCGTTGCGCGCTGGTCAGGGGATAGCTGGGCCACTGCAATTCATCAACCGCCAATTGGCTTTTTTGGACTCGCGGGACAGGAGCCCTACTTTGTCAGAGCAGAATGTGGCTCACCTCTTACGCTGGTCAGTGGCGCAACGCCAGCACAAGAGACAACGTTTGAACTTGAAACCGGCTGGAACTTTTTGACGCTACCGCAAGAATTCGCAACTCAAACCGCGCCCGCCGTTTGCCAGCAAATTGCCAACCAAGGTGGCTCGCTGGAGCAGCTTGCTTGGTGGAACAGTTTGGATGGCAGTTGGCAGATCCACGTCTGTGCTTGGCCGATCGAAGGGTTTAGTTTGCAAAGCGGAGAAAGCTATTTCCTTTTGAGTCAAGCCCAAAGCACTTGGTCTCCAAATGTTGAACCAGCAATGGCTCAGGCGAGCGCCGTTCAAAGTCTTTCTCCCTCTTGGGACGCGACGAAACCTATCCGCTCATTCATAAAACAGATTAATACGCCTAGCAGCCAACTGCCCGCGATTAGCAACATACAAGTGGCCAATTTGCGCGAAAAAAGTGTCGCCCTCTCGTGGTTAACCGATGAGCCAAGCACCGGCACGATTCAATATGGCCTGTCGCCCGATGCGCTGACGGAAATTGCAATCGATGATCGTGGAGCCGATACCATTAGCAGCGTCCATCACGTAACACTCAGTGGATTAAGCCCAGAAACAACCTATTATTACGCGGTACATTCAGGCGATATGGTTGATAACAATCAGGGCGGCGGCTATCAATTCAGCACCGGTCCACTTCTTTCTATTCCCGGCAATGACGCAGTTTGGGGGCAGGTGTCGGTATCGCAAACCGTAGACTCTGCCCTGGAAGCATTGGTTTATCTACAGCTGTTGGATGCAGATGAGAGTGGCAATGGCCAATCAGCCCTGCTTAGCGGTTTTGTTAACGAAGGCTATTGGCAAGATGCCCGCGGCATCATCAATTTGGCTGCTGCACGTAACAGCGATCAGATGGCCTATTTCAACTACTCCATGTCCGGAGATATGCTTCAGATTACGGTCATACGCGATGAGGCGTGTCGGCAAACCTTAACCATCGATACAGCCAATGATTCTCCAGCCGAAACAATAAGTTTGCCTTGCGACCCAGTAGAGCCGCCTATCACGGTCACACCGACCATCACGGTCACACCGCCTATCACGGTCACACCGACCATCACGGTCACACCGACCATCACGGTCACGCCGACAATTACGGTCACACCGATGATTACAACCACACCGATGATTACGGTCACACCGACAATTACGGTCACACCGACAATTACGGTCACACCGATGATTACAACCACACCGATGATTACGGTCACACCGACCATCACAGTCACGCCGACGATTACGGTCACGCCGATGATTACAACCACACCGATGATCACGGTCACGCCAACCATCACGGCCACACCGACTATCACGGCCACACCGATGATTACAACCAAACCGATGATCACGGTCACGCCAACCATCACGGCCACACCGACTATCACGGTCGCACCGACTATCACGGTCACACTGGCTATCACTGCCACACCAACTATCACGGTCACGCCGACAATTACGGTCACGCCGACAATTACGGTCACACCGGCTATCACAGTCACACCAGAGATTACGGATACATCTGAGATTACAACAATAGTGGCTATTACGGTCACGCCGGAACCAACTACATCGCTTACTGAATCAACAGCGACTGAAACACCCACGCCGACGCCATTTACACCACAACCCACAGCTACGCCAACGCCAACGGCTAACCCAACGAGCGAGCAGCCAAAGCATCAGGTCATGTTGCCCGCTATTCTCAATTCAATGTCAGCAAATAAATAGAAATTAGGGATTCGCTACTCAATAAGTCGGTGATATCGGACCACGGTCATTATTATGCCCATGTGGCACTTGTCCGTAACTAGCTCAACAAGAGCGAATGGCCAAGTAGATATCACTGACTCATTTACTAGCTACCCGAAGGGTTGTGATAATGCGCTACAAAATTCTTTATAAGACACTTTGCCTGTTACTTTTACCTATTGCTTTGACCACCTCATTGTTATCCTCAAACGCCGTTGTACTCGCTGCGAATAAGAAAGCCCCGCCATTGGCCACGACAAAGCAGCAAGAACCGACCATAGAACGCTTCGACTGGCAATGGTGCCACGAACCATGGGGCCCGCCAGAAAAGATCTGCTTCTGTGCCGACACGACGGCAGGAACACTGCGACTCCAATTTAATACGGCCAACGACGGATCGGATACAGGAGACTGGATCGTCCTTAATCAATTGGGCGTGCCCGACTATCGATGTGAGTTTGACAGCGATCGCCCGCCAACTTGGGGGCAAATGGATTATCCCGATGGTGACTACCTTGTACGGCTGCTTGCGCGTGGGGATGGTGGATGGGAAGCCGCGGCGCAGCAAGATCTGACCATTACGCTGCCGCAGAATCGTCGACCCAATCGACCCGAAGAGCTTTCGCCAAGAAGCTTAGAAGAAATTGACGGCAACACGGTTCTATTCCGCTGGCGCGAGACGCTGCGCACAACCACTTATCTGCTCACCGTTGCAACCGATTCATCATTTGCTCAACCGGTTTTCGAACAAGAAATACCCAGCGGCACAACCGAACTGAGCCACACATTTAAGTTAGCCGAAGAGACTCGTCTCTACTGGCGCGTCCGCTCCACGGGACCATTTGGGACCAATGAAGGTGACCAGCGGTTTGTTCTTATCCCCAGCGCATCGGGGCCAGAAATTGCGCTGTCGCAAGAGTCGCTGACGATAAACGTTGCACAGGGCAAAACGGTCAACCGCTCCTTTGAGATTACCAATAAAGGAGGCGAACCGCTCAATATTTCGATAGGCAAACGCCCTCCTTCTGTAGAAGCCGCCACGCAAAGAAGAGCCACAAATGCGGTTTCAATCGAACAACTAGACGTAGCGCGAATCGATGATGAATTGGTGCAGGCTATGGATGCGACCGAAGAAAGCGGCCAAGATCAGCACGATGTTATGATCTATCTGCGCGAGCAGGCGGATCTTAGCGATTTGCATCATCGTGATCGGGCAAGCCGCGGTCAGCACACATATGATCAATTGCGCGAAACTGCCCAGCGCACGCAGGCGGATCTGCTTGCTTGGCTGAAAGAAGAAGAGGCTACGGGTGCGGTAAAGGCTATCCAACCCCATTTCATCGTCAACGCCATTGCGCTCACCGCCAATCGTGCCACGATAGAAACGCTGCTTCATCGTGCCGAAGTTGCCACAATTGGGTTGGAAAAACAGTTCGAAATTCCTCAGCCAAGCGTAAGCCAACCCATTCATGCTGCTCGTGTCCCAACTGCAAGCGGAGTGGCTTGGGGCGTAGAGCAAATCGAGGCAGACCGAGTTTGGACCGACTTTGATCTAACCGGTCAGGGAATCGTCGTAGCCAATATTGATACGGGTGTCGACCATACGCATCCCGCTCTATCGGCTCAGTATCGTGGTTCGCAGGCCGCTGGAACGCAGACGAATCGTCATGACTTTAATTGGTTTGACCCAACCAGAACAGAGACGGCAGAGCCACACGATGCCAATGGACATGGGACGCACGTCATGGGGACCACCGTTGGTGACGACGGCTCGGGCAATCAGATTGGCGTTGCGCCAGGTGCGCGGTGGATTGCGGCCAAAGGCTGTGACTCACAAAGCTGTCGCGAGAGCGATCTAATCTTAGCTGCGGAGTGGATGCTAGCCCCATGCCCGATTGGCATTGCGCCTGGTAGCCTCACTTGTGACCCGGCAAAGCGACCACATATTATCAACAATTCGTGGGGCGGCGGTGGGGGCGATACGCGCTATCTTGCTTTTGTGGATGCGTGGCGAGCCGCAGGCATTCTGCCAATTTTTTCGGCGGGCAATGCTGGTCACACTGGTGAGTCCTCCCTCAGCTCACCAGGGGATTATGGGCAGAGCTTTGCGGTTGGGGCCACCGGTCAAGATGATTTTGTTGCCCTCTTCTCTAGTCGTGGCCCTTCGCGGTTGACGGCAGAAGTTAAGCCAAATGTAACTGCACCAGGCAAGCAGATCTACTCGGCTGCGCTAGGTGGTGGCTATGCGTTCTTGAGCGGTACATCCATGGCCAGCCCACACGTTGCTGGCGCGGCCGCTCTTTTGCTACAGGCCGATCCAACACTCAGCGTGGATCAAATTGAGCAATTACTGATGAACTCGGCGCTGGATCTGGGCGTTACGGGTCCCGATATGGCCTATGGCAATGGTCGCATCAATGTATGGCAAGCGATGGACGATCTCAACGAGCCTTTCCCATGGCTGCGCGTCGCACCCGCCACAGCAAGCATTGCGGTTGGCGCAAGCAACTCTGTTGATATCACCTTTGGCACAACTGGTCTAGATGTTGGTAGCCATGATGCGACTCTCTATATCGACAGCAATGATCCAGAAAATCCGCTGCTGGTTTTGCCAATTCAGCTATCGATCACCGAACTGGCGATTAGCAACTCGCAGATTCGTGCCTCCAATCTCACCGATAAGAGCGCTGTCATCTCGTGGATTAGCAATCGCCCCACTACAGGCCGGATCCGCTTTGGCAGCAGCCCCGATGCGCTGGTTGACGTTTCCTATGATGTGCGGGGACAAACCAATAAGGATGATGTCCACTATGTGAAGCTACAGCAATTGGCCCCCGACATGGTCTACTATTTCCAAATCGAATCCGACTCGGGCGGCTCTGGTCAAAGCGGCTCAACCGCCAACGCGACAACAGGGCACATCGATGATAATCAGGGTGCGCTCTACTCATTTCGCACTGGCAAAGTGCTCAGCCTGCCGCGGGTAGACTCTATTTACGGGGTTGTGTATAAGAGTGATGGTACCCCCGCTGCCAATGTGCTCATCTATTTACGCATTTTAAATGATGATGGTCACGGAAATGTTGGGCAAAGCTCACTTTTGTCAGTTTTATCAAACAACCGTGGGGAATGGCTCGAAGCGGGGAGCGGCACAGTGCTCAATCTTGCCCGAGCTCTTAACAATGAGTTGGATGACTATTTCACTTACTCGCGTCCAGACGATCAGCTTTTGGCCGAGATTCATGGCGGTGCGGACTGCAACGCCATTCTGCAATTTGATAGCGGCGAACAATTTTCCCCCGCACCAGACATGACGCTTTCATGTCTTCAAACCCAGAAAATCCACCTCTCTCATGGCTGGAATGTGGTGACGCTATCTTCTAAGCCCGAGGCGAACTATGACACCACCGCTCTCTTTGCCGATGCCGTTGCGCAGGGCAGCACGATTGATGAGATCGACCGCTGGCATGTCACAGACGGTTCATGGGTTCCACATACGGCACAAGCACCGATTGGCAATTTCGATATCAACGCCAGCACGCCCTACTTTGTGCGCACTGACGGGCGACGTTTATTGCAACTCCCGATGACCCCGAGTATTCACGTCTCACAGCAGATCACGCTGACCAAAGGTTGGAACTTTGTTTCCCTGCCACTTACGGCAGCCAACCTCACGGCCGATGGCGCATGTACGCAGATCCAGGCGCAGGGTGGCTCTGCTATCCAAATTGCCTACTGGGGTGCGGACAGATGGTCGATCCACCGCTGTGGCGATAGTACCTTGCATAATGCGTTTGCCCTCGCCGCATCGCAAGGGTACTTTGTCAATAGCGATGTTGATAGTACGTGGATACCCCAAGCCAGCACAACTGCTACGCATCAAGCTCTTCAACATGCATCCGTTATTGCTGCTCCTGAGGAGAAATCTTCTCTTGCACAGCCCACCATCAACAATGTGCAAATCAGCAATATCGGTGCCAAACGCTTCACGATCTCTTGGCAAACGGATCAATCCGCCAGCGGAACGGTCAGCTTTGGCACTGCGCCAGAGTCACTGGCTAATCGAGCCACTTCAACGCTCAATCGATCTCAATCAAGTCGCATCCACGCCATCACGGTAGAGCACCTACACCCCGAAACGCGCTACTATTTCCAGCTACACTCCGATGCCACAGTTGACGACAATCAGGGCGAGTTGTACCAAGTCACGACCGGTCCACTACTGGGGATTCCCACTATCGAAGCGGTGCGCGGGCGTGTGTTGAAGGCTGATGGAACACCCGCAGCCGGTGCGCTGGTTACGCTGGCAATGGAGGGCGTAAGCGCGTTATCTACGCGGGCAAATTCAAGCGGTGCGTGGCTGCTCAATTTGGGTGAGTTACGGGATGAGACGGGGATGCGCTACGGGGTTCCCAGTGCATCAGCCCACATCCATATTGTGTCAGCAGGTGGCGTCGAGAGTACAGGGATCATGGAGTTAGATCTGCCGCGCGACGAAGTTCATATGATGACACTAGAGTCGATACCAGACGTAGCGGGGCGCGTACTCTACCTACCGATTGTGCAGTCGCCATAGTCTCCAATTTAATCAGGCAAATTGCAGTGTCCGTCCCCCGACGCTATCAACATCCTACGGACGACAGTGCTTTGAGCCAGAGAGATAGGTTCACACGTCTCTCTGCCAATTTATTAACCAACATATTTGTATCGTTCGGAGGATAAACATGATTACAGTACGTGTAGTTGATCGCAACGGTAATGCAGTTGCAAATGCAGATGTTCACATTAGTTGGAATGGCACGTGGAATCACTCAAATGGTCGAACCAACGGCTCTGGCGAGGTGTCGATTAATGCATCGCCGGGAACAGGGACGATTTCGGTGAATGGACGCGAGATTCGCGAGATGCGTTTTAGCGGGTCCGATACCGTTAGCGTGTAAATAAACTGTGGCACTCTCTTGCACTGCGCAAAAGAGTGCCACTTACGAATAATATTTTCAGACATTACACAGAAATGCGGTTCGCCCCAGCATAGGCAAGATCTATCTTGCCCTTTTGTACCTCCCTATCCGTTTTCTGTGGCATAACTATTTGAAGGAAGTGAATTATGAACAATGAATCGTCTCAGCGCGAGATCTGTGCACCAGAAAAATACTATAAAACGACTGGGGTCAAGGGAAAATTTAGGGGACTAGAGGATCAGGCCTGGTCTGATCTGTGTGAGCTGATTAATGATGAAACATACCCTCACGAAGTGTATGGCTACTACCCTGTTTATATCCTATGGGATTTAAGTAGCACGACCAGCTACGGCCAAAATATCTACGAAAACGCAACTATCGATAATGGACAGATTTATGGCAAGCAAGCGTCGGGCTCCTTAATCGTTTGCGGCCAGGAAATTATTTTGCAGGCGAAGAAAAATATTTCTGATAAATACCCAGCATACCCCTTTATTCTATCAAGAAAAGGAATGTTCAACGTTTTGTTAAGTGGCCTTGCCGAAAAGAAGGTGATCGCCCTAACAACCTACAATGAGAATTTTTCATTACGGATCCCATTAGAGGATCTAGCTGTAGGCCTACAATCCCACGTGAGTTTGCGCACGGCGGTTGCCGTTCAGCACCCAGAGATAGGTAGTCTACGTATTGAGCAACTTTTTAATGGTGACAATACAGAAATTGTGCAGATGATTCGTGCGGCACAGAAAGAGATGGTTCGACAAGCGCGACAGCAGGTAATGGCAACGATGGTCAACAACATTTCTTCGCCAGAGATGACGCAAGAGTTAGAGGCAATCTCTTCGCTACGTGAGCTGAATCCAAGTGCGTACGAAACGGCTGCGCAGGCGATTATGAAGAAGTATGTTGGGTGATAGGTTTTATATGCAACAAAACACACAAAAATCTTTAAGGAAATTGCCATGAGTCAAAAAACTGAATCGGACCGACACATCGTTGTTACAGCAACCAAAAGCGTCGGCGTTTCTCTCATTCTTACGATCTTATTTGGGCCATTGGGGATGCTTTATTCAACTGTGGGCGGTGGAATTTTCATGATTATTGTTAGCGTTATTCTTGCCCTAATCACGGCTGGTTTTAGCCTCATCATTACGTGGCCAATCAGTGTCATTTGGGGGGCAATGGCTGTTTCGAGCACCAACAAGAAGTTGCTAAAGAAGGTGTCAATGTAAGTGGCCACGGGGTATTTTAGCCCAAGCTAATTGATGGGAATGCTGGCGGGGATCCGCGCAACCTCGCGCAAGCTGAGTCCCCAAGCGTATGGCAGGTGCAACGAATAAGCAGGGGGGATGAATCAATCTGGAGAGCCAATATGCTACCTGCCTTTTGTCCCGATGATGCGTCCTGCCTAACGAAAATCAACACAATAATGTTCAATTCATCCAAACAAAACCCACTATCAATCGTTAACCAAAACATACTGCGGATGTGGATCAGCATGTCACATCGTAAGCATGTTTTTGGTGTTCACAAAATAAAAGGACCTTCCAATGGAAAACAATTTAGAACCGCAAAACAAAGGGCTTCTTACCAGAATTGGCGAGGCATTTGATCAACATCGGTTGACTCAAAGCGCTTTGCCTCCGTTAGAGAAAAATGTCACATCCAGTCACAGTCGTTTGCATCGATTTCTGCCCACACTCGGTAATGTGCTTTTCACCTTTCTGCTTATAGGTGGTCTGCTTTTCGCCCAAAACAGTGGTGCCTTAACCCTCTTTGCCGCACCAAATGCACAGACCGCCTCAACTGGAACCATCGCCTATCAGGGTCGACTTGCGGATGCAGATGGCAATGCCCTCACTGACACGGTCAACATGAGCTTTCGGCTCTATAGCGCGGCAACAAGCGGAGCGCCACTATGGGAGGAACAATGGACAGGAACAACCAGCGTGCAGGTGAGCGATGGTCTGTTCAATGTCATGCTGGGCAGCGTTGCACCGATTCCACAAGATGTGATTACGGGCAACAGCAACCTCTTCTTGGGCATCACGGTCGGCACGGACGGCGAGATGAGTCCGCGCGTGCAGTTGGGCAGCGTGCCATTTGCAACGCAGGCTTTGACTGTGCCAGATGGAAGTATGACTTCGCGTAAGGTCAAACTGTCACATGGCGAGGCAATAGCAGATTTTGGTGTCTGGCGCATTGAGCTAACGGCCGAAGAGCTAGAGCTAGCGGGAACCAGTACAACGATTACGGTTGATACACCTCAAACATTGTTGGTCCATGGAACATTTGATTTCTCTGTTAGTGGTGGTGCCAATAGTGGTGGACCAGCCATAGGTTACCTATATGTTAATGGTGCCCGCCAGGCCAAATCGGCGGTTGGGAATACTGGTCGGGTAACCATTGGGCAAAATTGGATTGTTGATCTGGACGCGGGTACGCACACGCTCTATTTGGCAGCAAAAAAATCTACTGACTCCGGTACCGCAACTGTAGCGCAAACCATGACGAATCTAGTTTGGTTTGCGTTTGGACAATAACAAGAACATAAAATTATTCAAAGCAGTTAATCAAGCACAACAAGGAAAACAGAATGACCATTCGTAAAGGATTGATCACTAAACTGGGTGAAACCTTCGATCAGCATCGATCAGAATCGGTAGTAAACAACACAGGTTATACATCGGTGTCACAATCAGTGAGTTGGTGGAAACGGCTTCTGCCTTTGCTCGGCAATATGATCTTTACACTCATCATTGTGGCTACTTTGTTAGTGGCCCAAAACAATGGCTTACTGCCGCTCTTTGCCGCACCCAACGCACAGACTGCATCAACCGGAACCATTGCTTACCAAGGTCGACTGGCGGATGCAGAAGGCAATGCCTTGACTGACACAGTCAACATGAGTTTTCGGCTTTACAGCGCGGCAGCGGGTGGCGCACCACTGTGGGAAGAACAATGGACAGGCACAACCAGTGTGCAGGTAAGCGATGGCTTGTTCAATGTGATGTTGGGCAGCGTTAGTCCGATTCCACAAGATGTGATCACGGGCAACAGTAACCTCTTCTTGGGCATCACGGTGGGAACAGACAGTGAGATGAGTCCGCGGGTACAGTTGGGTAGCGTGCCGTTTGCGACACAGGCTCTGACTGTTCCGGATGCAAGTATCACTTCGCGCAAGGTTAAGTTATTACATGGAAAAACGGCTACGAATTTTGCAACAGCAACACTCGAATTGCCTGGTTCTTATATTGAACTGGATGGGACTCGTGCTGAAATTATGCTAGATGTTCCTCAAACAGTAGTTGTCATTGGTACGTTCGATTTTCTTGTCAGTGATGGTGGAACAGCTGGTGGCAAGCTGAATGTTAATGGTTCCAACAGTGCTGATAGTGCTGTATTTCGAGGCACACGAGGTACTGTAAGTCAAACTTGGATCGTCGATCTAGACGCTGGTACACATACACTATATTTGGCAGGGCGACGTGCATCAGCAGGTGGTGTCGCAGAAGTTGGAAAAAGCTTTACAACGATGACTTGGTTTGCGTTTGCACAGTAAATTAATCGCCATATTTTAGCAATAAAAACAATTCGCAGAATATTAGGAGCACTATTCATGGATAAATCTAGAAGTATCTTTTATCACCTCGACCAGTGGGTCATCGAGCGAAAGCAGTCAGCCGAAACAGAGGCAATGGATATTCCCACCCAGCAAAAGCAAACATGGTTGCCAACAAAGGGCAATATGTTTTTCTCTCTGTTGCTTATTGCGGTGCTGCTGATAGCACAAAACTTGGGCGTGTTAAACCTTCTCGCTGCACCCAACGCACAGACTGTCTCAACCGGAACAATCGCCTACCAAGGTCGGCTTGCTAATGCGAATGGTGATGCACTTACCGAGACCGTCAACATGAGTTTTCGGCTTTACAGCACTGCAACGGATGGCGCACCACTGTGGGAAGAACAGTGGACCGGAACGACCAGCGTGCAGGTAAGCGATGGATTGTTCAACGTAATGCTAGGCAGCGTATCGCCAATTCCGCAAGATGTGATTACGGGCAACAGTAATCTCTTCTTGGGCATCACGGTAGGGACAGACAGCGAGATGAGTCCACGCGTGCAGTTGGGCAGTGTGCCATTTGCCACGCAGGCGTTAACTGTACCGAACGGATCGATTACACGAGATAAATTAAGTGCAGGGAATATGCTACCCGTAAAGGTGGGAAACATTACCCATGTTCCAGCGGGCGGCGCTAATTCGGAGTTCTTTACAATCGACATTTCGGATTTGGGTCTCACAGCAAAACCAATTGGATTTGCGCACGTCACGAATGGCTCAAGTAGAAACCTAGTTTTGGTTCACTATAGCTATGATAGCTCAAGCGCAACAGAGGCCGTATTCGAGTTCTTCCGCCCCGATGGTCAGAATGTCGCTGCATCAAATTTACGGTTCAGCTATGTCTTATTTGGACAGTAGGGCAAACAAGCAAAATTGTAGGAGATGAACAAAGGAACAATGCATATGAGTAACAAAAAAAGTTTACCGATGGCCTTTGCCGAATGGTGGGAAGAGCGAGCGAATGAGCTGCCGACGCCAAATACCGTGCAACCTTCTCGTTGGCTTCCCACACCCGGCACAGTGCTTTTTACACTTCTGATTGTTGTAGGAATGTTGTTTGCCCAAAATAGCGGGCTGCTGCCGCTCTTCGCGGCACCCAACGCACAGACCACATCGACCGGAACCATCGCCTACCAAGGCCGACTTGCTGATGCAGAGGGCAACGCCCTGACCGACACAGTCAACATGGGCTTTCGGCTTTACAGCGCAACTTCGGATGATGCACCACTTTGGGAAGAGCTGTGGACTGGAACGACCAGCGTACAAGTGAGCGATGGCCTGTTCAATGTGATGTTGGGTAGCGTCAACCCGATTCCACAGGATGTGATTACGGGCAACGGCAATCTCTTCCTCGGCATTACGGTTGGGACAGATGGCGAGATGAGCCCGCGTGTGCAGCTGGGTAGCGTGCCGTTTGCGACACAAGCATTGACTGTACCGGATGGGAGTATTACAAGCAAAAAATTGGCCCCTGATGCCATTCAACATTACTCTGTCGAAGCGCCACAATCGAATTGGGATGTACCTAGCTGTCCATTTGGGGCTACTAATCCAGCAAACTGGACATCGGTTCCCGGATTAACCATGGATTTTACCATAGATGAAACTAAGACAGTTTGGTTGGATTTTGGTGGCTTAGGTTTCAATGGGGGGGCCGGGCACGGAATATTCAGCAGTATATTTATTGACGGGGTGCAAAGTAAGCGTCCTTCAGGCTCTCCCGATTTCGCTGGTTGCCGTAATAGTTCTGGAGACACGGGTGGAAGTCCATTATGTCCTCTGGTAAATATGAGCAGCACCACGTTGGAGCCAGGACCGCATACAGTTGATGTAAGAGTATATTGCGATGGCACTATCAGCGGTGCTGAAGTCTATGGCGGCACACTGCGAGCGCTGGTGCTCCCGTAAAAACCCAATTCTAAAGGTGACATCAAAATGCAAAGTAACAAAGAAAGTTACGATATTAACTTTAATCTACAGATACCTAAGCTAGATATGGGGCGAACGACTCGGTGGTGGCTACCAACAATCGGCAGTACATTTTTCACCTTGCTGATTTTGGCTGGTTTGCTTTTTGCACAAAATCTAGGCGTCTTAAGCTTATTTGCTGCCCCCAACGCCCAGACCGCCTCGACCGGAACCATCGCCTACCAAGGTCGGCTGGCCGACGCAGGGGGCAACGCCCTGACTGACACAGTCAACATGAGCTTTCGACTTTATAGCGCAGCCTCGGGTGGTGCGTCGCTGTGGGAAGAGCAGTGGACCGGAACGACCAGCCTGCAAGTAAGCGATGGATTGTTCAATGTGATGTTGGGCAGCGTTAGTCCGATTCCACAAGACGTGATCACGGGGAACAGCAATCTCTTTTTGGGCATCACCGTTGGCACAGATGGTGAGATGAGTCCACGCGTGCAGTTGGGTAGCGTGCCGTTTGCGACACAAGCATTGACTGTGCCGGATGGGAGTATTACGGTGGAAAAACTGAGTGCCGAAATTGCAATACCAGCTATTCAGAGTGGTCGTGTAGCCCGCAGCGTTAATAACTCAGGGTGGACGCTCAATGAAGGTTCAGGCGCAAGAACGTTTACTGTGCCTATTACTTTCGCACAACCATTCGGAACCTCTCCCAAAGTCGTAGTGAGCCTCGCTCATACAGACATTAATCCTGACACCAATAATCGGATTGAAGTGATGGCCCAAAATGTTACACCTAATGGGTTTGATCTTGTCTTTAGAACATGGCATACCACTCGTGTAGTCGGTGCAACAGCTAGTTGGATCGCCCACACATCACCCTAAGCGCAATACTGAATAGGAAAACGATTATGCAAATAGAAAAATTGAAGAAGATGAGGCCAAAGCTCTCGCTGCAATTCGGGCGTGGCTTGTGGTCGATGAAAGTGAAGCAGTTTATGAATGTGGTCTGGCGGCTGGTTCTGGTCTTGGGGCTGCTCGGGATGCCGTCGGCTGGTCTAGCGCAGGAGGGGGGCATAAAGAATACAACTATTGATTTTGGGGAACATATTGACGATACGTTGCTAAAAGAAGCGATTCAGGAAACGCTGCAAAAAAAACCTGAACAAATCCTCACGGGTTCGCATTTTGCTATCACCTCCAATGATTCTTACGGCGATTGGGCAAGATACTCAATCGCGTCTTTGGATGGACCAATGTGTGACACTAAATATGTGGGTGGAGGCGATAATTGCGGGGATATGCTTCTTGCATACAAAAGTGCAGGGGTGTGGATAGCGGCGTTACGGGGAACAGATGAGTTTAATCATCTTTTGTCTCAGGTCCCTAATGAATATATATCCTCAAAGGCAAAATCATTTTTGTTTACCAATCGCCTACAATCGGCATCTATAGATTCTACAGATTTTCGCTTTCCTTGGGCTAGCGGTGAAACATGGGAGATCACTGATGGATGGCATGAATACAATTCGATTGATGTTGCACCGTATAAAGACAAAGACACTAGAGTCCTGTCCTCTGCGGATGGTGCAATTACTTTTGTATGCCAGCACGGAAAGATAACCTACAACGTTAAAATTCAACACGCAGGTGCCACCTTTGATTATTATCATTTAGACAAGGGTGAGGCAAGTTACTACGATTCACTAAGCAATACAGAGGTTGTCCAAGGCAGGATTCTTGGAAAGCTACGCAAGGGTTCATTCTCACTTGAGGAAGATGGGTGCGGAAGAGCGGTTCAAAATTACGCGCACTTACACTGGAAGATGCCTCGTAGTTCACCCGTTTCTATAGAGGGATGGACACCATCGGCGAACGGTTACTCTTGGATCAAGGGTACTGAGACAAGCAATGCTGTAATGTCAACCAATCTGCCCGTTGAGCCAAATTCGCAGCCATCTGAACCAACTGAACCTAAAGAGTTTTGCCCCGCACCAAAACTAAAACAGCCTTCTAACAATGCGACAATAGACAACTCTGAACTAAGGTTCGAATGGGAACATGTAGATTGTGAACATGATGAGTACAAATTGCGTATCCGAACCGAACCCGTAACAAGCGGTAGCGGTGACACTATCGAGAATATCGACGTAGATGATACCGATAAGACCGTCAATTTTGACTCCAAATGGTTGAATCAAGATCTATACTGGTCTGTGCGTGCCGATGGGGTCGACGGCGATGCAGATTGGGCAACGATGCAAAGATTTCGGATCGAAGAGAAAAATAAGTCACCCTCCATCACATTTCAAACGGCAAACGGAAATAATGGCAATGATATAGTGAGTAACCAAACAGATTGGACCTTCACGGGCGTAGCGTCTGATCCAGAGAACAAGCTTGATAAAATTGTTATGGTCTGTGAACCAAGCGCCAACTGTGGTTCTGGCCAGAGTGAGGTAACAAGCGGCAACTGGACCTTTAGCCGCACAGGTATGAAGGGCAAAGTGACGGTCTATTTCCGAGCGTATGATGATCAGGGACAGACTAAAGAAAGTCGGCGGGTTACGCTCAATATCGACAGCAAATCTCCAACTACAGCAAGGAGCCTAAACGCAACGAGACGGGCTCAGTCTGGCTGGTACAGCTCACCCGTTACAGTCAAACTTTCAACTACGGATCATGGTACTGGCGGTGCTGTTGCTGGTATCAAAGAAATTCATTATCAAATTAACAATGTCGCGCAACCGATTGTGAATGGGAGAACCAAGCAATTCACGATCAATGCGAATGGCATTAACACGATCAAGTACTATGCTGTCGACAAGGCTGGCAATCGAGAAAATGAAAAGACCGTCATTGTAAAAATTGATGCGATACCACCATCGCCACCAGCCAGCGTGACGTCCACAAACGGTGCGCCTAACGATACATGGCAAAAAGAACACAATTTTCTCAATGTGACTTGGTCCGCATCCACAGATGCACATTCTGGCGGCATCACATATGATCTAGAGTGGAAAAATAGTACGGGTCGCCAATTAATACGAACGAATCCAGCAAACAATGCGCGCAATTTTATGTCGGAGCCTGTTGGTACAGGGGAGTATATTCTGCGTGGTCGTGCCCGCGATCAAGCAGGCAACTTCAGCGACTGGGTAACGATGTACACCTTGAAATATGATAATACCCCACCCGCAAACCCAGTTGAGGCGACCCATGCCGTAGCTGGCGTCCGCAATGACATCTGGCAGCGCGCGTCGAATCAAGCAGACTTTACGTGGCCAGTACCGGAAGACAAAGGATCGGGCATCCGGGAATACCAAGTCTATTGGGGTACAGACAAGGATGGTGAATCAGCCACAACGCAAACGGGTGCAAGCTTCGAGTCGACGGATCCCTTATGCAGTGATGCATGCACCGGCTATCTGCGCGTGCGTGCAGTCGACAACGTGGGCAATCCTGCCAACCGCTGGACGACGGTCTTTGTCTCACGCTATGACAACGTGCCGCCCACCCTTGACTTTACATTTCCAGGCAACGTCACAGAGACGACCACAACCAGCGTTCAACTACAGTTAAACGGAAATGATGGATCAGGTAGCGGCGTCAGCGCCATGCGCTTCTCGAGTGACGAGGATTTTGCTGAGGATAACGATGGGTGGGAGAACTACTCGCTAGACAAAATCTGGCAAATCCCGGCAATCGGTCGTCAAGCATGGCCGATCTATGCGCAGGTACGCGACGCCGTCGGCTTGGTTTCGCCACCGTTCAGCAGAGAAATCTATTTTGAAGTGAATCGAGAACAGTCAGCATCGTCCAACTATCGTCTCTTTGACGGCGCATTGAGTGCTGGATCTGGCGTACACGCCTCGCCAAACTTCATGGGGCATAGCACAATTGGTCAGGTATTGGATTCGGCCCCAGTTGCAAGTTCAAGTTATCGGCTTATCGGCGGCTATCAAGCTAGCAGTCAAGCCAGGCCAATTGAGATTCCAGGATTTGACACGTTTGGCTACATCAACAGCATCTTTGCATCGGGCATCGTGGCACAGACGATGGAGTCATCCTCATACCAGATGCTGGGGACACTTGGTGAGGTGGGACTGCCCAATAACCAAACAACGCTCAGCAGTTCGGCCTATCAACACCAGCCTGGCTTCTTAGCGGCTGCACCGTCACCGCCAGAGCCGATCGAGCCACCAGTGAACGAACCCGGACCAGAACCAGAGCCACCGCCAGAACCAGATTGCGATTTCCCAACCGTAAGCATCAACGATGGCGAGATCTTTACCGGTTCGCCCAACGTATCACTTGGTCTCTGTGCACCATACGCAGCTGATATGATTGTGAGCAATGATGGTGGCTTTGACAGTGCAGATTGGGAAACATATGCGAACAGCAAACCATGGACCATTACGACGCACGGTGACACAGTTGCCGCCCGCTGGGTCTATGTCGCGTACCGAGATGCCGATGGCAAGATCTACAGTACTTACCAAGACGACATCATTTTTGATCCAAATGCACCGACCGGCGAGTTAATTGTCGGTGATCCGTGGGATCAGATCGAGGCCCAAGCCCTTGCTGCGCAACAAATACAGGCGGCGGGCGTAGATGGCGCAACGAGCATTATGCAAGTCGGGAACAAGACATACTTACGCCGTACCACAAGTGCAGGCAATCAGCTATTGACCGTACGAAGCCTGAATGCGGGTGGGATAGATTTATACCTAGCTGCCAGTGATGATAACAGTGGTATTGTTGAAATGCAGGTTGGCGAGTCGCCCGATCTGTCCGACGCTGAATGGGAACCGTACTCCTTCATCAAGACATGGACGCCAAGCGCGGGAGATGGGGAACGCAAGATCTATGCGCGATTCAAAGACAGCGTTGGCAATGAATCAGAGATTGTTGAGAATGCGTTTGTGATCGATTCAGCTGCGCCAACGGGTGAACTGTCAATGGATCCGTACGTTGTGAGTGCGGATACGCTCACCACAACGCTCAAACTGCAAGCCGATGATGAACTAAGCGGGATAACGGATATGCGGGTAGGTTTGACGGAAGATCTAAGCGAGGAAGATTGGCAGCCATATCAATCCGAACTTGTCTGGCCGCTCTACATTGATGACGAACAGCAATTAGCCACCATTTACGTACAATATCGCGATAGTGCTGGAAATGTTTCTGCTGTCTACAGCGACTACTATGTGGTGGATCGGCAAGCACCAGTTGTCTATGTCGAAGTCGAGGCTGCAGACTCGCTGACTCGCTCAATCATTGTACAGGCCTATGATGAGCTCTCACCATTGGATAAAATATACGTCAGTAACGATCCATTGATGGTACAAGATGTCACGGTTATCACAGACGCATATACAGAAGATATTACCTGGACATTTGATGATCGGCGCGTGGTATGGGTTCAAGTGGAAGATAGCAATGGTAACCGCAGCCAACCATATCCGGCCTATGCTGCTTCGTTACCAAACGATACACCAATCCCTACACCAGGGCCGGGCACGCCGACGGTTGAGTCAACGCCGATTCCTACACTAGCACCGGGAGAACCAACGGTTGAACCAACGCCGATTCCTACACTAGCACCGGGGGAACCAACGGTTGAACCAACGCCGATTCCTACACTAGCACCGGGGGAACCAACGGTTGAGTCAACTCCGATTCCTACACTAGCGCCGGGAGAACCAACGGTAGAGCCAACACCGATTCCTACACTAGCACCGGGGGAACCAACGGTTGAGCCAACTGCAACACCAACGCCTTATCCAGACGCGACATTGGCAACTACTAGTGATGTATTGAGTGGTTCTGCTGGCAGTGAATTCGAGATTGAAGGTGCAAACTTCCCACCTAATCAGTCGCTTGCGATTAAGATTAATGGAGTGGAGGTTGGCACGGTTAAATCCGATGAAGATGGGACTGTGAAGTTTGTGATCACAACAACAGATGCACAGGCACTTGATTATCAGATCACTATTGAGGGGGCAAACGCATCGGTCAACATCAAAGTTGATCCAGATATGCCACAGCGGCCAGCTGATTCTGATGCGCCAAAGGTTGCAATACCGGCTGATGTTAAACCGATGTACAATAATTTATTACCATTAATCCATAACTAGCAGCGTACCTCTTAATCGGGGAACGCTCACAGCTAGAGTACGCCTATATTAGGCGTACTCTAGCTGTGAATGAGGGTTTAGAGGATAGGGATGACATACACACCCCCAAATCTGACTGACCACTTTTTCTAGAACGCTATTTTCCCTTTCGCTCCTGAACTAATTCGCCATCCAGAAGTCGCTCTAGCTGTGAGGCGTATTCAGAATTTCTGCGCCTTACATCTTTGGGTTGGATAAGAAGATCCACCTCAGATCCAGACTGACTCGAACTCTGTACATTACTCTGCCCACTAGCTGTGAAAGGCAGGTATATCGGATTTGATTCCTGATTGTTTTCTCCATTCACAGCAGCCGTCGGTATTACTGTCGGTACTGGCGTTGGTGAATCCGGTACTGATGTTGGTGAATCCGGTACTGATGTTGGTGAATCCGGTACTGATGTTGGTGAATCCGGTACTGGCGTTGGCGAGTCCGGTACTGGCGTCGGCGAATCCGGTAATGACGTTGGCGAATCTGGTACTGCCGTTGGCGAGTCCGGTACTGGTGTGGGCGAATCCGGTACTGGCGTCGGTGAATCTGGCACTGGCGTCGGTGAATCTGGCACTGGCGTCGGTGCATCCGGTACTGGTGTTGATGTATCTGGCACTGGCGTGGTCGGATCTGGTGTTGGTGTTTCAGGTGTTGATGTTGCCATGATACGACGCTTAGACATCGATATGTACGCTTGGACACCTTGCTCAGCGTAGGGATTCGTATTCTCGATCTGGAAAACATAAACCGAAGATTGTTCTACACCATCGCCCATGAGCGCCACATCATCTACTGATCTCGGCTTTGTACAAAATTATAGTATCGACTGACGTGTTATTCGCTAAGCCGGTTAAGTAGTATTATGGGAGAGAATTTAATTTTGCATATCGCATAAAAACACCGATATGCAAAATTAAATTCATGAGCCCACCATGCAGAGCGAATATGAAAGGTAAGGCGATT
>Ga0209187_1000852_pt1 | contig 43382 bp, 37 predicted proteins | sample BantaG_FD_187430 | JGI IMG/M metagenome (GOLD analysis project Ga0209187, IMG submission 187430) | Marine algal microbial communities from Bantry Bay, Ireland - BantryBay_4 metaG (SPAdes) (version 2) | ecosystem: Host-associated > Algae > Red algae > Unclassified | place: Bantry Bay, Ireland...
TAAGCCGGTTTGCATGGAAAACGACCCGCGTATCAAGTCACTCCGGGTCGCGTCATGGTTGCGCTGCGTATGACGCGACCTTTCAGGCCGCAACCCCACGTTCGGGTACCCCGGGCGTCGCCCGGGGCTATAATGACCAGACCCTTCGGGCCTACACGCAACAAGTGAATATACAGCTCTGCTGTCCGCGACTTTTGGGGTGAATTTTCAAATCATTCCGTTTCTATTTTCACTCCGTCCCCAATTTTCCGATCAATCCCACCGCCCCCGGAGGTGGCACACGACCCGCGTATCAAGTCACTCCGGGTCGCGTCATGGTTGCGCTGCGTATGACGCGACCTTTCAGGCCGCAACCCCACGTTCGGGTACCCCGGGCGTCGCCCGGGGCTATAATGACCAGACCCTTCGGGCCTGCACGCCACAAGTGATTATACAGCTCCTGCTGTCCGCGACTTTTGGAGTGAATTTTCAAATCATTCCGTTTCTATTTTGCACTCTGTCCCCAATTTTCCGATCAAACCCACCGCCCCCAGAGGTGGCACACGACCCGCGTAGCAAGTCACTCCGGGTCGCGTCATGGTTGCGCTGCGTATGACGCGACCTTTCAGGCCGCAACCCCACGTTCGGGTACCCCGGGCGTTGCCCGGGGCTATAATGACCAGACCCTTCGGGCCTGCACGCAACAAGTGAATAATGACCAGACCCTTCGGGCCTGCACGCAACAAGTGAATATACAGCTCTGCTGTCCGCGACTTTTGGGGCGAATTTTCAAATCATTCCGTCTCTATTTTTCACTCCGTCCCCAATTTCCCTAATTTTCGTTTTTTTGCATGACCCACCTTGTTTTGGCTTGGTTTTCGTTCTGCATGGTTCACCTAAGGTGGAAATCTGCTCGGACGAGACATAAAGCGAAATATTCCACTTACTTCCGCATGGGAGATTGACAGACGGGGCGCGCTTGTTAGGTTCCGCCGCAAAATTAAGGTAATTTCATGAAAAGAACGTATCAACCCTCTCGCATCAAGCGCGCTCGTAAGCACGGCTTCCGCTCACGTATGGCTACCAAAAATGGCCGTAAACTTTTGGCGCGTCGTCGCTACAAAGGCCGCAAGCGTCTAGCCGTATAAAACGGACTCATTCGCTCAAAAACGGTGTAAAACAACTCGCTTGCTTTTTTGCAGGTATCGTTCTCTGTTTTTTAGCTCTCTCGGCTGCGATATGCCCTTTCTGTCGCCTTGTCGGTGACATCTTTATAGACTAGGAACGCCGAATTGCCGGAAACGACTGTACGGGGCTTTGGATTTCCAGCGTCCCGGCGAATCAAGACACCCTCCGAATTTCGGAGCATATACGACCAAGGCAACAAATGCGTTGGTCGTTTTCTTGTGCTTTGGTTTGTTAAAAGTTCGTCGCCTCACACTCGAATTGGAGTGGTGGCGAGCAAGAAGGTTGGCAATGCGGTTCGTCGAGCCCGGGCCAAACGCCGTTTACGTGAATTATACCGTCTGAACCAACATGAGATCTGTGAAGGCTACGACATCGTCATGGTGTCTCGTTATGGAATCATTGATGGTGATTGGGATCGGCTGCGAACCGAATTTCTTCACTTATTCCGCGAAGCTGGGCTCTTAGTGTCGGATGCTCCCTTGCTCCCAGTTTCCGAGTCTGAACCTCCACCTTTTAAAACCTAAAACGGGCTTTCAAAGCCTTTACTCCCTCCATTCGGGTTAACACCCATTTCTGAGTCTGATGAAAAAAACTGAGATTCTCCCTATTGTTGTTATCGGTGCCCTTCTTTTTGCGTGGGGTCCGGCATCTAACTATATTTATTATGACATGATGGGCAATGAACGCCCGAAGCCTGTTGTTAAGCCAATTTACGATCCGTCCGGTACCAATACCACTGGAATTGTGAGCACTTTTCCCAATGCGGAGATTCGTCCGGCTCAAACCAGCAATGGGGTTGTGCGGGCTGTTTCTGCTCCAGGCGCTGCGAATGCGGTTGCAGCGGGAGAAGCGAGTGGAGCCGCTCCCAAATTGCTTAGTGAAACCGCCTTTGCCGAAGGCAATACCATCGTCCTAGAGAACGATTCCACGTCGATTACCTTTACCAAGATGGGCGGGGCGATCGCTGAGGTTGTTTTGGCTAGCTATCCTGCGGTGAACGAAAAGGGCAGTGGACCAGTTACCATCCGGTCTGGCAACCGCATCCCTCTTTCCTTGGTCGGGGTTCAAGAAGCCAGTGTGGCCAAAGCCTTTGATATGAAAGTCGAAGTGCCTGGCAAGACGGTCAAATTTTCGACTGACATTGGTGGCGGCTGCACCCTCGAACGGGTCATCACGTTGGCTGACGATGGCTACACCTTGGATGTGACCGATACCTTCATCAATGGGTCGGCCACTGACCTCGAAATCCCGGCCATGGGCGTTGACCACGGAGAGATGCATCTCGAGAGCAAAATTTTGCCCTTCATCGGCAATCCAATTGGCATGTCTTATCGCGAACAGGTGGGGGCGAAAGTTCGTTCCAAAGAGGGCGACAAAGTTAAGAAGCTCCTCGCTAAAGATCCTGCCAGCGGCATGAGCTATCGCAAATCGAGTCCGATTGACTTTTTTGCGGTTCGGAACAAATTCTTTGCCAGCATCATTTCTTTGAATGAAGACAGCGCGATTTTCTCCAAAGGCTATGAAGTCGATGGCGCGATTGGTGGGAATGAAAAAGGGAACATCACCCGTATTGCCGGGACAACGTGGTTTGATTCCTTGGAAATTCCGTCCGGTAAGCGGGTGGCGCGCCAGTTCGACATGTACATAGGGCCGCGCAAGCTATCGCGCTTGACCGAGATGCGTCTCGGGCAAGAGCGGATCATGGGCTTCAATATCTTGACTCCGATCTGCAAAGTCCTGCTTTGGTTGCTCAATATGTTCTTCGGTTTTGTGAAGAACTATGGCGTGGCGATTATCCTCCTCACTGTTTTTGTGCGGTTGATTTTCTGGCCGTTGACCAACAAAGGTCATGCCAGCATGAAAAAAATGCAGGCGCTTCAGCCGCAGATCAAAGCGATCAACGAGAAGTACAAAAGCGATCCGCAGCGTAAGAGCTCCGAAACCATGGCGCTGTACAAAAAGAACAAGGTGAATCCAGTGGGCGGGTGTTTGCCGATCATGATTCAGATGCCGGTTCTCTTCTCCCTCTTCTTTGTCATTCGAGCTGCGGTAGAGCTCCGCTTCGCCAAGTTCCTTTGGATCAAAGATTTGAGCGCGCCAGAAGGCTTGTTCGAAAGTTCGCTCGGGGTGCCGATTAACTTCCTTCCTTTCGCGATGGCGGGAACGAGCATGTTGCAGCAGAAGTTGACTCCGAGTTCAATGGATCCGATGCAGCGCAAGATGATGATGTTCATGCCTGCGATGTTCGCCGTGATTGGCTACAACTGGCCGAGCGGACTCTTGCTCTACTGGACCACAAGCAACGCCTTGATGATCCTACAGCAGCTCATGTCGAATCGTAAACATGACCACGGTGATGTAGCGGTGATCGATGTTGAAGCCAAAGATATCACCCCTGGGCTAAAGCCTAAAGTGGTGAAGAAGAAACCTCGTTAAGCGATTAGGATTACCATCGTAGCGACCCTTCGGAGCGGATCATGATGCGTCGTCCCTTGGATCGACTTGCGGAAGAATCTTATGATCTGTTGATCATTGGGGGCGGGGTGAATGGCCTCGCCTCTGCTTGGGATGCGGCGCTTCGTGGGCTCAAAGTCGCCCTGATTGAAAAGGGCGACTACGGCGCGGCCACCTCGGCTGCGTCGCTAAAGATTATCCATGGCGGGCTGCGCTATTTGCAGCATTTGGATTTCGGGCGCATGCGTGAAGGAATTTCCGAGCGGCATGCCATGATGTGCTTGTTTCCCTACCTCATCGAACCCTTTCCGTTTTTGGTACCGACCTACGGGTTTTCCATGAAAGGAAAAGCGGCGATGCGTGCGGCCTTCATGGTGAATGATTTCATGAGCCGGAATCGCAATCGCGACCTGCCGGCGGCTGCAGGGGAGATTCCCGGCGGAAAGATTTTAAGCAAAAGTGAGACGCTCGGATTGGCGCCCAGTATCGAAACGCAAGGGCTTACCGGCGGGGCGATGTTTTACGATGCGCGCATGCACAACAGCGAGCGCGTGACCTTGGCCTTCGCGCTTGCGGCGGATGAGCTTGGTGCCGACCTCGCCAATTACGTATGCGCTAAGCGACTTGTGGTCAAAGGGGAGCAAGTGGTCGCGGTCGAAGCTGAAGATCAGCTCACCGGCGCGAGCTTCAGCATCCGCGCCAAGCAGGTGTTGAATGCCTGCGGCCCTTGGAATCCGTTGCTGCTCGAAATGCTCGGAGCCAAGCGCGGTGATTTTACCTACAGCGCGGGGGTGCAAGTGATTACACGTGCGGTAACGACCCAACCGATCGGGCTTGCGGTGACGAGCCAGCATGAAGATCCGGACTCCAAACTCAAGCGGGGTGGGCGACATTACTTTACCACCGCGTGGCGTGGCAACACGATTTGGGGGACGACGGATCGGGTGTATCAAGGCGATCCCGACCAGTTTCGAATTACCCGCGAAGAAGTAATTCGCTTTGTCGAAGAATGTGATTCCGCGCTGCCAGGCGAGTCCTTAGGTGAGTCGGATATTCTTCACGCATATGGCGGATTGCGTCCGGTCGAAGGAAGGAATTTGCACACGGGTTCACAGGTCTCGCGTCGCTACACGATTTTTGATCATGGCGAAGATTTGAAGGTGAACAATCTGTTGAGCATCCAAGGGATTAAGTACACTGCCTGTCGTTTGATGGCCGAAAAGGCGGTGGATGCGGTGGTGGCGAAGCTTGGTGGCGATCAAGTCTGCCGGACCAATAGCGCGAGTTTGTCGGATCCTTTGGTTGAGCGTGATGATCTCGAAAAACGCCTTCGCCAATTGGGAAGCTCAGATGCGCTTTGCTTGCATTTGATTCGTACCTGGGGGGCAAACGCGCCGGAGGTGATCGCCGGGGCGAATTCAGACGACCTGACCCCTCTGTTCCCAACCAGCGCGGTGTGTAGCGCCGAAGTGCGGTACGTGGTGCGGAACGAATCGGTTCATCACCTCAGCGATGTTCTGTTTGGTCGGACCGAGCTCGGAACCATGGGCTACCCGGGGGCGGTGCAGCTCGATGCGGTGGCTCAACTGGTTGGGGATGAACTCAACTGGGACGAGGCGCGGAAGCGTCAAGAAGTCGAAGCGGTTCAAGCGCGCTACGTGTTTAAGAATTAGCTTCGTGCTAGTAATTTCTGTGAGTGACCGCGGCTCCTTTGGCGATATCTTCGAAAATTTCAGCACACTTGGGCATTGCCTCGATCTTTTTCCTGCTTTAGATCTGCAGGTTGTATGCCGGTATTCAAAGATTCCAAAGACCGTGAGGTCGAGTTGCTCAATGGTGTTTCGGAGACGAAGTTTTATACCTTCGGTTCAGCCGAAGATCCCTTTCTCCTGTTTAACGGTCGGGAGTCCTTGGACGAAGTTACCGTGGCTTACCAAACCTATGGGACGTTAAACGCGGATGCCTCGAATGCCGTCTTGGTGTTTCACGCCTTGAGTGGAAGCCAACATCTCGCGGGCTGGAATGAATCGGTTGAAGGCGTTGCTCTCTGGACCGACGCCTGCAAGCCGGGCTGGTGGGATGCCTTTGTCGGTCCGGGCCGCGCCCTCGATACCAATGAATTTTTTGTCGTCTGCGCGAACTACCTGGGTGGATGTTACGGCTCGACCGGCCCGCGTAGCATCAACCCGAAAACCGGTACGCCGTATGCCGGCGGATTCCCGCACCTGCGGATGGCGGACATTGTGGACGTGCAAGTCCGGTTGTTGGATCACTTGGGAATCGAAACCTTGCACAGCGTGATCGGTGCCTCTTTTGGCGGCTGCCTCGCGCAGGTGATGGCCACGCGTCATCCCCAGCGGACCAAGATGGTGGTCGCGATCGCAACTGGCATCGATGTACCTATTTTAACTCGCATTCATAACTTCGAACAAATTTGCGCCATCGAAGAAGATCCGGATTTTAACAAAGGGTATTATTACGACGGGGCGCCGCCAAACAAGGGCTTGGCCTTGGCGCGGATGATCGCGCACAAAAACTATATCTCGCTCGATCACATGCTCACCCGCGCCACCGAGCGGGTGATGCCTCGGGTGGCCGAGCGCTTCGATTTTTATGAGATCGATCATTCGATTGAATCCTATCTCTGTTACGCGGGAAACAAATTTGTTCGTCGCTTTGATTCGAATACTTACCTTCGTATTCTCGAAGCCTGGCAGAAGTTTGATCTCGCGGCCGAAGCTGGGGCAGCGAGTATTGAGCACGCACTGTCGCGTTGTGGGCATCAGCATTATCTTATTTTCAGCATCGATACCGACGTGTGTTTTTATCCGGTGGCGCAGCGGAAGATCGCGCGGTGTGTGCAGCAGGCGGGGATTCCACATCATCACCTCACGGTTCATAGTAGCAAAGGGCATGATGCCTTTTTGCTCGAGCCGGAGTTGTTTGCTCCCTTTTTGGCGCATGACTTGTTGATCGGCCGCGAGCTAGGCTAGCGTGAGCTTGCCCTGACGAATTTTCACAACGTTTCTGGTGTGTGCATTCTTAACTCAGACTTGCGTCCGGGGCTATCAAATGTCGTCGCTTCGCGACTCTCTTATTAGGCTGGCGTAAAGGGGCCGTATCACAGCAGAGTTCGGGGTGTAAAAACTTGTCCGTTTGTACGCAGTGAATCTCAAGCCTGAAAGGCTTGCAGAACGTAGCGATGGGCAACGCCCATCGGAAATTGGTTTAGGGTTTGAAGCCTGAAAGGCTTGCACAAATCCTCTGTAGCTTATGCAAGTCCTCTGCAGCTTGTGCAAGTCTTTCAGACTTGACGTGCCCATCAATACGGTCCGATGGGCGTTGCCCATCGCTACGTTGTTTTCGCCTTTCAGGCGAGTAGGGCTTAGTTAAATCGAAAACCCTCCTAGCATTATGATTCTGATATAGCGCCCTATCAAATGCCGTCGCTTCGCGATTTGGAAACGGTCGATTCTCGTGTGAGAATCATCTTTATCGTGAAGGTGGCTAGCAACCAGAAGCTAGGGGCGACACAAGGCAGCCAAACGCACATGCCTTTCCAATACGTTAACGCGTAAGTGAGTTCACTAGAAATCAGTTCGTGGCTATTAGAGTGGCAATAGCCGGTAACCCTTCATCGAATGATGTGCACGCTTCTGTATGGTCCATCTTCAGATTTGACTTGCGATTCCCGCTTGCTGATCCATATTTAGATATGAAATCTCTACTCGCGTGCTTCTTTTGCTTGTCTCTTTATTGGGGGGGATCTGCCTTGGCCCAATTGTCTGGCTTCACCGATCTCACCGTAAGTAACAGTGTGAGTGGCGGGGGCAGCACCGGTGTGATTGATGTCGAGTTCGATACAGACGCTGGTATGGATCCGCAGGTGCTTTACGCGACCTCAAATATTGTTAGTGGAAGTTGGTCTCCGGTGTTAAGCATCAATGCCGGAACTTCCGCGAGCTTACCGGTTGGCTTGGAAGACACCGCCTTTTACCGGTTGCAGCGCACCCAAAGCGCGAGCGCGACGTATCGTCTAACCTTCACGAGCGACTGGAGTGCGGTGTCGCATCCTGGAAGCTATCCGGCCAACGCGCATTTTTCGCAGCTCATCGGGGTGGCGCATAATTCGATCGCCGACTTTTGGTCGATTGGGAGCCTTGCGACACCAGGAATCAAGCGCATGGCGGAAACAGGGTTCAACGGGCCATCTCCCACAAGTCTGCACGCTGAATTCACCGCAGAGACCTTACCGCTTCCTCCGAATGCCCAACTTTGGGTGCAGCAAGATAATATGCTCGGGCTCGTCTTTCCTCCGAACGATAGCGTGTTCCTCGATATTACCGTGACGATTGCGCATCCCCTGGTGACGGCGGTGAGTATGGTCGCACCGAGCCCGGATTGGTTTGTCGGAGTGGATGGTCGCTCGATGGTCGATCCTGCAGGAGGCTGGAAAATGTCCGACGTAGTCGACCTTTTTGTCTACGACGCAGGAACCGACGCCGCCCCCGATTTTGTGCATACCAGCACTCCTGAAGGAACGCCACAGCCCATTTCCAATATCCACACAGCGGTGATGGGGAATAGCACCCCCATCGGCCAATTTATCTTCACGCGGATTAATTAATCTTTGTGGGGAGCGAGTAGACTCGCTCCATCCGCGCGTTTAGGACATCTTCCTGGTTACTTCTGAGAATGAAGTGCGCCAATTCCTGAAATTCACCAAATTTCAAAGTCGCGAAGGCAACGTTTAAGGATTGCCCGTTGCGGATTGCCGTGTATAAACACCCGCAAATGAGTAGAATTTACAATTTTAGCGCCGGTCCCGCCACCATTCCTGAAGCAGTGCTTGCAGAAGCACAGGAACATTTATTGAATTATCACGGAGCCGGGTTTTCCATCATGGAAGCCAGTCATCGTGGTCCGCAATATGATGCGGTGCATACCGAAGCGACTGCAAATATCAAAGAGCTCATGGGCCTTGGCGATACGCATGAGGTTCTCTTCATGACCGGCGGTGCGACCTCTCAGTTTAGTATCATTCCGATGAACCTTTTGGGTGAAGGAAAGACGGCTGACTATACTCTCGATGGCTCGTGGGCCAAGAAAGCGGTTGCGGCTGGCAAAAAAGTTGGATCGATCAATGTGGCGGCGGACGTTCGCGAAGATCGTCCACTTCGTTTGCCTCGGATCGATGAGTTGCAGCTCACGGATAACGCGGCGTATTTACACGTGACCTCCAATGAAACCATCGAAGGCATTCAGTGGAAAGAATTCCCGAAGCACGACACGCTGGTGTCGGACATGTCTTCTGATATTCTCTCTCGCAAACTCGATTTCTCTTCCTTCGGATTGATCTATGCGGGTGCCCAAAAAAATCTTGGCCCCTCTGGCGTGACTCTCGTCATCGTGCGTAAAGATCTCTTAGAAGCGGCCGACGATTCCATTCCTGAAATCATGAAGTACAGCGTGCAGGCGAGCAAGAATTCCTTGTTCAACACGCCGCCGACTTTCAGCATCTACATGCTCGCGCTCACCACGCGGTGGATGAAAGAGCAGGGTGGGGTCGAAGCGATTCAAGTGGTCAACGAGCGCAAAGCCAAAACACTTTACGATCAAATCGATAGCTCTGACTACTGGACCGGTAGTGCCGCAGTGGAGAATCGCTCCGACATGAACGTAACGTTCCGCCTGCCGAGCGAAGATCTCGAAGCCCAGTTCTTGAAAGAAGCTGGTGAAAACGGAATGTCGGCCTTGAAAGGTCACCGTAGCGTGGGTGGGATTCGCGCCAGTATCTACAATGCGATGCCAGAAGCGGGTGTCGAAACGCTGGTCTCCTTCATGAAGGCCTTTGAAGCCGCAAACGGCTAATCCCGAGCTACTTTCAGCTCGTCTCGGACCTGCGTCTGTCCATTTTAGACGCGTTCCGCTAAAGACAATTTAAAAGACTGCAAAAATCGCGTTGCAAGCCGAGCTGTTTTCGGTGTAGCGACAAGACCTGCATCTCAGATGCACCCGTAGCTCAACTGGATAGAGCGTCGCCCTCCGAAGGCGAAGGTTGGTGGTTCGAACCCACTCGGGTGTACTTTTTCCTCTCTCTGTTCTGCTTTCTCCTCGAATCGTACCACGCCCTTCCAAGCGAAAGGGCAGGGGGACTCCAACGTATGCCGATGTGTACTACGTGAATCGCCGAAGGCCAAGGAGCGGCGGTTTCCAACCGCCGACGGAAGCTTGGCTTTCTCCTCTCTCTGTTCTGCTTTCCCCTCGAACCGTACCACGCCCTTCCAAGCGAAAGGGCAGGGGGACTCCAACGTATGCTGTGTACTACGTGAATCGCCGAAGGCCAAGGAGCGGCGGTTTCCAACCGCCGACGGAAGCTTGGCTTTCTCCTCTCTCTGTTCTGCTTTCTCCTCGAACCGTACAACGCCCTTCCAAGGGAAAGGGCAGGGACTCCAACATATGCTGATGTGTACTACGTGAATCGCCGAAGGCCAAGGAGCGGCGGTTTCCAACCGCCGACGGAAGCTTGGCTTTCTCCTCTCTCTGTTCTGCTTTCCCCTCGAACCGTACCACGCCCTTCCAAGCGAAAGGGCAGGGGGACTCCAACGTATGCCGATGTGTGTTATACATGAATCGCCGAAGGCCAAGGAGCGGCGGTTTCCAACCGCCGACGGAAGCTTGGCTGTCACGAGAAACATCTAGAAGCCTGTCGGACATAGCAGATTCGGCTGCGACTTCCTCACTTTGGCCCATACGATCTGGAAACCAAAAAACATGAATTGTGGAACCTACATCCTCCTAAGGCGTTCGTTTGATGTCTTGCAGCTCGAGAAGCCAACGCCTTGATGTGAGTGTTTCTTAAGTCGACCGTAGCGCGATGTTCCTACGTCGTGTTGCTGGTTTGGCGTTCCTGCGCCGAGCGCCATGCATTCGCCTTTACACGAAATCCAGCATGGCGATGCAGATAGGGCTTACAGCGAATTCAAAAATGCGAGGAGCGCAGCGCGGTCATCGCGATTCAATTCTTTGTAGGCATCCGTAGATGCTTGGCCTTCACCGCCGTGCCAAAGAATGGCTTCGTTCAGGTTCCGGGCCCGGCCGTCATGCAAAAAGCAGGTGTGACCATTCACGACCTTCTGAAGCCCGATGCCCCAAAGGGGAGGCGTACGCCACTCGCTACCAGTTGCTTCAAAGTCGGGACGGCCGTCTGCTAGCGCATCGCCCATGTCGTGCAAAAGTAAATCGGTATAAGCAAAAATCGTTTGCCCATGTAGCTCTTTGATCGGGCTGCTGTCGTCGGTTTGATGCGATGGGGTATGGCACTCGGCACAGCCGATTTTGCTGAAGATGGTTTCTCCACGCATCACCTCTGGCTTGTCCCAGTCGCGGCGCGCGGGCGGTGCGATGGTTTGCAGGTAAGAGGTCGTGCGGCTGAGTACTTTTTCATCGAGTTCAAATTCGCCACCGTTTGGTAGCTTGTCCAAACCAAAGCGTTCGTTTTGAATCGCGGTGTTGTTTTCGTTGGGGAAGACGCTCGATGTGATACCAATGTCATTGCAAAAAGCGGCTGCGACTTGCTGACGCATATCCGGCTGATTCGCTTTCCAGCCGAAGCGCCCCATCACTTTTTTACCGGATTCAACATCGTACACGAGATTCGCGCGGCCGGAGACCCCGTCGCCATCCGCGTCATCCGGATCCGCTTTGGCGAGCAAGGTCGCCTGAGGAATCGCTTCGAGTAAGCCCATGCCATGCACCGCTGGTGCGACGCGTGGGCTCGTTAGAACGTCACCGATTTCGCCATAGGCAAGGCCCGCGATTTCGTAAGTGGGTTTGCGCAAGGTGGTCGATTCGCCGTCACCAAATAAGGCGATGACCTCTTCGTGGGTGATGCGAAGTTGACCTTCAGGGCTTGCGCCTGGGATGGCGCGTTCGGAAAGTTGCCCGCCGTAGATGCTATGGGGCAGGGGAGCACCATGCGGATCCGCCCCAGCGACGCTCAAGCGCATGATCAAGGAAAGAGCTTCTTCGCCTTCCTCCGGAGGACAGCCACGGCCGTCTTGCATGTGACAGGCAGAGCAAGAGCGAGCATTGAACATCGGGCCCAAGCCATCGCGTGAGCTGGTTGAGGACGGAGCCATCACCCAGTTTTTATTGAAAAAGGAATTGCCGACCACATGTTCGCGACGACTCAAGGTACTGATGTTCGCCAACGGACGGGAAAAGGCTTTGTTGTTTTCCGCGAACACGGTGGTGTCTCCACCCGCAAACACAGAGGCGGGTACCGCGTCGATGCTTTTGCCTGAAACTGGATGTACACCCCGAGGTGAATGGATGTCTACCGTTTCTTCTGCCTGGGTGTGCGTGCCTAACAGCAAGGCAATTGCAGATAAGCCGAACAATAACTTCTTCATGATCCCACCTCTTGTATCGGCCCGAGCCCGAGTGCTTCACCGGCTTGTTTAAGGCGTTCGGACTGTGCTTCCAACACTTCAACCGAACGTAAAATCTTTTGCCGACCTTCCGCATCATCTTCGCCCAAAATCGCTTGATCAAAGGGAGCCGGAATATCGCGTGCTGCATCTAAACTCTTGCGAGTAATGACTTTTAAGGTTTCCGCTAGATTTGGGTCGGCTGCATGCAGCAAGTCGTAGATGCTCGCCCCGTGCATAGTCTCGTTGTCATCCAGTCGAGTGTAGCTTCCAAAGAACACATTATTGATGCCTTGGATGTCGTAAATCACGTCGAGGTGCGTGGTGTCGGAAAAGCAGGAATGCTCGTCCTCTTGTGCCTGTGTATCGTAGGCCACCATAAGGCGCTCGCTCGCCATTTCAAAACCACTCAGCATGGTCATGCCGGTTAGAATGTTGTTCAGAGCTTCGTCGGTTGGCTTGGTCAAAAAGCGTTGGCGATAATTCAAGCCTTTGACCTGCCATTCGTCGACCAAGCCTTGCAGATTTGCGACCAAGAGATCCGTCGCAGCCAAGAGGAAGGCGCGACGGCGATCCGCGTTGGGCGCGCTGACAAAATCACTCGCAGGACGAGCGCCAGGCCCCTCTTCACTGAGGTCTTGCCCCCAGAGTAAAAACTCAATCGCATGATAGCCGGCGCTGATGTTTTCTTCGCCATCTTTTTCGTTGGCCGCAAGCAGTGCTTCGGGGCTGATCTCTGGCATTTGCGCCGGATTATTGATGAGACCCGCTTGCGGTGCATCGACTACGGAATCAATGTACGCTTCGTCGATTGGCCAGGCATTTAATAAGCCCTCAGGCCCGTTTTCGTCATCGATTGGTCCCTCGTAAAAACGAAACACTTCGGACTGTAAATAGGGGATCCGCGCATTGATGTAGGCATCGCGAGCGGCAGTTAAGGTGCCTGCACTCGGCGCTTCGCAGAAGACCTCGATGTTCGCTCGCATGCGTTCGGCCGCAGTTAAGGCATCGCTGTAGGTGGCCAATACTAGGTTGGCATAATGCTCAACAACGTCCTCGCCGGTAACCGCTTTTGGCGTAATTCCGGTTGAATTCGAGGATCCGGACTGCTGGCAGCCCGTGAGAAAAAAGCAGGCAAAGCCCAGTTTAACACCCAAGATAGCCGAAAAACCGCCCTTTTTTAGGGTATATAAACAAAATGTTTGATGGATTGCCATGTTGGTTGGTATATCAAACAGGTGTCGTGCATCTTGTCAATTGTATTGGATAGATGAATATCCGTAGCTGCCTGCGGTCAAACCCTCTGCAAGTCGGCTCGGAGAGCCAACCTACGCACGACAGAAACGTAGGTTGGGACTCCGTCCCGACGCACCGCGGGAGTAGGTAATGTCGTGCAGCAACCCCGCATGGTAGCACTTCAGTTAACGCTCAAGTATCTTTGCGGTATTTCAGCTGCATCCCGTGCATGAATTTTCGCAGGATCTGGTCTTTGCACACGCGGTAATGTTTGTGATCCGGCTTGCGGAAAAAGGCGCTGAGCTCGTGCTTACTGATTTCGTTGCCGGCGAGAACAAGAAGTTCGAGGATCTCGTCCGATTGGTACGCCATGGCAATTTTGATTTTCCGGAAGATCGTATTGTTACTGAGCATCTCTTCTGGTGGAGGCGTCGGTTTGTCGCTGGGACCACGGCGCTCGACGATCAAGCCATCCAGAAAATGTCCGAGTTCGATGTCGGAGAGCTCAAGCTGAGTGCGATCCTGCGGCGGTTTGAGCCAACCGGTCATTTGACGCTGGGTCACGGTGAGGTTTCCTAGAGAAAAGATCTCAACCATCTTCGGCTCATTATAGTCGAAAATAAAGCGGGTGCGGCGAAGGATGTCGTTATTGGTCACGGGAAAGCAGGGAATAATTTAATCAAGGTGAGCTTCGATCTAAACCGCACTTCTCCCTGCTTTGCGACTGCTTTTTCAAGCTCAGCCTGCCTTTTTCCATCATGTTGGTAGAACGAACTTCAATTTTTGATTCAAACCGTCCAGCTTTTCAACGTGCCGCGCTCGTGTCGGCATGCAGCCTGCCAAGGCTTCTCTGGTAAGTAAGCGTTCCGTGAAATGTCATCGCTTGCGACTCAGGATCAACAGCTGACCTTGAACGCAGCGACCTGAGCAAATGCACAAAGGCGGGTCGCCTCTGCCACTCTATTTTCCCTTCCATTTCCAAGCTTGGCCTAGTGCACAAGTTTGGCTAAGTCAGTCAGGCTATGTCAGCTGAACCTCCCCTTTCGAACCTGCTCCTCTCTGCCACCGGAAGCGCCGACTGGCGCGAGCGTGAGATCTTGCAGCAGCTCTGGAGTGGCTATGGCGCGATCGTGCGTTACGAGCGAATCGATGCGCCCGAAGGCATCAGCAACCGCACCATCATCGTCAAGCAGGTGCAGCCCCCGAGTGGGGATACGCATCCACGAGGCTGGAACACGAATCGCTCACATCAACGCAAGCTCCGTTCCTATCAAGTCGAATCCGAATGGTACGCTTCCTGGAGTGCACTGTGCAATGGCACCTCGAGCAATGGCACCGCCAGCAGCACCAACGACTGCGACGGCCTCTGCCGGATTCCTCGCTGCTTAGGCATGCATCGCGAAGGCGAGCAGGTGTGGATTCTCCTCGAAGATTTGGATGCGGCCGGTTTCTCAGGGCGACGCCATCAAGTAGGCGAGTCACAGATCAAGGCCTGCATCAACTGGCTGGCAAACTTTCACGCCCGCTTCCTCGGTGCGGAACCCACCGGGCTGTGGCCGGTCGGCTGTTACTGGCATTTGCACACCCGTCCAGATGAATGGGACGAGCTGGAGGAGGGCCCGCTCAAGGCCCGCGCGCATGACATCGATGCGGCTCTGAGCAACGCTCAATACCAAACCATCGTGCATGGAGACGCAAAGCTCGCGAACTTTTGTTTTCCGACTCAAGGTGGCACGCCAAAACCCAACCCAGCCGCCGTAGCCGCCGTAGCCGCAGTCGACTTCCAATACGTCGGGGGCGGATGTGGCATGAAGGACCTCGCGTATTTCCTCGGCAGTTGCCTCCCCGAATCCGAATGCGAAACCCGCGAATCGGAAATCCTCGCCCTATACTTTGACGCGTTTCGCCAGGCCCTTTCGCGACAAAAATCAGAGATGAGCGTGGAAGACATAAACGCGGTGGAAGCTGAGTGGCGCGACTTATATCCCGTCGCGTGGACCGACTTTCATCGCTTCCTTAAAGGCTGGAGCCCAGGGCATTGGAAACTAACCGACTACAGTGAACGAGTGGCGCACCGCGTTCTCGATCAGTTACCCAAGCCTCAAGCCTAACTCATCATGCGCTTAGATCAGAAACAGCTTTCCGAGTTGGCCGAACTCGCAGTTCGCGCCGCAAGTTCCGCCTCCGCCTATATCCAACAAGTCGACCCATCCACCCTGCAGATCGAAGGAATGGTCGAACACAAAACGGCGGGCGACACCCTGGCCTCGCAGGTGGTCACCGAGGTCGACCGTGAGGCGCAGGCCATTCTCCACGCCGCGCTTCGCCCGTCTTACCAGGCTTTCGATATCGGCTGGCTCGCGGAGGAAGATGCCGACGACGGAAGCCGGTTTGTGAGCGATTATTTTTGGTGTATCGATCCCTTGGATGGCACGCTTTGCTTCATTAAACATGCGCTCGAGGGCAAGTCGAGCAGGGGAGGGGTAGGAGGTTTTGCCGTTTCCGTCGCGTTGCTCGATCGTAATGGTCTGCCTCAAATCGGTGTCGTGGCCGATCCCATTTCCGACCGGGTGCGGCATGCCGTTCGCGGGAGCGAAACCACCCGCTCCCTCATTCGAGACGAGCATCTCATCCTCTTTGCCGACCGAAGTTTTTCCGCCGACCCGCGCGCGCCGCTCTGCTTGGACGCCCTAGAAAAGCTGGCTCAACGTCGAGGCTTGCGCGGGGTCGAAATCCGAGTCGAAGGTGGCGCCGTGATGAATGCCTGCTGGGTTATGGAGCATACCTCGGCCTGCTATCTAAAACTTCCCAAGCCAAGCCTCGGCGGCGGGAGCCTGTGGGATTTTGCCGCCACGAGCTGCTTGGCGCATGCCTGTGGAGCCAGCGCGAGCGACGTCTGGGGGAAGCCACTCGATCTCAATCGCAAAGACTCGACGTTCATGAACCATCGCGGAGTGCTCTTCGCCTCGACCCCCGAACTCGCGACGGATCTTCTTGCAGGCATTGGGACACTGCTGCGCTTGTAATCGTCGCGAGTTAACGCGTATCTACAACGCATCAAAGCAACAATTCATGTCGCCAAAAAACATTGCTTCAATCGGCCGGACAGGTTTAACACCTAAAAATTTATCCAAAGCCGTTCTGCCCGGGAAATCGGCCCAGGCAGCCAATAGGATCATCATGAAATATGTAGCCACGTTCACCCTAAACCCTGTCGGCATCCTTGCTGGCTCCGAGAGCTCAGCGACCACGCTTAAGCCTATCTCGGGGCATGCACTCGGGGCCAAGGCTAAGACTTGGCACTTGTTTCCTCCTGCTAACGCGACAACTGAAATTCCACGATGACCTTGGATTGGTTAGCCATTGCCTTCGGCGATGTCGTTTGGTTAGCAACCGCGTTTGCGCTGGGCTTTGCCTCAAGGTTGGTCGGATTACCGCCTCTGGTTGGCTTTCTTGCCGCGGGCTTCTTGCTCCATGCTCAGGGATTTGTCGGCGGCGAATTGCTTCAGAAGCTCTCCGATCTTGGCATCACCTTGCTGTTGTTCACAGTCGGCTTGAAGCTCAATCTGAAAACCTTGGCGAGGCCGCAGGTTTGGGCCGTTACCGGACTGCATGCCGCCCTTGTTGTCGCGGTCTTTGGTTCCGTCCTTTACGCGCTCGCGCTCGCTGGCGTACCGCTACTTGACGAATTAAGTTTTTTCACTGCGCTGTTGATTGCCTTTGCGCTGAGTTTTTCGTCCACTGTTTTTGTCGTCAAAGTGCTCGAAGAAAAAGGTGAGATGCAGACCTTACACGGTCGGATTGCCATCGGTATTTTGATCATGCAGGATCTGGTGGCGGTGATTTTTCTTACGGTCTCTAGCGGCAAATGGCCCTCGTTATGGGCCCTGGCTTTGCTCCTGCTTATTCCCCTGCGTGGGCTCTTGCATCAGCTCTTACAGCGGGTGGGTCATGGCGAGTTGCTGGTGCTTTACGGGTTTTTACTGGCCCTCGGTGGTGCCGAACTTTTCGAGCTTGTTGGGCTCAAAGGTGATCTCGGTGCCTTGTTCCTCGGTATCTTAATCGCCAGTGCCTCCAAAGCCGAAGAATTGGCTAAGAACATGCTCGGCTTCAAGAACCTGTTCTTGCTCGGCTTTTTTCTTTTGGTCGGAATGTCTGGTGAACCAAGCGTCGATGCGGTCGTCCTTGGGGTGGTGATTGCACCGTTTGCCTTGCTCAAATCAGGGCTGTTTTTCGCCCTGCTCAATCGCTTCAATCTACGTGCTCGAACCTCGCTGCTGAGCTCCCTGAGCCTTATGAACTTCAGCGAGTTTGGTCTAATCGTGGCCGCCATCGGGGTCAGCAAGGGTTGGATTTCTGCCGACTGGTTAATTGTTATCGCGGTTGCCCTGTCCGTGTCTTTCGTGTTTGCCGCAGGACTCAATCGCAGCGCGCATACGCTCTTTAGTCGACACCGTGAATTTTGGCGGCGCTTTCAACGCGTAAGCCGACTTGCGGACGACCGTTTTCACGATATCGAAGGTGCGACAATCGCGGTCATCGGAATGGGAGGGATCGGAACCGGTGCGTACGACAAGATGCGCGAACACCACGGCGAAACCGTGATCGGCATCGATATCGATCCTTTGACGGTCGGCAATCACCAGGCCTCCGGACGCCGGGTGCTGCCGGGCGATCCCGGTGACGCCGATTTCTGGGATCGAGTCGCGGCCACCCACTCGCTCACGCTCGTGATGTTAGCCTTGCCAAAGCTAAGCACCAGTCTCGCGGTGCTTCACGAGATCAAGACTGCGTCTTTTGAAGGAGACATCGCGGTGACCGCAAAATTTTCCGACGAAGAGGATGAACTGCTGCAGGCTGGGGCGACTACCGTATTCAATATTTATACGGAAGCGGGGGCCGGGTTTGCATCCCATGTTGATGGTGAGACGCCTCTGCCATAAGTGAAATACTGCGCTTTAGCAACTTGTCATAGCCGATCGGATTGGTTTGCGATGACCCGTTTAACATCGGTGAGACGCTCCTTCGCGAGGGAATACTCTGGATCAATTTCAAGCGCCCTCACGTAGCAATCGCGTGCTGCCTTGTAACGCTTTTGGGGTCATGTCGACTTTAGGGACTGGTAGCTGGGTCAATGGCGCTTAGATAAGCCGATTCGTATCACGAAACCGCAGAAATATAGGCGACTAAAGGCGCGTAGCGCTACCTTTATACGTCACTCCAATCCCGCTACTTCTTCGGGCCGTAGCCCTCTTTAGCCGACCCATCTGCTTCGATCTTATCGGTCGACCACAGGATCCCGCGCGCCACGAGATCGAGGTAGCGGTTGTCGGCCACCGTGGCATTATAGTGCCCGATGCTCGTGTTGAAAATACGGGTGCGTTTGGGGCCGAACTCGTTGGTCCATACCACGACGGCTTCGACTTCCTTCGGGGTCATGTCGACCTTAGGCGCTGGCTTGCCTTTCTTCGCTTTCTTGACGCGTGGCTTTTGCAGCTGGGTCGCACTGGCGAGCGCTTTAGCGGTGGGGAACATTTGGATGTTGTTATACAGCTCTTCCGGCATGGTTACCCAATCTTTCATGCCTTGGGTGATGGGGTGCGCCTCTGGTTTGAATTCCACGTTCATCGGGGATTTAGGTCCGTGGCCCGAAGACTGCAGGCCGATCATGCGGAACCATTCCGCGTTGTCGGCCGAGGGCGCGACGGGGTTTTTGAAGTCACCCCAGCGATAGCTGTGCATTGCGCAGTGCAGATTGACCGCTGGCGTGCCCGAGCGGTGTTCACCGAGAATGCGGGCGAGGTACATCTTGTTGGTCACATTGGCCGAACATTCATCGTGCAGGACGACGTCATAATTTTGGGCCCAGCGTTCTTTCTCGTAAATCTCGAAGGTGGCGCCGGTCGATTTATCTAGGTTGAGTTCGATGTCGACGGAGGCATGGATCCGATTCTCGATGCCTTCTTTGAGGATGCGGGTTTGCACTGCGTAGTCGTGGCAACAGCCGCCGGCAACGATGAGGACACGAAGTGGGGCAGGGCCTGCTTTTGGAGATGCAGCCGCGGATCCATCGTCGGCCTTTTTATCACCGCGTAGCCGATCAAACTCTGGGTTGACGCATTTGGCTTTCCATTGGTCGAGTACCGCTTGCAAGCCTGCGTCGTTTTCAGGGGTTTCTCCATGATCACCGGTGGCGACAATCCATTCGTGGAGCAGGGCGCGATGCTCGGCGAGGATCTGGCTGAACTCCGGATCATCGACCAGGTTGTTGAGTTCGTCTGGATCATTTTTAAGGTCGTAGAGTTCTTCGGCTGGGCGTGGGCCGAACCAAATCGCATCCACGCTTGGGTCAAGCGTTCCGGCTTCGTGGGCTTGACGGAGATGTTTCACATAGTCTTGTCCGTCGCGGTACTGCGGTTGAAGCAGGGGGCGATCGGTCAGGTAGTTTCGTAGGTAGCGGAATTGATCACTACGTACGGTGCGGACGCGATCGATGGTGTAGTCGCAGCGATCTCGGGCGGAGATGACATGGCTGCGAGGGGCAAAGTTCTTCGCGAAGAGGTCTTGGCCTTCGACATAGTCTGGCGTCTTGATGCCGGCAAAGCCAAAGGTGCTGGCGCTGATGTCGAGCCCGGAAACGAGGTCGTTGCGAACCGTACCCGCCTTGAGCGTATCGGAGCCAACCGGGGCCGCGATGATGAGGGGAACATGCACCCCACCTTCGTAGCACATTTGTTTGTGACGCAGAGAGTGGTTGGCACCGTGGTCGGTGAAGAAAACCACGTAGGTGCTTTTGTCGAGGCCGTCCGCTTTGAGGCTGGCGAGAATTTTGCCGACATCCGTATCGCAGTTGCGAACCGCATCGTAATGTTGGGCCCAGCGCTTCTTGAAAATATCATGATCGGGAAAGTAGGCTGGAACTGTGACGCGACGTGGGTCCATTGGGTTATCGATTTTTTTCGTATTGGCCTTGCCGCCCTTTAGTTGGATCTGACCGAAGAAGGGGGTTCCTTTAGGGCTGTTCTCCCAGCGTTCGTTTCCTTGCCCAGAGTAGAGCGCTTTGAGGTCGTGAATAAAGTTATAATCTTCTTTGCCTTGATTGAAGGTGAACCAGCCTTGTTCGCGAAAAATTTCTGGCAGCGTACGGATGCCTTCTGGGAGGTGGATGGCGGATGCCTTGGTGCGCGAGGAGCGGTGTTGATGGGTGCCGGTGCTGGTTTGCATGGCGCCGACGATTATGGCCGAGCGACAAGCGGAGCAGACGGGAGCGGGGACGAAAGCGCGTTTGAACAAGACGCCTCGAGCTGCGAGAGCGTCGAGATGTGGCGTTTTTCCTTCGAGGAGATCGTCGCCGTAGCTTGCGAACCAAGGGCTCATGTCTTCCACGAAGATCCAAAGGATATTTGGATTGGCTGGGTCTTTAGAGGCCGCTTCGAGGGGGCTTGGTGCCAAGCTCGAAAACAGGCCTAGCAGAAGGCAAAATATCAGGCCGGAGGAAAGGAACGAGCGGAGAAGGGATTGCATCATGGTGAGTCTGTTTTGTGGACGTGGTTAAAGTGGGTTACGTTTTACTAAAGTAAGTACCTAGGCTTGGGCAAGAATTGCACTCGATTCCTCGGCTTTCAAGCCTCCGCTTTGGTTGGCGTCTTGTTCGATGGTTCGATGGTTCAATGGGGGTAGCTCAGGCTTGAATCTCTGAGTGCTTTACGTCATGTGGGCAGCATGAGTGAAGCTTCCGAGCCAAAGCGGCTAGACCAATTTTTAAAGTACCATAACCTTTGCGCCACCGGTGGAGAGGCAAAAGTACGGATTCAAGATGGCGAGGTTCGCTTGAATGGTGAGATCGAAACCCGGCGAAAAAAGCAGCTCAGCTCGGGCGATGTGGTCGAGCTCGCTGGCGAAACCCTCACGGTGCGTTAGCCTGTTATTATAAAAACAGACGAGGAGCCTGGGAGCGCCGACGTCCCCGTCGGCATCCGAGTGTAATGGTTTCAGTGAAGAACCACCGGAAATGTCTCAAGGCAATTAAGCCGTCCCTTCCTTAAGAGATTTCACAAGCAAGTGAACGGCGGTGGAGGGATTTGCGGGAAAATCCTCGCCCTTCTGATTTCTTGTCACGATCTCTGCGTTGGTCACAGCTGTATTAACGGAAGGCACTAAGGCTTTCATAATCATTTTGGAGGCCTCACGCTTCTTATCGTACCCATCGCAAGTGGTTCCTCCGATTTTTTTCAAGTGGCGGGTCGCTTCCAAGCAGTTGGTCATCGGTGGGGCATCAGGTTTGAAATGCAGTGCTAGCCAGAATTCAAAGCAGGGTGTGCTGTGGGCGATTTTAAACTTCTCGTTTCGAGCATCATTGACACCATCAAAAAGGCGTCCTGCCAGTTGCGCTGCCTCAGTATCAAATACGATCCAGACTTCGTTGAAATGCGCTGGAGCGTTGTACGGTAGCATGTTTCTTTTACGTTTTCGCTCGTGGTCCCTGATCTTCTGTTTGGCTAATTCAACTAAACTTGCGGGGATTCCGCTCCCACCTGGCAGTAATACAAAGAGTGTATCCGGCATCTTGAGATGGCACCTCAACTGCTCAAAATAATCTGGCTCTGTGTTTTTTCCCTCAACCACCACTAAGACAGATTACTTTGCCTGTAGACGCCCCTTGCCTCGTTCTGTAGAATCTACAAACTTATTGTATTTGCTTTTAGGTCTCGGCACTTATTATCTCCTTTTTTGCATCTGCCTCAACGAGCCTCTGGGGAATAAATGGAATAGCTCCATACCGTCCTGACAGGTACCCACGAATTAGCGAATCGCGGACGGTTGGCTTGAAGTCGGTCAACGGATACAGAGTGGATTCCCCCAGCCCGTTTTTTTCCGTGAACCAGACTTGATCCCGGCGGAATAGCGACATGTCCAGAAGGAGCGGGTCATGGGTTGCTACGACAAGTTGGGCGCCGGAACGGTTGATTTCTGGGTCGAGAACCATGGCGACCAACTCACGAACAAGCAAGGGATGTAAACTTGTCTCAAGTTCATCGAGGAACATAACCTTACCTCTTTCTATCATTTCTAACCACGGACCGGCCAAGGATAGCATGCGAAGAGTACCTGTTGACTCGTTTTTCATCTCAAACAGAACTTCCTCCCCATTCGTCGACCCGTGAGTTAATTCCAGCTCGACCATCTTCCTGACTCCTTTGCTCGGATCGTCTTCCTCGGGATAGCGGTTGAGTTCCTCGTCCGACAGATCGCGTTGATCGAGTACAAGTGACTTAACTCCAAAGTCTGCTCGTTTTAACAGTTCCTCCACTTTTTCATGATGGTTGTTTACTGCGTATCGTATCGTGTCATTCATCCGAAGATATGTGTATGAAGACTCGGCCAAATTTTTCACGTCCACCACGTCTCTGAACCAGGTGTACACAGGCTCGATAGCCTCCTGAAACTGCACGTTGGCAACGTATGACATGTAGAGGGTGTTCCCCTTGATTCCCTTTAGTGCTTTGTCTTTCAGCAGGATGGGGGACGACTCTGGTGTTTCCTCGTAATGGTATCGCTTCGACTCCTCATCCCAGTATCGGTCGAGCCAAACCTGTTCACTTCCTTTCGGAAAAGCCGAGAGCCGTTCCTCCAGAACACGCTCTAAATCGTGAATCAGATCGTAGTGGTATCTAACCCCTTCTGAGACGAAGCGGACACGGTAACCCGTTGGCTGTTCTTTGGACTCGGAATCTAACAAGAACGGGTCATGTGGCATTTCCTTTCCCAGTTCCTCAAGGTGTGAGTGTCGGATCATTTTAACTAAAACAAACATCGACCGGATGATGTTTGATTTTCCGGCGGCGTTTGCACCGTAAACCGCTGCTGCACGTAGAAATCGTTGTTTGCTTATTCCGGGAAGCTCAGGAGCCATAACGTTATCAAGCAGCTCTTTATCGGAAAGCTTTGCCATTAAACTGAGGGTCGCCGGCTCCTTAAATGAGCGGAAGTTATAAAACTGAAAATCGAGAAGCATTCAATACCTATACTGGGTTTACCTGTCCATGGAAGTGGTAATATGCATATTTTGCATTAAATAAGCCTTGGTGCGGGGTAAATTGTCGTTATCCTTCTGAAAAGCGGCCGGTTTTCAGAAAATGCTTGGTGGCGCGAATGGTATCTTGAGACCATTTGATGGAATTATGCATGGCGGGGACGACGAGGAAGTCGGCTTGGCCCGGAAGACGAGTTTCCGTGGTTCGAACCACGCCGTCGTTGTCGCCTTTCAACAAGGGATTGAAGCCCCAGCGCTTGCCGGAGCCGCCGGCGATGACGCCGAACTCGATTTCGGGCAACGGAATATCGCGGGTGCCGCGCAGGGTAAGGTCTTGGCCGGATTGTCCCACCACCCATTGATAGATCGGATTCTGGTTGAAAAAGTTGGCCATGCTGCTGCCTCGGTTTGGGGTTCCGATCATCACCAAGCGGCCGGTCTTCATGCGTTCTTTCCATTCGCTGTCGCGACTAAGAATTTCGCGGGCCACGAGGCCTCCCAAGCTGTGGGTTACGAAAGAAACCGTGTCCACCCCTTCGAGTGAATTTAAGATTTGTTCGATTTGGTCGGCGTGCTCATCGACCCCTTGAAAGGTGGTCGGGTAACTCGCGGCGAGGACGTGATAACCGTCGTCACTCAAGGCGCGGCTGATTTTTCGCATGCTGTGTCGCGAGTTGAAGAGTCCGTGCAGGACCATGACCGCGTGACGTTGTTGACTGGGACCGAGTTCGACGGTGATTTTTCCTTCGAAGGCTCGCTGGCAGGCGTCGATGGTGCCCCACGCATGCCGCACATTTTCGGGGTTGAGGAGTCGGGCGTGCCCGGTCACGGCGTGCTCTTGGATACGCCAACCGCGCTTGACCATAACGTCTTTCCAGAGCCCGCGGCCGCCTAGGGTTCGTAGCGTCAGGTTGAAGCGTTTTTTGGCCTCTTGTTCCTGCGGGTCTGGTTGCTCTGGGCTAGAGTCGGTGACTTCGGTTGGGCTCATTTGGTTTTTCTCGATCCCATAAAAGGGTGGGGGCGGCGGTTGGTTTATTACGATTTGATGCTGAATGGGAACATACTCTATTGGCATATTCCTATGTAATGCATCTCTCGTGCCAAGTTCGTTGAAACGCCTGTTTACAAGGGCTTTATGAGTGAATCGTGGGTTTTATACATCAGGATGGTCATTTTTTGAATGGGCGGGTCACTTAAAATGTACATCGCAAGTACATCACGTTTTGCCGGTGACGCGTCGGAGCCAGGCGTCCAAATCGGTGTCGCTACGGATGCCGAGTCGGGTGAGGGCGAAGTCGTATCGCACGGGATCGCGTGGGCGAAGTTTGGCGTAGCCGGCGGTGACTTCGAGGGCGGTGGCGAGGTTGGCTTGGTTTCGGGTGGTTAGGCCGAGCTGTTTTGCGATGTTGAACATGTGGGTGTCGAGGGGGACGATGAGCTTGCTTGGGCTGATCTCGGGCCAGCATCCGGGGTCGATGTCGTCGGAGCGAACCATCCAGCGCATGTACATGTGGAGTCGCTTGCAGGCGGAGCCCTTGTCGGGGCGGGAGATCAGGCTGTTCGCGTTTGGGGAGATGGCTTGAGAGAAGGCGGTCAAGGCAGGAATGACGGTGTCGTGGCGACTTCGATAATGCTTTAGGAAAAGGGCTTGGAGTGAGTCGTGTTGGTTCAGCAGCTCGTGCAGGCCGCGAAAGAGGTCGGCCATTTCGGCTTGGGTGGTCCAGCGATGCTGGAAGTCTCCCAGTTCGCGAATCAGTGGAGCGGGATCTTCGCGGAGGCGCTGATGTGGATGCGGGCCGAGCACGGTGAGGACGCGATCGATCGATTGTAGAATGGAGGCGACACGTCCGTAGGCGAGTCCGGCTGCGATGAGCCCGACGATTTCTTGGTCGGCTGGATCGGGGTATTCGTAGACGACTTGTAGCGGATCGGGAGAGAGGAAGTCTCGGCGATTCAACTTGTCGTAGAGTCGGTCGAGTTGACCTCGGGTGACGAGGGGTGTGGTCATTGGATGGCGATTGCCTAGGAAGCCTCGCGGGTTTCGGCGCGGGGTTTCATGATTTCGGGGCGGCCTTCTTGGTCGCGCTGCATGAGGTAAAGCACCATGCCGAGCATGCCGAAGATGAGAAAGAGTTTGAGGCGGAGCAGGAGGGCCATGGCACCAGACGCGTCGGGGGGCACGCCCGCGATGGTGAAGAAGCCGACGTAGGTTAGTTCGGTGAGGCCGAAGTTGCCGAAAGGGGCGAGGGGAATGGTGCCGACCAGCATGGCGATGCCGGTGATGGCGATGACAGCATTCCAAGGCGGGATGTAGTTGAAGGCGCGAAAGCTACAATAAACGTTGAGCAGGGTCAGGGCGTAAAAGATCAGGGTGATGCCCATGACGCGGGTGAGGAGGCCACGCTTGGCACCGAGGCTGCCGGTGGCGCTACGTAATTTTTTGTGAAAACTTTCGACCGCGAGGATGATCTTTTCGCAGAGCTTGCGAAGGGGAGGGATTTTCCCGAAGAGGAGATCGGCGATGCGGCGGCCAAAGGCGGCGGGTTCTTTTAGGCCGATAACAATGGAGACACCGAGCAAGAGAATGGCGGCAAAGCCGGTGGAGGCCCAAACGATCCACTCCGAATACATGGCCGGCATAAACATCGGGCCGAAGAAGGCGAGGAGAAGGAGCACGATCATGCCGGTGAAGCGTTCGAGAAAAACCGCGACGGCCGAGCGCTCTTGGGATTCGATGCGCTTCCCGACGTAATAGGAGCGCACCACGTCACCGCCCATGTTTGAGGGAAGGATATTGCTGAAAAAATAACCGATGAGATACTGCTTCATGAGGTAGCCGAAGGGGAGGCGGTCCCCTTGGTGGCGGAGGAGGATATTCCATTTGATGCAGCTTACGAGGACCATGCCGCAGGACACCAGAATGGATAAGGCGACAAAGAGCGGCTGAACCTGTCGGATCCGGGCCATGAAGCTCGCCTCGCTTTGGGTCCGGGTCACCAGCAGATAGACCAGCACGAGAAAAAGCGCGCTGATGCCTAGTTTGATATAAAATGAAGCCCGTTTCATGTCTGAGTCGACCTATCCTGATCGGGAATGCGCTTCAACCTCATTATTTCGCGACTTCCTTTATGCAGGGCAAAATCCTTTAAAAAACGGGGTTCACAAAAGACTCGTAATTTTGTCTGTGCCTTCATAGGTCAAAGCGCAATCTCAGGAGTACATGTACGTTATGCAGTCATCATCTAAATACACACCGGTAAATTCTTCATTGATGGGCAAATCAGCCTGTTCCACGTTGGGTCGCGCTTCTCTTGCGGTCCTTTTATTGCTTTGCGCAGGGCTTTTTGTCACCACCGGATGCTTATTTGATAGCGATGACGATGATGGACCTTCCTTTGCAGGACCGAAGATAAGCGGGAAAAATTGGTCTGGTTTCTATTACAAGTCGGATGGGTCGGATCGTTCTGCGATCACAGCGCGAATTACCCAGCAAGGCGAAGCGGTAACGATTGAGACGGACCGCACGGTTCAGCCGGCGATTTCCTTCACGGGAACGGTTTCTACAAACGGGGCGGTATTGGTCGCGGATGCATTTGATGGCGAAAATTGGTCGACCTACTTTGGACCGGCTACGCCCAACCAAATCAAGTTGGCTGACTTTATTGATGGTCCGATGGGCGCGGATAACCCGGCTGAATTCCCGCTCTTTATTATCGAGCTCTCTCGCTAGTACCTTTTAAGTAGTACCGTTTAGCTATTAACTTTTAGCTATTAACTTTTAGCTATTAACCTCAGCTAGTAACCGTAATTCGCAGCGCTAGGTTCCGTTTTAACGTTTTATCCGAAAGAATCATATGGCAATTGAATCCATTACATTACTGGGATCCTCCTCTGGTCGTAACGCTGGAGATGCAGCGTTGATTGGCGCGATTATGGATTCGATTGACGAGACTTTGGGGCGGAAAATTCGCTACGAAATCCCGACGATCAATCCGCGGTATATTCGTGAAGAGTACGCGAACAACACGGTGCCGATTGGGATGATGCCCTATCATGCGTCGATTAAGATGCTGGGGTTGCCGACCTGGCGTTCGATTAATCGCACTGACCTGACCTTGATTTTCGATGCGATCTTGTTTGATCGTTCGCTCTACAATCCGCTATTTAATTTCCTTTGGTCGATCAGTAAGATGCTTCCGGCGGCTAAACGTAAGGGCAAGCAAATCGGCTACTTTAATGTGGGCGGTGGTCCGGTGAATACCGAGGCAGGAAAACGGATTTTAAAAGATCTGTCTGAGCACATTGATTTTATTACCTCACGTGATCCGGCTTCCGAGCGAATTTTTAAAGAGATCGGGGTGGAGAACCCGCGGCGTCTCGTCACTGCGGATGCGGCGGTTGGGCTTACGCCGGCTAGTGCGGAGGAGATCGCGCCGATTTTTCAAAAAATTGGTCTTGATCCAAAGCAGGAAATATTTGCCATCAATGTGAACCGTTACATTGATACCTGGGCGGATGATGGCAGTCGTGAATCGATTGGCATCGACAAGTTTACCGACGTCTACGCGCAGTCCTTGGATCATATTGCCGAGAAGCTGCAGGTCCCAATTTTATTCGTGAATACACAGCATCACGACATTGAGATTTCGGAGAAAATTGTTGCGAAAATGAAGCAGCATACCCCGACCAAATTTGTAAACAACAAGGACTATAATCACGCGAAAATTAAAGCGGTGCTGGGACAGTGTGATTTGCTGTTTGGCATGCGTTTGCACGCGAACATTCTCGCGTCCTCGGCCATGTGTCCGATTATTGGTTTGGCGTATCAGCCCAAGGTCGATTTTTACTTTGAGAGCTTAGGGATTCCTGAATACTCGCTGAGTTTCGATCACTTTACCGTGGATGAGGTAACTGCTTTCTTGCTGAAAGGTTGGGAAGACCGTCACAAATTGCGTGGTGTGTTAGACGACATGATTCCGAAGCTACAGGCTCGGGCGCATTCATCGGCTCAGTTTGTCAAGGCGATTGACGAAGGTGGAGATCTCGATGAGGTCTTGGCCCGTTTGCAACGCGATAATCCCTAACCGATCAGTCTAAACTCTAAACACTATACCCTAAGCTCTAAACAGCGAAGCAAGGAAGCAAGAAGCAAGGAATCACAGATGCATGTAATGATGAGTTGGCACGTTGACGCTTCGGAGGTTTCTGAAGCGCGGATGGGCGAAATTGAAGCCGGTATCAAACAAGCGATTGAAGGCTACGATTCGATTGGAACCTTCAATAATATCTTTATCATCAAGGTGCTTGGCAACGGGCAGTACGAAGATGTGCAGATCAAGGTGATGGAATTTTGCCAGGCGCAAGAGGACACGATTGTCCGCTTTATTATGACGCCCTTGATGAATCGTGGCCTCTATTATGGTCGTGTGCCGCAGGATGTTTTCGACGCGCTGGGTCCTCTCAGCGAGTAAGAAATTTTTCGGGCGAATCGCGATGGCCATCCCTGCTGCAGCTACGTTATATGAGCGATATTTTTCTCCGTGGATTCCAGAGGAAAGAGCGTCGACTCACCCTGGATTGCTGCCGGATATGGAGCAAATCGAGTTGCCGGCGGGTGGGCATATTCGGGATATCCATCCTTTGATGCCGGATTCTCGTCCCCCGATGAAGGAGAAGGTTGATGCGATGGGGCAGGCCTGTGAAGCCGACTGGCAGAATTTATTGAAGCTCACGCCGGCGGTGAGTTTGGCAGGCATTGCGGCCTATGATGCGTGGTGTACCCCGGCGCAGCTGGAGGGAATTTTGAAGAATTCCGCGCCCAATAATTTTTCGAATCCCTACCTGATTTTATGTTGCGAATGTGGGGCGGCGGTTGGGGAGGTATTGCAGCGGGAGAACCCGCAGTTGCAGTGGATTTATGATTGGCCGTATTGGGACAGCTTTCTGTTCGACCTCAATACGATGACCAAGTTTCATGTCTTTCATTGGGCGGTGAAGCGGATGAGTTCGGATGGGGAAGAGTTCGCCTTGAAAGACATTGTCGACGGGGCGCTTGATTATCTTTCGAAGCCTTAGCGCTTGGAACGGAATCGTAGGCTACCGGTCAAGGTGCTTTTAGAGTGGCTGAGCTGTTCCACCTTCGTGCGGATGGAACACCGCCTGGAAGGCGATGGCACAAACACGCCCTTGGAAGGGCATGCTACGTTGAAAGTAGCTGAGGTGCCCCGCCTTAGTGCGCGATGGTGTATTTATTGAGCCAGCGTTCTCTAACTTTTGCCGGTGCCTTTAAAGCCACTATTTTTATCAGCAAAGAGGACGTTAAAGGTGGTGAGGCTTCCGTAGGAACGTGTGATGTAGCTTTGGAGCTCCAGCTTCTCGGTCTCGGTCATCGACTTGTTGTTATTAATCTTTTGCTCGAGTACGCGGAGGCGTTCGCGAACCCCGATGATTTTTTTAAAGAAGACTTCGAGTGGGATTTCTTTGGCTTGGGTACCCGTGACGCCGGGTTCGATAATGATCGAGCCACCATGCCAGCGAGAGCCGAGTTCCGTCTCGATGTCGCGCCAGCCGTAATCGAATAAAACTTCTTCCATGACGCAGCGGATGCGGTCGAGCTCGGGATCGCCTTCGCGCTCCTCAATCTTCATGCCTTCGTAGTCGAATGAAACGAGTTTTACGCCAGTGCCTCGAAAGAGGATAATGTAAGAACGGCCTTCGTAGCCTTGGATTCGTCCGCGACCAAAAGAGGGGTGCATGAGAACGGTGCCGATGCCGAAATGAGGACCGTCGCGCTCTACGCTCTCAGCAGGCACGGCTTCAGGCGCTTCTGGTTCAGCTTCGTTGGTTGCCCAATTTTCAGTCGCGGGTTCTGCTGGAGGCGCGGATTTTGATGGATGCGCTGATTCTGATGTTTCGGCGGATTCAGGCGCCCGGCTATAGCTATTTGGGTCTTCTGGGCTTCCGGCACGTGGTGCGACTTCTTGCGGGGAATGCTCAGGTGTAGCAGGGGAATGCTCAGGTGTAGCAGGGGTGGGCTGAGGTGTAGCAGGGGGAATCTGCTGTGAGTCGTTCTGGTTGTTCTGTTCTTCGTTCATATCGATTCCGTTTTCGCGATTGCCTTGTTCAACAGCTTATCTTAGGTCCAGTTAGAAAAAATTCCAATGTAACTTGGTAGGAATTACCACCAGCACGAAAAATCATGAATACTTATCTTATGTTGGGCAGCTATAGCCCGGATTCCTTGCAAGAAGCAGATGCAGATCGCACCAGCAAGATTGTGGGCATTATTGAAGACCTTGGCGGGCATATTTTCTCAATTTATGCGCTTCTTGGTACCTTTGACCTCGCGGTGGTGCTTCGATTACCATCCAATATTGACGCGATGAAGGCCTCGATGGCGATGACCCAGGGGACAGGAATCTCTTGGAATACGTGTCCGGCGCTCTCGGTTCAGCATTTTGACGAGCTTTTGGATCCAGCCTTCGAAGATGTGCAGGCCGAAACGGCCGACGAGCCTGCTGAACCTGGCTTTCGGGCCACAGATCTCAATTGATCGTTTTTCGATTTTTCCTTGTGAAATAGCGGGTTTCAGCCTAGCTTTACTCACTTTTCTCGTTGCGAGATAAAGCTAGATCGAATTTATGCGTAAGCACCTTTATTTTCAGGGTAGTTCTTTTCACCAACAAACTTGTTTGTTGATACGCAGGATTTTATCCCGAGCCGTTTGTGCAGTTGGTAACATTAGCATGGTTGGAATGGTGTTTTGCAGCTATTCTCTCTTGCTGCTTTTCCTGTCAGGTAGTGTAGCGTATTCTCAGGATGCGGTGGTGGAGATTGGTGGATTTAATGCGCCATTATATGTCTGTGGGGATAGCGAGCGTCTTGATGTCACAGTGAGCAATGCCGGCGCTAGTGCGCTTACGAGCCTTGAGTTGTCGATTGATGTGAGCGCGATGACGGCACTTCCGGTTGTCACGCCGATTACGTCTCCCGGTGCAGCGGGGCCATTGGGAAGTTTTACCACCAATGCATCTGAAATCCTCTGGTCCATTCCGAGCCTTGGACCGGGGATGGTTGGGGCGCTTCAAATTGACTTTGCGTTCATTCCGATTGATTTATGTGGGGACTTGACCGCGACGGTTTCGGTGGTCTCATCGGATCAGACTGACGTGGATCCTAGTAACGATATGGCGACGTATTTGGCTCCGTTGACTCCGCGTCCGCCAAGTATTGTTTCATGTATGACCGATATCTCTGTTGCCTGCCCGACGGATATTCCGGCACCAGCCACCAATGCGACCGAGTTTCTTTTGGGAGGTGGGTCTTTATTCAATCTGCTTAATTGTGGTGGTCTTAGTGTGGTTGCGATTAGCGATACCTCAGACGGTGCTTGCCCTGAAACAATTTCACGGGTGTATGAGTTGACGGGGGTATGTGGTTTTCCTGAGCAATGCACTCAAACGATTGTGGTTGCGAACTCAGGAAGCTTTGTCTCGACCTGCCCGCCTGATATCACGGTTGGATGCCCGAGTGCGGTTCCGCCAGCGGCCATGACGGCTGCGGATTTTGTTGCCGCGGGTGGTAGCCTTTCACTTGCCTGCGGAAGTAGCACGGTCACCCACCTTGGCGATGCGTCGCCGTCTGGGGCGATTTGTAGTTATACCATTGAACGTAGCTGGATGATTAGTTCGGTCTGTGGGGGTTCATCGGTTTGTACTCAATTAATCACGGTTGCGGATATAACCCCGCCAGTGATTACCGTGCCGCTCGGGGTTACTCTTCCTTGTACCTCCGGCGTGAGTTCCTTTCCTACCTCGACCTATGGTGTGGCGACAGCCGTCGATGCCTGTGATCCACTCGTGGTTATCAGTCATACGGATGTAACCAATGTCATTGGTGGATTTGTTAACGTGACGCGGACCTGGACTGCGACGGATACGTGCGGAAATAGCGTGGCGAGTAATCAGTTCTTTATCAATGTGGACAACGCGGCGCCGACCTTGGTGCCACCAACCAATGTGACGGTGGCTTGTGGAAGTTCGACTACTCCAGCCTTTACGGGTTTTGCTAGCGCAACGGACTTATGTGATTCAAATCCGGCCGTGACCTATACGGATTTGCCTTCGGCGGTGTGCACCAATGGAGCCGTGCTGGTTCGGACTTGGATCAGCACAGATGCATCTGGCAACATGTCGACTGCGACCCAGTTGATTACCTTCTCGGTTACGCCACCTTCTATCATGGTGAATGTTGCCCTCGTGCCGACGAAGGCGAATGTCAATGGCGCCGGCTGGCGTTTGGTTGGTTCGGCAAACACAAACTGGCAGGCCAGTGGTGCAACGATCTTGGTTTCTCCAGGTAATTACAGCCTCGAATTTATGCCCGCAGTTGGCTTCAACACCCCGCCGCCGGAGCCTTATACCGTGACGGGTCCGATGGCGCAATTTGAAACCCGTTTGTACAGCCGAGGATACATGGTTCTGATCCCCGGAGGTACCTTTCTTTATGGGCCTAATATGGGGGGGCTGAACTGCCCGGTGACGTTGCAAGGTTTTGCCATCGATTCCAGCGAAGTTCCCGTCTGTGATTACCAAGTTTTCGCAACTGCCACAGGGAGGGTTATGCCTGCCCAGCCGGGGACAAACCTATTCGATCCGGTCGTGAATGTAACCTGGGATGATGCGACTGCCTACGCGGCCTGGACCGGCAAGCGATTACCCACCGATGCGGAATGGGAATATGCGACCCGCGATGGCAAGACGGAAGAGACCTTCTCCTACGGTCCGATGATTTCGCCTTCAGATGCGAATTACGATTGGAATGTCGGAAACATTACCCAGATCAAATCTTATCCCATTTCCAACTATGGTCTTTATGATATGGGCGGTAATGTGTGGGAATGGGTCGCGGATTGGTATTCGATCGGGCTCGATTGTAGTCCGACCAATCCACTTGGTGCGGCCTCAGGTGACACACGAGTGATTCGGGGTGGTTCTTATGTGTCGGATGAGCATTTTTTGCGAACAGACCGACGTGCCTTCGCGGTGCCGACTTCCGGATATACCGATGTTGGCTTCCGGACGGTCATCACGATTGACTCGACGGACAGTGATGCTGACGGGATTCCCGATTGGCAGGAATCCATTTTCTTTGGCGGGACGGGCTTCGCGGATTGTACCACCGATTCAGATTTTGATGGGATTAACGATTGTGATGAAATTCTCAATGGGTTGAATCCGACACAATTTACCCCGGTCAATTGCGTTACCTGCATCGAGCCTGATGTCGCGAGCTCTGGGCAAACCATTTGCTGGACTGCCAAGACAGGATCGACTTATACCATGGAATGGACCCCGCTCGCGGGAAGTCCTTATACACCCATTGCGATGGGGCTGTTAGGCGTCACGCCCATTTCGACCTACTTCGATCCGGTGGATCGTGGGGTGCGTGGATTCTATCGTACGGTCCTTGAGTAAGCTCTCGGTGTGCGTCTAGCTGGGAAAGCGTCCTTGGCTTCCCTGATTGTAAGATCTCGTTTGGCAATCCTGCGTGGTTAGTTGTAAGCCATCGTGTTTTGTGATACCCGAAGCCAAGACCGTGGATAGCGGTTTCGTTATAAGGTACAGTATGAAAATGTTTAAACCCTCCAGCGTTCTAGGGCTCGGACAAGTCGGCATGTTATTCGTGTGGATGGTTTCTCTGAATAGCTCCATGTTGTGTTCGACCGCCTGCGCACAAAACACGGTCCAGGAAATTGAAATCGTTCCCTTGGGTGATTCACCAGCCTTGGTAGATCCACTTGAATCCTTGCAGTCAAAAATCGACTCGCTCACCACCGCTTTGGAAGAAGCCAACCAAAAGATATCCGCTAATAAGGCGATGATGCGGGGCTTTTCCTTGCAGCTTCGAAACGAATTGAATGCAGAGCAGCTTTCGAAATTACTGTTGCTGGCCAATATGCTGCAGCTGGATCAAGATGGTGACTTGACCAAGGCGTATCCACCAAATTTCCCAGAAGGGGTGGCTCCAACTCAAGTTCTAAAGCATTTACCGAAGCAGGTCCCGTTACCGAGTGGAACCCTGGTTCAAGGTCACTTTGATAACGATTCGGGTGGTTTCGCTGGGGTCACGATTGGGGGTGGCGGAGCCGAAGGTCGTCCGCAAAAAGCGGGTGGAGACTTTGCCACCATTGTCGGTGGGGTAGAGAACGAAGCGTCTTTAATGGCGACGGTTAATGGCGGGGCTCGAAATCAAGCCAGTGGGATGGCTTCCTCCGTTACCGGTGGATTTCAAAACGAAGCATCAAAACCTTTTAGCACCGTCGGTGGCGGCGCCATGTGCAAAGCCTCAGGCGAGTTTTCAACCGTGCCTGGTGGCCGCGAAAATGAAGCACGAGCGGATTTGTCGATTGCTGCGGGGCACCGAGCTAAAGCCCTACATCGAGGCTCGATTGTTTTAACCGATAGCCAAAATGGAGATACGGTTTCAACCGAAGAGGACCAGTTTTGTCTAAGGGCTAAAGGCGGGGTGATCATCCATCAACATGCGGACATGCCTCCATCCATTATCGTCGCCCCGAATTCGAAAAGTTGGTCGTATCGAGCCGTGCCGAAAAAGAAGACGCCGCTGGATTCATTGTCCGTGTTGAAGCAGGTGGCTCGACTCCCTATTTATGGGTATGAGCAAGCGGGGAGTCAGACCAAGCGTGTGGGGCCCACAGCAGAGCATTTCAACCAGCGCTTTCATCCTGGGCAAGCGCCTGATTACATTGATTCGGCTCAAGCGGACGGAGTTGCGATCGCGGCGGCTCAGGGTCTATATCAAATGGTTAAAGCGAAGGAGCAACGGATTTCCAAACTCGAAGACGAAGTGCTCCAGCTCAAGCGACGTTTAGGAATGCCAGCAATCAAGGTCTCTCGTTTGGATGTGTTTTCTGAAGCAAGCAGCACCGCTACTCCACGCGCTTCGGTTGAGAGTTCGGCTGTGGCGAAAATCGGTGGGGCTCTCCCGAAAGCCAAGTCTGCCTCTTCACTGTCTCGTCGCGCAACGTTCAGCAGTCCAACTCGGATTTCGACCAAAGGAAAGCGTCTTTTGCCTCGTCCTTCCGATCCGATGCGGCCCTGAGCGAGGTCGCTCGGTTCTTTTCCATCCCCCATGCTAAAGCGACTCTATTTCCCCCAGCCAGGAAGCGACAAGGGCTGGATTGCCTTCACGCAGCCTTCCAAGGTGTTGGTTGCGACAAAGCCAGAACAGGTCGTACCCGTTTTACAAGCGGTTGATGCCGCCTTGGCCGAAGGAAATTGGGTGGCTGGTTTTATGCCCTATGAGGCGGCCGCTGCCTTTGATCCCAACATGAAGGTGCATGCCCCTGACGCTCAGGGCTCGTTGCCGTTAGCGGTTTTCGGTGTGTTTGATGCACCCAAGCCACACCGTAAAATAAAAGCGGATGCCTTCGATGTTGATCCTTGGTCACCGCTCATGGATGCGGAACTCTATGCCTCGAAAATCGCGGCGATTAAACAGCTCATCGCTTCCGGTGACACCTACCAAGTCAATTTCACGTATCCCATGACCTCGCAGGTTGAGGGCGATTCACTCGGGCTGTTTGATCGGCTCTGCCAAGCTCAGCCCGCGCCTTTTTCTGCCTTCGTTGAATGTGAAGGGATGACGATTTGCTCCGCTTCACCCGAATGTTTTTTTACCCGCAACGGGAGTACGGTGACCTGTCGGCCCATGAAGGGAACCGCCGAGCGCCGTCCGAGTAAGCGAGAAGATATGGCGTCGAGTCGCGCGCTTCGAAACTCGACCAAAGACTTGGCTGAAAATGTCATGATCGTTGACATGATTCGCAATGATTTGGGGCGCTTGGCTCAGGTTGGTTCCGTCCACGTTCCTGAGCTCTTTACCATCGAAAAGTATCCCACGCTCTACCAAATGACCTCCACGGTCGAAGCCCGAATCTCCCAGCCCCTGTCCGAGATTTTTAGAAATTTATTTCCCTGCGCCTCGATCACCGGCGCGCCGAAGATTCGGACCATGGAGATCATCCATGAACTCGAGTCCGGTCCACGAGGAATTTATACCGGAACGATTGGCTGGGCCTCCCCGGATGGGCGCGCATCCTTCAATGTCGCGATCCGAACCGTTACCATCGACGCGGCGTCGAAGCGGGCGGAATATCGGGTTGGAAGCGGGATCGTTTGGGATTCCTTAGCGGGAAAGGAGTTTCGGGAATGCCAAACCAAAACGAAAATTTTGCATCATGTTTCCCAGCCATTTTCCTTGTTGGAAACCATGCGTATGGAGGCTACGGGTAAGATCCCATTGCTTAAACGCCATCTCAAGCGGATGTCGACCTCCGCCGCGTATTTTGATCGGCGCTTCGATCTCGATACCTTGCAGGCCAAGCTAAATGATCTGCCTCGCGGCGCGGCTTTGCGAATCCGTGTTCTGCTTGATCCTCGAGGGCGCTTCCATGTGGAGTCACAAATACTAAGCGAGCCTATGGAAGGAGATAGCCCCTTTAAGCCACTCGAAGCGACGCCTCGTGGATCCGTGTGGACCATTCCATTGGATCGGGAGCCCGTCGATGCATCGAATGCCTTTCTCTACCATAAAACAACGTACCGGAGAGTGTATGACGAGGCGCGAGCGCGTTTTCCGGAGGCGCCGGATGTCCTGCTGTGGAACGCGAATCGGGAAGTCACCGAGACCAGTATCGGCAACATCGTTGTGAAGCTTGACGGGAAGTGGGTCACCCCGCCAGTGCGCTGTGGCTTGCTCGCAGGGACGCAACGTGAAGAGCTTTTGGATCAAGGGCGGTTGCATGAAGCGGTGATCCATATCGATGATCTCGCGCGGGCCGAGGCGATTCGAATGATCAATAGCGTGCGTAAAGAGGTTCCCGTAGCCGTGTCAGGACTGCCAGCGTGAACCCTGCTTCACGGCGAGCCCTGCGATGGTTTTTCGTATTTGTCTCTGGGCTCCTTCTCCTTGCGACGCTTGTCTGGGGCATCGCACACCAATTCGCGGTGGATTGGCCGGAGCCGTTGCCGGATGTTCAGACCGATCCGTCCTCTAGCTCTGTCCTGTTACCATCGGAACCGGATCCTTTCTCTGTCTTTTACCCTCCGTTTTTAACTGCACTTCGTTCGGCTGATTTGAAGCCTTGGATGGTGGATTTGGAACAAGGATCTCGCGTGGCCTATGCGGGAAGATCGTCCACAGAAATCCTTGATCCGATTGCTGACCTGCGTTCTGATTTTCAGATGCTCATGGGGCCGCGAAGGCCGCTTGGGCGAATGGCAAAAGGCTTGGTTTTGTCAGAACGCGATCCCGATGGGATCTATTTAGCAAGTTTACTTCCTTTTGTTCGCATTTCCTGTGCGGCGGCTGAAGCTGCGGCCCAAGAGGGGAATTGGAATCGTGTGCAATGGCTGTATGTCGATGCCTTGCATTACAGTTTGGCCTTAGGCCAGGGCGGTGATCTCATGCATGCGGCCTATGCCGATGCGGGGATCAGCCTGACCCTGCGCTGTATTCGGGAGCTTTTGGAGATACACCAAATCCCACTTGCTTCGGCCGCATTCCTGCAAACGGTGGTTCAGGAAATTGAGCCCGCCCTCGAACCACTTGCTGAGGCTTACCGCAGAGATTTAGGAACCTGCCTCGATGCGGTAAAGACGCTTTTTGAAGCGGGATCGTCCAGCGGCGGGTTTTCCTTTTCGCCCCTTGCGCTGCGCTATGCATCTTGGCAGGGAAGTTCGGTAGACCAGACCTCGAATCATCTGCGTTCCCTCTATCAAGTGTCCATCGCGGAAGCGGAAGCACCGTATCGGTTCGGTAAAAGTCGTATTGCAACCTTCGCGTCGATGGGCCGGGCGCCCGGCTGCTTTGTGGATGACCCCGTCGGTCGACAGGCGGCTATTTTGTATCTGCCGATTGATGATTCAGCCATCCGCCAGCGCCTCCGCTTAAAGGTGCAATGTCGGGTCACGGCTTGGGCGCTGGGCTTTGAAGAAACTGGGAAGCCTGGCATGTTGCCAATCGATCCATTTGATCCAGAAGGGAGGCCTCTGCGCTTTCAGGCTTTGCATCAAACCGGTTGGCGGATTTGGAGCATAGGGGAAGACCAAACAGACGATGGTGGACACTTTCCTTGGGCTGTCAATTCGAAGCAGCATCTGGACATGTGTTACCAATCAAACGATCTGGCGCGTCGTCGAGTTTATTATGCGACAGATTAATCCGCTTTTGGCCGATTGTTTTTTTTGGAATTTAGCAAGTTCTGGGATAGTGTCGCCCAAATGAAGTCGCCCAACTTACCCATTCCCCGTCGGACTGCTAGTTATGCTATCCGATATGGATTGCTTGGCTTGCTATTTGGTCTATTGTTTCCGATTGTTGCCACGGTTATCGAGGTCTTAGTGCGCGACCAAGGCTGGACTTTGCAGGCCTTTATTGATGCTCAAAAAGCCCAGCCCCTCCTGTGGATTATCGATACCGCACCGGTTATTCTTGGGCTATTTGCCATCGCAATCGGTCGTCGTCATGGCCGTTTGGTCGATGCGAACACAGCCTCTGCTAATCAGCTGGCCTTGCTGACCAAAACGAAATCGGAACTCGAAAAAGAAGCGGCTGAAAAAGAAGCGCTCAAAGAGCAGTTGATGCAGTCGCACAAAATGGAAGTGGTGGGGCGCCTCGCGGCTGGGGTGGCTCATGATTTTAACAATTTGCTCAGCGCCATTATTGGCAATGCGGAGCTCTTAAAGCCTTCTTTGATTCCAGGAAGTGAAGAGGCTGAGTGCTTGTCTGAAATTCATATTGCTGGAGATCGTGCCACTGCGCTCACCCAACAACTTCTAACCTTTTCTCGCCGCGAAGTCCGTACACCCAAAAAAATTGGACTAAACAATTTGGTGTTTCGAGAACGCAAATTGCTCAAGCGCTTGTTGGGGACTAATATTAATTTGTCGGTTGATTTGCATCCGGATGTGCTGGGCGTGTTTGCTGATGAATTGGAGATCAGTCAAGTCTTGCTGAACTTGGTTGTGAACGCCCGTGACTCGATCATGGACCGAGATCCATCGGAGACGGATGGGGATATTTTTGTCGCCACCAATTTACGGGTTGTTACGAGCATGGACCTGCCGGTTGATTCACCTTTGAAGGCCGGAACCTGTGTTGAGTTGTCGGTCGAAGATACTGGAAGGGGGATTCCCGATGAAATTTTGGAGCATATTTTCGAGCCGTTTTTTACTACCAAGGAGCAGGGTGAGGGCACCGGTCTTGGCCTATCAACCGTGTACGGGATTGTGAATCGGTGTGGCGGGCATATCTTCGTTGAGTCCGAAGTGGGTATCGGGACTCGGTTTCGTATTCTCTTTCCTCAAGAGAGCAGTATTCACTCCTCCGAAACATCGGTGCATGACGAATCGAAACTCGTTGGTACCGAAACCATTCTCCTAGCCGAGGATGAAAAATCCGTCCGTCGCCTAACCAAGCGAATTCTTAGTGCCAGCGGGTACAACGTGATTGAAGCCGAAGATCCTTCGAAAGCCTTGGCCATGTTTCAAGCCGCTCCAGAAAAGTTCGATCTGCTCTTTTCCGATATCGTCATGCCGGGCATGTATGGCACCGAATTGGCAGAAAAGATCCGCGAAATCACTCCGGATTTGCCCTGCCTCTTTATGTCTGGCTACAGCGAAAATGAACTGGTGGGTTCTCACCGCATTCTTCTCGATGGGGTGAATTACTTACAAAAGCCTTTCCGGCCGGTTGACCTGCGTGAAAAACTGAGGTCCGTTCTCGATCAAGTATGAGTCGTGCACCTTTAATCCGAAACTGTGGTCGTGTTTTTATCCTCTGTGGGGTCCTGATCGCTGCATTGGGATTCGGGATCAATTATGCTCGTGCGATTTTGGTATTGGGATTAATTGATGGTGAAGGATTTGAAACCGCGATGAGCCATGCCGTTTTTTCCGCTGCTCTCGGAGTTGGGATCGGGGTGATCGGTATCTTGATCCTGTTGGTTGCTGCGGTCGTTAAATGGAAAGGATATTAGTTCGCTAGCTAATTCTGCGATGTCAAAAAAAATTCCCGTTACCCAAGCCATGCGCGTGCTTAAACAACATGGTATCGACTACGAGCCACATGAATATGCATATGAAGCAAAGGGTGGTACGGCTCGCTCATCTGCCGAACTTGGGGTCGATGAGCATCAGGTGATTAAAACCCTCGTTATGCAGGACGAAAAGGCCAAGCCCTTAATCATCTTAATGCATGGGAATTGTTCGGTGAGTACGAAAAACCTCGCTCGCAGCATTGGCGTGAAATCGATTAGCCCTTGCGACCCCGATGCCGCCACCCGCCACACCGGATATCAAGTCGGTGGTACCAGCCCTTTTGGCACGCGGAAGAAACTGCCCGTTTACATCGAAGGAAGTATTTTCGATTTACCACGCATCTACATCAATGGCGGCCGCCGAGGCTTCTTGCTTTCCATGGCCCCGCAGGCGCTTCAGGCCGTGTTCCCTAAGGGGACGCAGGTCGAGGTTGCCATCCAATCGTGATGGGCAATGGGTTACCGCGATTGATCCAGTTGGTTTTGAACCCGCGCACGAATTTGATGAATGAGGTCAATGTCGACCTCGGTCGAATCTGCAGCTAAAATTCGATCTAAGTCATCTAGGGCCAGCTGAAACTGTCCTTCAGCCGCGAGCACCATGGCCCGCATGCCAAGCCGGTTTTCATCCTCTGGCTTTAATGCGATATACGCATCTAGGTAGCCTAGAAGCCGTTCCGAGTCATTTCCCTCTGCTTGTGCAACCCCGATCAAATTGTTGAGCATCCGTTGGATGATTACCCGCTTTGTCACCGGGACTAAGCTGCCCGGAAACCGCAAGACCATTGGGTTCATGTCAGCCATTTCTGACTCGTTGTGCTGCGAACCGCCCTCGAAGGCATCGATGAAGCGGCGGGTCTTTCCCTCGCCAAAACTCGCGATGAAATGCCCTGGTGCGCCAACCCCTTCGAGCTTGAATCCGGCATGGCGAGCCACCTCCATGAGAACAATCGTCAGGGTCAACGGGATGCCTTCTCGGTCATCCAACACTTCATTCAAATAGCTATTCGACGCGTCATAATAATCTGCATTACTTCCGTGGAAGCTCATTTCGTCGAACAAGACGGCCCGTAAAATCGTCACCTTTTCAGCGGGCGTTGCCTTGTCAGGAAAGCGTTCCGCAACCCGCTTTCCAATTCGTTCAAGTCGTGTCAGATACGGGGCGATTTCGAGTTCGGGATTATCAAGTTTTGAAATCAACAGGGCTGCCCGCGCGAGATTGATGTCGTTTTCTGGTGAGGCGAGCTCTTTGCTTAGCTGCTGGATCACGTTTCGTTGACGCACCCGCTTGGCGAAGCGAGTCATGTTATCTGCCTGGGTACGAAGTCGCTTGGCTTCTTGATCAAGCGCCACCACCGCAGCAGGGCCTTCATTCGCAAAGCGATCGATCAACCCGGCTGCCGTTTCGCTTTCTTTGATGTATGCGGCCATCAAGGTCTCGATCTTTTTTTGTGAGGCCGGATCAATGGGAGGCGGAGCGACATTTTTACCCACGAGAAAATTTCGGAATTCAGCATTGGGTTCGCGAAACTTGACCAAGCCCATGGCACCGCTGGCGACCTTTCGGTCTTCTGTCTCAATGACGACGACGCCGTTGACCGAGCACCGAATGGTTTTTCCGTCGTAGCGAAGGTGGAGTTGGTTCCATTCTCCTGGACGATAGGCTGAGCTCTGAACTGTCTCGAGAATATTCCAAGAGTAGACGTCGGGACCGTCGAATCGGGTGAGTCGTAGAGATCCCGCGGTGGGATAAAAGCCGTAATGTTTGCTTTTGCCATCGCTCGCAAAAACGAGGCCCGCTGCCCCAGATTCCTCTTCTAGCTTTACATCTACCTGCATCTCAAAAGGAGGTTTGAGTTTGCTGAGTTGATGTAAGCAGATGGTCCGCCCACCGAATCCGTCACCTGGCGCATCGCAGTAGATTTTTCCCGCGCGTTGTCGCCAACTTCCACCCATTAGTGGCTTCCACTCTTCGGGATCCAAGGCGCCAATTGTGGTCCAGGCTTGCATGGAAATGGCTTTGGGATCGCGCATCAAATCCGCGAGGTCATTCGATGGCACCGCAAAGCCAATCGCATCCCCAGATTTAATGCCGAGTACGCCAAGGACTTCGCCATTCATGTTGAGCACGGGGCTGCCGCTACTTCCAGGTTCGAGCGGTACCGCAACTTGGATCATCGATTGCTCGCCCACCTCGCGGTCCGTGGCCGCCACAACGCCTTTGCCCACGCTAAAGGCGAGGCCGAGAGGGTTCCCCAGGGTCAAAATAGCTTGCCCCGGTTTAACCTCATCTGAATCCGCCAACCTCAAAGCGGTTAATGGGTGTTTTGGGTCGATGCGAATGAGGGCTAAATCGCGCTTTCGATCTACGGCAATAATCTCCTTGGGTTCGTACCTTTTCCCGTCGGCAAAGCGAATCATGAAGGGGCGATGTTGCCCAATGACATGAAAGTTGCTCGCGATCCATCCATCCTTGCGGACGACAAAGCCGGTACCGCTTCCTTGCATGCGGCCTTGCCGATTTGAGGCCGAAATCATCACCACCGATTCCCGTGCCCGATTCGCCAATGCTTCCGGGCTCAGTCGTTTTTTCGGGCTGTCTGCCTCTGTGTCTGCCTCTGTGTCTGTGTCTGTGTCTGTGTCTGTGTCTGCCTCTCTATCTTTCTCGGTATGATCTCTCGCTTCTACTTGGCTCGCTGGATGGGTAGATGGCTGCTCAGCGGGCTGGGCCTGAAGCTCGGTGCTGCCCAACATCAGGAGGGTCACAACCGGTATGACGAAGCAGGCGTTGAAGCGGGTAATTCTGCTAGCTAGAGCCTGTCCTGAAAAGCCGGTTTTTCAGAATGACCAAACTCTTACTGACCTTAGTTGACCGTTTAGTAATTTTCTGATGGCAATTTTGGTTGCTCCTACCTCAATACGAGGCATTTTTTTGATA
>Ga0209187_1000853_pt1 | contig 43372 bp, 33 predicted proteins | sample BantaG_FD_187430 | JGI IMG/M metagenome (GOLD analysis project Ga0209187, IMG submission 187430) | Marine algal microbial communities from Bantry Bay, Ireland - BantryBay_4 metaG (SPAdes) (version 2) | ecosystem: Host-associated > Algae > Red algae > Unclassified | place: Bantry Bay, Ireland...
TTTGCGCTGAAAATGACGCGACCTTTCAGGCCGTAACACCGAGTCCGAATACCCCGGGCGTTGCCCGGGGCTATAATGACCAGACCCTTCGGGCCTGCATGTCGCCTTCATATTCGGTGACAGATCAAAGAAGGTGTCTGGCTCATTTCAGCTCATGACCAGACCTTCGGGCCTGCTAATAGCCTTTAGGCTCCACCTGCTGCTGCGAGCCTCGCGAGTGGGGAAAGAAGGTATCGGGCTCATTTCAGCTTATTTCCGGACGGATGGACAGGCCCGAAGGGTCGAGTCATTATAGCCCATGGCGGAGCCGTGGGTTGATGGTCCAGTTTATTGCGGCCTGAAAGGTCGCGTCATGTTTGCGCTGAAAATGACGCGACCTTTCAGGCCGTAACACCGAGTCCGAATACCCCGGGCGTTGCACGGGGCTATAATGACCAGACCCTTCGGGCCTGCAAATAGCCTTCATATTCGGTGACAGATCAAAGAAGGTGTCTGGCTCATTTCAGCTCATGACCAGACCCTTCGGGCCTGCTAATAGCCTTTAGGCTCCACCTGCTGCTGCGAGCCTCGCGAGTGGGACCCGGCGCGATGAAGGAAGGTATCGGGCTCATTTCAGCTTCGCGAGAAGCTCCTTTTCATCGAATTCCTCTAGATTGGTGCAGGAACGTTGGTTTCTACTAGACCATTCTGCCTTGGAATCGGGCTCGTTTCGCTTGTTTTTCATCCGAATTGCCAACTATCTGACACATATTTGACAAATTGCCCTAAACTCAAGCCTGCTAATCACTTGCAGGATCGCTAGGCAATGGTACCTTCAGGCATCGGATTCTGCCATTCAATGGCGGGGCGTTTGGAGGCGCTGCCACTCAATGGCGGGGCTTTCTTGGTCGATGTGTCGTCGATTCGTAGTAGAATAGCGGTTGTACGAAGGTGTTGCCTCGTCCATGGGCGGGGAGATTTTCGGGCTGACCTTAGAAATGATTGAACATATAAAGACAAAACCCATCTTATAACGTAGATACATGAGCAGGTGAACGCGCGATATTTAAAGTCGTTCTGATCCTTGCATCGATGAGCCCAATTGGGTTTATTTGCCTGCTCCAAAATTTAGCAAAACCCAGAAGAAGAACCATGAAACGCTCATTAACATCTCATTCCACTATTTCCTCCACTATTAACTCATCATCTTATTCAAAGCCTTCATTGAAGCGTAACGACAAGAAGTCGGCGTTTACCTTGATCGAAATTCTCCTTGTTGTGGTGATCATCGGTATTTTGGCAGCGGTTGCGATTCCCAATCTCGACATTAAAGGCACGAGTGATCGTACTAAAGAGACGGTGACCCGCAAAGAAATTGCTTCTGTGCAGACTCAGTTGAGCGCGTACTACATGCGGAAGAGCAAATACCCTGCTAGCCTTGATGCGTTGGTCTCTGAAAAGTACCTTCGTAAATCGCCAAAAGACGCCTGGGGCAAACCTCTCGATTACAACGCGCAAACCGGTGAAGTCTCCGCAAAGGGACCGAACGGTAAAATTATGGCCGACGACGAAAACTAGTCTGGCACGAATCTAAACCCAAGTTTGCTGGCATAAAATCCCTGTCTCCGTTGCTTCTGGATGAACATGAAACCCCACTTTATAAAGCGACCGCCTCTTCGGGCCAGACGCGGCTTTACCTTGATCGAGCTTTTGCTCGTGGTCATGATCGCGGCTTTGAGTGTTGTCTTGGTGATACCGGGCTACGTGAATTCGATGCGTGGAGCGAAGCTCAAGTCCTCGGTTGAGAGCATTCGTTCTGTGAACCGGCATGCAAAAGCGATGGCGGTGTTGCAGCAGAAGAACATGGGGATTCGCTACAACGAAGAAACAGGTGTGATTGACGTGATCACCATGAAGCGAAGTTCCAATACCGCAAGTATGGACGGCTACACCATGGAGATGGCGGGTTATCGTGCCATGGGCTTGGGGGATTCGAATGAATCGATCCAAGACGAATACGAAGCGGAACAGCGTGAGCTCTTTGGGGTGGAAGCGGTGATGACGCGGAAGCTCGCCAAAGGGGTGATGCTGACCGAGTTTGAGTCGAACACGGGCGAAGCGTTTGACCGGACGGTGCATGCGGTTCGCTATCCGCCCACAGGCGTGGTTGAAGGGCATATGCTTCGGATTGAAGACGACAAAGGCATCGCAGCTATTTTAACTGTAGAGCACATTACGGGATCGATTTCGGTGGAGTATGAAAATTACTAACCGGTTTATATATCAGACCTCTGGTGATCAGACCTCTGGCTCTTGTCGTCAGACCTCTGGCTTTTGCCGTCAGGCCTCTGGCTCTAGTCGTCAGAATTTTTCCCGTCAGACCTCTGGTGGGGCGAAGGCCTTGCGTCGGGGGAGTCAGGCGAAGGCAGGGCTTACGTTGATTGAGGTCACCTTGGCTATGATCATTTTGGGCATGGGCTTGGTGCCGATTCTTACCTTGGCAGGGCGGTCGCTTGAGATCGCTGGGTTGTCGCGGCAGTATGAAGATGCGCGCTCGTTGATTGCCTACATTGAGATGACCGAGCCGATTCAGCTTGATGAGATTGATGGCACCGATTTTGAAGAATGGTCGGGTCGTTTTGACGATCCGTTCCGCCGGTTTCGCTGGCGTCGTACCTTGACGCGGATAGGCGAAGAATCAGATAATATGTACGCCATCAATGTGAGGGTGTATTGGACGGACCGTGGTGAGAAGGAGATGTTTGAAGAGGTAGATACCTTGTTGCATCTTCCAACCGCAAAACTGAATGGATTTATTGATGAAGATGCGGTTGACCAGTAAGAATACCTCGACGCTAACGCGCGGCGCTCGCGCGGGATTTACTCTGATTGAAATCTTGGTTGCGACCACGATTTTGGCCTCTTGCTTTGTCTTGGTGGCGGGTAGTTTTTCCAATGTGATCAAAGCCAAGATGCAGGGCGAGAAAATGCTTGAGTCCTTGCATCATGGAGACTTCACGATTGAGCAGATTGCAGCTGCGATGCGCTCGGCGGCCTTCTTTGCGCACACGCCTGAGAAATTTGCTTTTTGGCATGAGGACGACGGCGAAGAAGACATCATCAGTTGGGTGACCTATAGCACTGCCTTTATGCCGGATTTCCGGGATACTGAAGAGCAGCTGCGGCATCTGAAATTTGGTCTGCACCGCATCATGTTGAGTGTGGAAGAAGATCAAGAGGGACGCAAAGGTCTCGCGGTTCGAGCGGCGCCTCATTTGTTTGACGACGAAGATTTTGACATCGAAGAAGTCGAGCCTTGGTTCGTTAGCTATAAGGTGGCTGGTCTGGACGTGCGGGTGTACGATGAATTCAGCAATGAGTGGGAAGACGAGTGGGAATACGAGCGTGCGATTCCGCATTTTGTTGAGCTGAATGTCATTCTATCTCCTCCAGATGAAGAAACCCGCGAAGACAAAGACTTCTTTTCCCGTAAGCAGGAAGAAGAATACTTTACTATGACCCGGATGATCGAAATGCCGGTCGGGATCTTCTCCAAGTCGCAAAAGAAATTGTTTCAGGAAGATCAGGATGAAGAAGAGCAGAACGCGATTGAGTCTCAGAATCCTGAGCTGACGGGTGGGGGCATTGATCCGTACCAGCAGGCGGGTGACCAACTCGGTAATCAATTGCAACCTGGTATCGGTGGCCTTGGTGGCGCGGGTGCGGGTAATGTCGCGGCCTTGCGGGCAGCACAGCAACGTGCCGCACAGCAGCAAAATGGTTCGAGAACTCAGAACGGTCGGAACACGGCTGCGGCCAACGGATCGAATTTTGGTGCGGGTGGATTTGGTGCTGGGAATGCCGCGCGCGGTTCTGGCCGAACGAGCTTAGGTACGGGCTCGAGAACGAGTAGTCGCTTTGGAAGCGCTGGCCGTACTGGTGGGACCTCGTCGAGTTCTCGCACAGCCCCTCGGACCTCGATTTCCTCTGGCTCATCCAGTCGCTGAGTCCTGATTTTATCGACCTCTGTTTTCTCCTGCAGGTTCATTTTCTTAAAGGCCATTGCTCCCTAGCTATTGCTTTTAGCTATTGCTCCTGTTTCTAAAAGTGGTCCGCTTAAGGTATTCAACTTCTTATGATTTCAACTCTCCATTCACAGCTTCGGTCGCGTCGGCTTTCGCATCGTTATCCACGTCAAGGGTCGGCTCTGATCATTGCCTTGTGGTCTTTGATTTTGATGTCGATGTTGGTGATGTCGCTGGCGTTTCAAATGCAGCTCGAAGCGAAGCTGACGGGCTATTATCGTCAGCGTTTGAAAACGCAGAATCTTGCCCGAGCCGGGATCGAGTGGGCGAAGTTTATGATGATCAAAAGTTCGTCGAGTTTTCCCGATGAGGAAATGTACGGCGAGGAGTTTCGGATTCAGCTGAAAAACCTTCAGCGTGGTCTGTCGCTGCAGAACATTAAAAAGCCAACCATGCTGGAAGGGTTTCAGATGGAAGGGGACTTTACTGTGAGCATCGAGCCCGAGCCGGGGCGTCGCAATGTGAACTACCTTGAGCGCTTTGAGTGGGAAGAGATTTTGGAGCAAGCCGGCTTGCCGGTTGAGCTGCATATTGGACTGATTGAATGCTTTGAGGATTGGGTCGATGCGGATGATAATCAGAAGCTCGATGGGGCAGAGGAGGATGACGCGTTTTATCGCGACAAAGACTATAGTGTGAAGAATGCGCCGGTGGATACGCTCGACGAGTTACTTCTCATCAAAAACTGGAATGACGCGATTCTCTTTGGAGGAACCTGGCCGGATGATGATGAGTTGGTGGTTTCCGGTATCGCGCGGCTGCTCACGACCTGGGGGACGGGTAAGTTGAATGTTAATTCTGCCTCGGCTCAAGTGCTGCGAAGCTTGCCTGGCATGGACGATGAAGATCGTTTGGCCCTTGTTTTACGGGCTCGAATCAAAGATCCAGCCGATCCTGAAGACGACGGGTTCAACTCACCCAGCGAGTTCATTTCGGTGGCGGGTTTGGACCCGAGCTGGGCCGGTCGTTTAAGTACGACAGACAAGAAATTTATCCGTATTACCTCCATCGGAGAGTATGAAGGTGTGAAGTTTGGGGTGTGGTGTGTGTTTCGGCAAGACGGTCGGAAGCTTCTCCCAGTCCTTTGGCGGGAAGAAACCCTTCCTTAAATCGAACATAATAGAGCGCAAATCGGTCACAATGCTTTGTTGCGCTTTGCGTAAATGTTCTATACAACCCCCCAATAAATAGGTAGCTCAATGGCAAAACCCATAGTCACAGGTGTGGTTTACCGGGGCGGAACACTCGATTACACGACGGTAAGAGAGTCCTCCGTGCTCCGGCGAAAAACTCGCTCAGAAGGCGACGAGCAGGAAAGTGCTGGTATCTTGTTTGAAGACCTCAAACAGGATCACACGAAGATCAAAGGTGATCTTCACTACGCACTCCCTGCTTCGCGTGCGCTTCTGCGCGTAGTCGATTTACCGTCCGACGATCCAGAGGAGATCGAAGGCATGGCGGAGCTACAGATCGACAAAATGACCCCATTTCCCCTCGAACAGATGTACGTGGGAACCGAAATTCTAACCTCTCAAGACGGCAATTCGCGTGTCTTGATTAGCGCGATCCAAAAGAAATTTGTCGATCACGCGGGGGATTCGTTCAAAGAAGCCGGTTTAACCCTCAAGCGGGTCGATATCGATGTGCTGGCGTGGATTGAAGTGCTTCGCAACGAAGGACGTTTGCCGGCTCAAGGGCGCCATATCATTTTGTTTAACGATCAGTCTGGGCTTGAGCTCGCGGTGATTGAAGATGGTGAGCCGCTATGGTTCCGTTCCTTGGGGATCAAGGAAGAGGAATCTGAGCAGGAGTTCATGGAAGACATGAGCGAAGAGCTTGAGTACACCCTGGCTAATCTCGAAGGAGAGTGGGGGAGTCGTGCGATTTCTTCTCTCACCATGTACCACAATGGCTCTGCGCCACGGGGGCTTGGAATGCTCGGTGATGCGGTTGGGGTGAGCGCGATTCCGCAGCGCTTAGATAGTTTACCCACGCAGAGCGAAGGCATTGCCTTGCGTGCAGCTCGTCTCGGCGAAAATGGACTCGACCTTGCGCCATTGCGCTGGGCCGACGAAGAAGCGCATAAACAATCCATGATCCGGATGATTACAGCTGCCGTGGCGATTCTCGCGGCGTGGCTCGGGGTCGTGGTTGGATTCGGGATGTTTCAGAAACATGGACAAGCTCGTCTCGACTATCTCTTCAGTCGGGAAGCGGCACTTGCGCCTAAGGTTCTCGAAGCGGAGCAGGTTCAAGTTAATATTGATCGCCTCACTCAATTTCATGATCGCACCTATTCGAGCCTGCAGTGTTTGGCCGAAGTGGTGGATAGTATGCCGGCTCAAACCGAGTTTACTGGCTACAGTTACCGCAAGAAAGACCGTGTGGTCCGAATTGACGGAGTTGCAGGGTCGAGCCCAGTGATTGATTCCTTTGAAAGCAAGCTCGAGAAACTTCCGCTCTTTGAACGGATCGACCTCGTTGGTCGCGTGTCCCCTGTCACGACCGGGCGTCACAAAGGAAAACAAAAATTCACCTTCGATTGTTTCTTGCCTGGAGCGTTTGAAGAAGAGGGAGAGGAATACTAATGAAGCTCAAGCCGAGTGAAATTATTCTGCTTTGGATCACGGGCATTGCGCTGTTGATCGGGCTCACCTATTTTGGAGCCAAGACGCGAATTCAGCAGGTGCAGGACGACCATGCCGCGATTCTCGACAGTGAGCTTGATATCGCGGCAGACCTGGAGAAGTTAGAGCTTCGTCCCGTCAGCGAACAAGAACTCTACGACTTGAAAAATCGCCTGCCAGAATTTGAAGTTGATGCGAGTGTTCTGCCCGCGCTTCGTACTCAAATTACCGAGTTGGCGTCCAAGTCTGAGCTCGCGCTACTAAATATGCGTTCTGAGCCTGATCGCCGAGCTTTGAGCGGTACGGATGACATCTTTTCCTATTCGATTACCTGCGATTACTCCGGTAATTTCCGTTCATTGTTGCGATTCCTCTTTGATTTACAAGAGCAGGGCGCTGCAGTGGATGTGAATGCGTTGAAAGTTAAACCTGATCCGCGCCGCCCAGGTGTGTTGCGCGGATCCTTCTCTTTAGAATGCGCTTACCGCGAAGTTGCTAAAGCTGAAGAAGAAGAAGTGGCTGCTCCTGGTGTTGCTGCAGATTCACCTGCTGGACTCGAGGTGACCCCTTGATGTCTCGTCACCACACTTTATGCTCCGCTGCATTATCCCCTTCTGCGACACCGATTGTCGTCGTTAAACAGGGACCTCTTTCCGCTCTTTTTTCCAATTTCTTTTCATTTTTTCCTGTCTACTAGCGAGGCCTATACCCGATGTTCAACCGATCAACTAAACGTTTGTTAAAAGGAATGGCCCGCACCGTAGCCTGCCTTCCAATTTTCATTTCTCCGTCTTTGAACGCGCAGAAAGTCGAGCCGCTCGACGAGTCAACTGAGAAAACCTTGGTGTTTAACGAAACACCGCTTTCTCTTGTGCTCGAGACCTATGCGGACCTGACTGGTAAAGCGATTATCTTGGATCCCAAGGTAAGTGATGTCCAAGTCACCTTTGCCACCCTTGAGGATTCGGACCTTCCGGCCCGAGAAGTTCTCATCGCGATCGAAACCATGCTGGCTCAGCGTGAGATCACCTTAGAGCCTTATCGTGAGCACTTCATCTTAGTGCAACCTGCGGCGGAAGAAGCCGGTAAAAAAGAATCCTGGACTACGCCAAGTGAAGGCGGAGCCATCACGCCTTCGAACGAGCGTTTACCAAATGACCTCGGTCAGCATAGCCAAGTCATTGAGTTGAAAAACATGACCTGGGAAGAGGCCGCTCCGGTTGTGGAAGCGATCAAGGATCCTGCGGCTAAAGTACAGCCTTTGCCACGTCGTAACGCATTTTTGATCACCGACGTTGCGGTAAACATCAATCGTCTTCGCGACATGTTGGACTGGTACGACACGCCTCTTTCTTACCAAGAGTCGGTTGAAATTCGTCAAATCAAGTACGCAAATGCTTCCGATATCGCGACGCGGATCGAAGAGTTGATTGCCGAGACTCAAGAAGAGCAAAGCGCTCAAGGCCGTACTGCTGGTAGTAGTCGCTTGCCGGTTTACGATAGCCGTGGCCGTGCGCTTCTAACTACGCAGAACAATGCCAAAGCGCCCGCGAAAACCATCGGCGACGTGGCAGATGTTGGTGAACGCCCAATCATCCAAGGCAAAGTGCAGATTGTTGCTGATGAGCGGACCAACAAGTTGATCATCATCACACGTAAAGAGAACATGAGTAACTTCATTGACCCGATCATTGAAGAGCTCGACAAAGAAATGTCCCCAGATATTACCGCGAAAACCATCTTCCTTCAGTTTGCTGAAGCGGAAGAGATTTCTGCTTTGCTCAACGACCTCATCGGGGCCGCAACCGCTGGCCGTGATGATGGCACCGCGAATGCGACCGCCGACCGTACGGGTCGTGACACAAGCATCAGTGACGTGCTTCGTCGTCGTGCGACCGATGCTTCAGCAGCTCGTAATTCCAGCGAAAACGGTGGCGAGTCCGAAGGGGGTGGCTTAGGTTCCATTTCAGAAAATACCAAAATCATCGCCGATGAGCGGACCAACGCGATTTTGATCACGGGAAAGCTCGAAGACATCGAAGTGCTCGAAGGCTTTATCCGTGAACTCGACATCGAACTCGAACAGGTCCTGATCGAAGTTGCGATTCTCGAAGTCAACTTGGTGGATAGCATTGAGTACGGCCTGCAGTGGTTGCAGCGTTCCTTTACCGCGTACAATCAAGAGACTCGCGGCGCAGCCGGTGGGTTGAATGTTGCCCAACCTGTGCTTGGCTTCGGCGGTACTCGTGGATCTGGTCCTTTCACCGATGGTGGATTGGTTGACCGGACGACTGGACTTGGTGGAGATGGCCTAAACTACGCGCTTACCTTTTACGACCTCAACTTGGATGTCTTGGCTGACTTAGCGGCAAGCTCATCTGATGCGCGTCTGCTTTCGATCCCACAAATTATCGTGCGCGATAACTCCGAAGCGAAGGTATTAATTGGCCAGCAACGTCCGGTTCCAGAAGCAAGCTCAACCACCATTGGTGGCGTGGTTCGTTCTCAGTACACCTACCGTGATATCGGTATTAGCTTGGATGCAAAAGTTCGGATCAATCCATACGGAATGGTCGAACTCGAATTGAATACGAGTGTCGATGGGGTTGCCGGTGAGGTGAACATCAGTGGTGACCAAGTGCCGATTATCTCCCGTAAAGAATTCTCAGCTGAGGTGAGTGTACTCGACCGTTCAACCGTGGTGTTGGGTGGACTCGTGAGCGAAGACCAAAGCGACAGCGAAGCGAAAGTTCCTTTCCTTGGGGATATCCCAGGTATCGGATACCTCTTCAAAACGACGAGCAAATCCAAAGATCGTAGCGAGCTTCTTCTGCTCGTAACTCCGACGGTTCTCAAAGGACCTAAAGACGCGATTCGTGAAACCCGCCGCCTCTATAATAACTCGGCTTCCGCTGAGTCGCCTTTCGAGCGGGGTTGGTCTGCAAGTGATCTTTCGTCCTTGCCGAATGAAGATTACATTATGTGGAAAGACGAAGTCCGCTTTGCTCCTGAAAAAACACATGTACGTGATCCGTATCAAGGAGCCGAGAACCGGTACCGCGAGACCTTGGTCGAGCAAAGTAAACCTCGCATCAGAGCGGTGGAGAAACCAGTTTCTTCTGTCAATTACGATGACACCTATCGCAGCGGGCCGAAATTTACCCCAGACAATAGCCGTGGTTTCAATACCGACAATGATACCGACTATGATCGTCCTGTGCGTCGAGGTAGTTTGAATTCTGAAACCGGTGCCATGCGTCAGAACGCGGACTTCCCGGTTCGTATTCGCGAAGTGCAACCCGCCCCAGTACCAACCGATACGTCAATCCGTGAGCCGATTATCATTCGTCCAGGTCGTTCTGGTACTAGTGAGCCTACCGCCTACCCGGTTCGCCCACGCGATCTGCAGCCTCCACCAATTGTTATTGAGCCAACTCAATCTTTCCCTGAGCGTAACGTCGCTCCGAAAGACATCATTGTCCCCACGCGGCCGATTCCTGGCAACACCACCTCAAGTTCAGAATCGGATATTTTCAACGTGTCGAAAGAAGATCTTTCTCCCGAAGTTTCTGAAGAGCTACGTAAGATTGTGGAAGAGTACGAAAACATTTTGCCGACGCCAAGTTCGGGCTCTCGTGAGCCAGCGATTGTCCCGTCTGTTTTCCCGAAAGCACCGACATACAACCGTTCAAGCCTTGATGACCTTGATGAATTGAAGCCGGTTCGTTCAAGTCAGCCCCGTGTTATTACCCCAAGCGTACCTGCAGTGCAAATGCCGGCCGCTCCGGCCAAAACGATCGCCCCGACGGTTCGTCGCGATGTGCCTGTCGTGCCAACCTCGCCAAAAACCAGACGGAGCAATCCTGCACTGCCAAAGCCTAAAATCATCACCCCAACCAAAGCGCCTGTAAAAGCGTCGACCCAGAGCGTCGCGCCGATCCAAACCACCCCGGTTCGCTCTACGCCTAAGCCTCGTGCTGTCGATGTGCCTGTGGTTAAGACCTCGCCTTCAGCGGGTTCGACCAGTCGAAAAGACCAAGCCTCTGAGTTGATCGAGATGATCAACAAGCGCTCAAGCCAGCCTCCTCCGCTGAAAAAGGCGGGGCCAGAAAGCAAGCTGATCATGCCGAAAAGTTCAAACAGCGCGAAGCCAATCATGTTGAAGCGTTTGGGTAGTATAAAAGAAGTGTCACCGCTTGTAGTTGGACGTAACCCAAGTGCCAAGCCGTACCAAGTGGTCCAGCGTCAAGCTGCTCCGGAACCGGCAAAAAAACGTGAAGTATTCTCGAGCGTTGCACCCTTCTCCTCTGCGCTACCAAAGGCCTCCGCAACCAAAGACTAATCTCGCTTGCGTTTATGTAACTTCGGTTGCTTTCTTTGCGATGGTTGCTTTCTTTGCAATGGTTGTTTTCTTTGCAATGGTTGTTTTCTTTGCAATGGTTGTTTTCTTTGCAATGGTTACCGCCTAAATCGCAGGGCTGTTCTCCACGCGCAGGCTGCCCCTGACAAACGCCCAACTGGTTCTTTCCAGTGTGGGCGTTTTTTGTTTGTATCGATATATTCTTCTCAACTTCTTTCCTTCGTTTCTGTGCCGAAATCATGCCACCTTTTTTGACTCACCTATTCATCGTCCCCGTTGTCGCCTTCATCACGCTAAGTGTCTTGCCGGGAACGGCACAGACCATTGTCCTGACCGAGGCACAGTTGCAAAAAGTCGACACCGCTTTGTTGGCGATGAATATGGATCGCTCCGATGCGGGCTTCAATAAGGATGTTGGAGATTGCGAGATGGTTTGGCCTCCATTGCGCGGGCTCCTCGCGGATCCCTTTGCCTTACCCAGCCTCGCATCAAACGTTCTGACTCAGCTCGAAGCGGGGAGCTACCATAAAACGGTGCATGCCTTGCTCGCGGATTCAAATGCGGTGCCTCCCAGCGCGGTGAAAGACATGGCGATCTCGTTACCGCCAAAAACGAAAAATGCGCTTAAGGAACTCGATCCCGCTTTGGCTCGTGCCTTGAATCCTTTTCTACTCACCCTGTTATCCATCGATGCGGAGATCGAGGCTACCTACGGGAGCGCCTCCAACGAGCATGCCTATCTTTTGGCGCACGAAATTTACGGCTCCTATCACGGACGCAGCCATGAGCAAGTTACGCAGCTCCTGAAAGAGTTGGGCGTGCCCGACGCAGTCTTCGTGCAACTTGCCAAAGAGCGCAATACCTTGGACCCTGAACCGGCCGCCATGCGCCGCCTCGCGTCGGTTGATCCGCCGGCCTCTGGCAAGTCTGCAACTCCTGTTGGATCGATGCCGACCATCCTCTACCGCTATGGCGCTTGGTTGGAGCAACTCGATGCCGCCACGGATGAACTTCTAAAGGCCGTGGCCACGGTCACCAATTGGCCTGCCAAAGCCCAGGTGATTGAATGCGCGCTTCCTAACCGGCCCAAACAGCCTTACCGCATCATAATCGGCTCCACTGGAACGGACAGCTACACCGAGCACGCCCTCCTCATCGTTGATCCCGCTGGGGACGACCGCTACGTGGAACAGGCCGGAATCGCCAATGGCTTGCTTGGCCGCAGAAGTTGCCACATCATCGATCTCGCGGGTGATGACCGTTATCTCAGCACCGAAATCGTCGGGCCGGGGACCGCCATATGTGGCCTGCAGATGATCCGAGACGAAGCGGGGCATGACATGTATCACATGGCCGGCATGGGGCAGGCCAGTGCGATTCTTGGGGCTGCGCTTCTTGATGACCGATCCGGCGACGACACCTATCGGGCGCGGTTTCACGCGCAGGCTTCCGCGTTATACGGCATTGCGCTACTGCGTGACCACGCGGGTCGAGATCGCTACGACGTTGGACTATGTGGCCAGGCCTATTCTGGGGTGCACGGCTTGTCCATGCTCTTAGATGTAACCGGTGACGATGCCTATCACGCGGGCGGGGTGGTTAAAGACACCGGACGGTACGGCGAACAAACGCTCTCCTTGGCGCAGGGCTTTGCCATCGGCGACCGGCCTTTCGCGGGCGGGGGTACTGCGGTCCTCATGGACCTCGCGGGCAATGATGATTACAAAGCCGATGTCTACGGGCAGGGGGTCAGCTACTGGTACTCCCTCGGGATGCTCTACGACCGCTCGGGGAATGATACCTATTTGATTTATCACTACGGCCAAGGTTCCGGGATTCATCTGAGCACCGGCCTGCTTCTCGATCAGCAGGGACGGGATCAATACACCTCGGTCGATGGCCTGTCGCAAGGCAACGCACATGATTACGCGGTGGGTATGTTGATCGACCATCAAGGCATGGACAAGTACAGCGCGGACCACTTTTCACAGGGGAGGGGGATGAACAATTCCTTCGCCCTCCTGTTCGATGACCAAGGTCACGACATGTACAGCTCCCGGCTCTTGAACCGGTCACAAGGCATCGGCGATGACGGTCGCACCCGCGAATACGGAAGCATCTCGATGATTGTCGACGGTCAAGGCATCGACCGCTATTCGGTCGATCTCAAGGACGGCCAGGTCAAGCGCCGGCCCAATCATGGGGTGATTTATGATTTCCCTGAACCACCGCCGAAGGTGACGAAGTAAGCCCGGAGAAAAAATGATGATGACTCGATATCCGATTTCCCTTCGTTGCTTCATGCTAGGGCTCGCTGTTTGTCTATGCGTCCTCTTCGCAGGGGGCACGAGCCTGTTCGCCGCAGAAAAACCGGTGAAGGCCTCGCCTCACGAAACCCTTATCTTTCACGCTTACAAACCGTCGGTAACCACGGCGGATAAACAAGTGCGGGCCAAGGCCAAAGCGGCCTTAAACAAGATGGGCCTCAAGCGACTTGAGGCTCTAATGGATTTCATCCACATCAAAAATATTTACATTCGGATCGATGCGTATGCCTTGGTGATGAAGAGCAAAGCAGATGCCGAGCTGCCCATAATTTTAGAAAAATACCTCGATTCAGAGCACGACCGAACCCGTCGTTACGCCGCCTTTTTCTTCAGCTTGTTGGACACACCAGAGATGGCCCCTAAGCTTCGTCCTTTGTTGCAGGATGACAAAGGGCGTGCCTTTGCCATTCGGGCTTTGGGCAAATGGAAGGATCTCGAGTCGCTTCCTGAAATCACCAAGGACCTGAAGCACGAAAATGAGCGTCGACGTATTATGGCGGTAAATGCCTTGCGAGACATTGGCGATGCGGCCTCGGCCAAGCCACTGATTCCCCTGCTCGACGATCCGTTTTTCACCGTGCGCTACGCCAGCGAGCGCGCCCTGACTAGCTTGGGAGAACTTGCCGAAGCGGGATTGATTGCCGCCAGCCAAGACGGGTCGACTCGCCGCCGTCGTCACGCCGTCTCCGCTCTGGGACAAATGAAATCCGAGGCGGCCCGGCTCACGCTAAACCAGCTTTCCAATCACGAAGACTGGGGACTCAAGGGTGATGCACGTCGTGCCTTGGCTATGCTTGATGGCGATATTCCTATCACTTCCGACACTTCGCTTGAGGATAAAAAAACGGACGGGCCAACGCATCCCTACGTCGACTCGTCCGAGTTACTCATCGACTAAGGGCAAGCCGCCCCCGTCGATGGCTTTAGATGGCTACAGGCTAGAGCTTTAGATTGCTCTTGATGCTTTCAACTGCCTTGAGGACATTTTCGCGATGTCCGAAGGCGCTCAGGCGGAAGTACCCTTCGCCGCTTGGACCAAAGCCTGCGCCAGGGGTTCCCACCACGTGGCATTCGGTCAAAAGCTTGTCGAAAAACTCCCAGGAAGTAATGCCTTCTGGCGTCTTCATCCAGATGTACGGCGCGTTGTCACCGCCAAAGCAGGTAAGGCCAACCCCTTCGAGGCAGTCTTTGATGATGCGTGCGTTTTCGAGATAGAAGCTGACAAGCTCGCCGCATTCCTTTTGCCCTTCAGGGCTCAACGCTGCGAGACCACCCGCTTGCACGATGTTTGACGCGCCATTGAAGAAGGTGTTCTGGCGACGGCCCCACAAGGCGTGAAGCTTACCCGCGCCGCCATCTTCGACTTCCAGCGCCGCTGGCACGATGCACCAACCCAGACGAACCCCGGTGAATCCCGCGTATTTGGAAAAACTATTGATTTCGATGGCACAGGTTTCCGCGCCTTCGATTTCGTAGATGGAGCGAGGAAGCGAATCATCGGTGATAAACGCGGCATAGGCCGAATCGTAAATGATGATGGCTTTGTGTTTGCGCGCGTAGTCAACGAAGCCCTTGAGCTGTTCTTTGGTCGCGACAGCTCCGGTTGGATTGTTCGGCGAGCAGATGTAAATGAGGTCGACTTTTTCGCTTGGGATTTCTGGGAAGAAGCCATTTTCTTCGGTGCATGGCATGTAGACGAGGCCTTCGTAGCAGCCGTCTTTTGATTCGCCGGTGCGGCCGGTAATTACGTTGCTGTCCACGTAAACCGGGTAAGCCGGGTCTTGCACTGCGATGACGCTATCCGCAGAAAAGATGGACTGGATATTGGCCGAGTCCGGCTTTGCTCCGTCGCTGATCCAGACATCGCTCATCTTCACCTCGGCACCAAAGCCTTTGTAGAGATCGGCCACGGCTTGGCGAAGGGGGTCGATACCTTCCGAGTTTCCGTAGCCGCTGTAGCCGTCGGAAGTTCCGAGTCCTGCGACTTCGTCTTGTAAGCCTTTTACGATGGTGGGGCAAAGGTGCTCCGTGGTGTCTCCGATGCCCAAACGCATGACGGTGACGCCTTCGTTTTGCGCGAGAAATTCACGGGTGCGTTTTGCGATTTCAGGAAAGAGATATCCTGCTGCGAGTTTTGAATAATTGGAATTGATCCGTGCCATGTGAGACTCAGTTTTTTGATGTTCTTGTTTTTAGTTAAAATGAGGTGGGGAACGTGAGGTTTGCCACTTCTAGCAACAGACGTTTGGCACAAAGGACGGTTGCTTCAAGGTCGAAACCCGAAGAATTCGGGTGAGGGCTTCCGTGGCAGATTTTGGAGTACCTTGCCATTGAGTGGCAGGGCTCTGTTTGATATCTGCCATTGAGTGGCAGGGCCCTGTTTGACATCTGCCATTGAGTGGCAGAATTAGCTGGATTGAATTTAGATGTTGCGGAAGCGAACGGGCTTGTCGTGACCTTGCAGTTGAACCACACCCTTGGCAGCTTCAGGTTTTTTACCGCCGGCGCCGGTGCCTTTGGGGAGTTTGACATCGTCGTGAACCGTCACGCCGGTTTGTTTGACCGTGATGCGGGCGTTGCTGCTCTTTTTTCCGTCGGTGAATGTAGGAGCCGTGAAGGTGATGTCGTAGGTCTGCCAGCTGAGTGGCGGGGAGGTCATGTTGAGGTCGGTGGCTCTGAACTTATAAAGGCCGGCGCCTAAGTTGTGTTCGAGCTGGATGCCGAAGCTGTCAAGAATTTGGGTCTCGTAGCAGTCGTAGGTGAAGACCTCCCTGTTGCCTCGGTCTTGGCTGTTGGGCGCGACGAAGGGTTTGAAGGGGAGGCGGAATTCGAGGTGGAGCCGGAAGTCGCCAAATTCTTTTTCGGATTTTACCCCTTCCGTGAGGAGGTCGCCATCGACGTTGGTGGAATGTGTTTTCGCGTGTTTCCTCTTTATTTCATTGGTTTGTGCTTCATCCGGGCCGTACAGCAGAGGAACAACACGGTGAAGTGAATTGGGGTTGCGTTCCTGGCGGAATTCATCGTAAACCCATTCCTGATGAAAGCTGTTGGCGTTGTTCCCACTAAAAAAGAAGTTGCTCTGCTTGAGCATGCTGAACCGAATCTAAGCTCGGCCGATCAGGTTCGCGTCAAGACCTTGGATGTCGGGATTTGCGGCACGGATCGCGAAATTTGCACCTTTGTCTACGGGGATCCTCCGAAGGGGAGCGATTATCTTGTCCTCGGCCACGAAGCCTTAGGCCAAGTGATTGAAGTAGGTGCTGAGGTGAAGAACCTCAAGGTTGGGGATTTTGTGGTGCCATCGGTTCGTCGCCCTTGTAGCGATCCAATCTGCCGTAGTTGTGTGGCTGGTCTTCAGGACTTTTGTTTCACGGGTGATTTTGTTGAGCGTGGCATCAAAGAGATGCACGGCTACATGACCGAGCAATTTGTTGAAGCCGAGCGGTACTTGACTGCGGTTCCGCCCGAGTTGCGTAATTTGGCGGTGATGGCCGAACCGCTTACCATCGCTGAAAAAGGATTTGCTCAAGCTTATGCGGTGCAAAGTCGGTTGCCCTGGGCGACCCCGGGCGACCAGCCAGGCAAAGGGTTGAATGCGGTGGTTATTGGCGCTGGCCCGATTGGCATTCTCGGTGCAATGAAATGCATCGTAGAAGGATTTAATACCTATGTTTATTCGCGATCGGAAGCGCCCAATCCAAAGGCAGACCTCCTGGAATCGATTGGTGCGGAATATATTTCCAACAAGGTCGTGAGCCCAGCTGAGCTGGCAGCGCACGTGGGCAACATCGATTTGGTTTACGAAGCAGTTGGCGTTACCTCGGTGTCCTTTGATGTCTTGGACGTGCTCGGTATGAATGGGGTGTATATCTTTACCGGGATTCCTGAGCCGGACAGCCGCGATGATATCGCCACCGGAGCCCTGATGCGAAATATGGTGCTGAAGAATCAAGCGGTCGTTGGAACCGTGAATGCGGATCCAAATTCTTTTGCTGAGGCCATTGCCGATTTGGGCGAGTTTCAGCGTCGCTGGCCAAAAGCGATTGATTCGGTGATCAGCGGTCGTTTCTCGCTCGAAGATTACGAGTCCTTGCTTGTTGGTAAAGCGACCGGAATTAAAAATGTTATTTCCTTCGACGCGTAAGCATACCTCGTAGTGAGCTGTCATCTCGCGGGAGCATGGATGCGGTGGTGCGCGTCGGACAGGTAAGCGACTTCGAACAGACAAAGGTCCGGAAATCTAAGCGGCAAAAGGCGCGTAGCGCTGACACATTGCCTCGCTCGAAAGCCTAAGTCCGACAAACTCCTAGGCGTTGCCGTATCCAAGAAATTCGCCGAAGGCCAAGGAGCGGCGGTTTCCAACCGCCGACAGAGATATACCGTTTGAAGCGACTGATCAGTAAACATTTAACTGAAGGAACGGGTTAAATCCCGTTGCGACAAACGCAGAATGAGTTCCACGCCACGTTGGTCGATCTATGATTTCTAAGAAGCAATGATTCGCCCGACCAAGGACATGACGGCTATCGCGGTCAGCTGAATCGCAACGGTGTCAGGTCGGGCAAGATCTTGCTGTCATGGTCGGGCCCTACAGCTCTCCTTTTGCCTTTTCGGGTGCGATCAAAGATATTGTGATTCAAATCGATAAGCGCTAACCTGCACATATGTTTTTAGATTTTAGTTCTTCGTTTTTTTGATTGGGTAGGGGTATAAATGGCGTACATCGCTTTCAATTAAAACAACGCTAAATTTAAGACTACGAACATGCGATTCCCCATTGGTATCCGGCTTTTTCTCAGCATGCTGGTCTTTTTAGTCCTGCTTTCTTTGCTGATATTTTCTCAACTCAAAGAGCCCGGTAGTGACGAAGAGCAGCGGGGCATTCGTTCGGTTCTCGAGCGTTTTGATGCGAGTATTTATAACTCTCTTGCTGCGAGTGCGGCTAAGCTTCAGGAGCCGTCTTCTAATATTGTGGTAATTGCCATCGATGAGGCGAGTATCGCGAATCTTAAATCGGAGAGCACGAACAACGTAGAGTTTTCTCGTTTTCCTTGGCCACGGGTTGCGCACGCGATGCTGGCGCATCATTGTCGGCAAGCCAAGGCCATTGGCTACGATATCTATTTTCTTGAGCCCGATGAAGTTCGCTATCCGATCGCGGATGGGGAGTATGCATCTGGTACCGAGTTCGATAGAATATTTTGTGCAACCTTAGCGAATCTTGACTGCGGTACGGTTCTGGTAATGCCAGATACAACCGATGATTTGATGAAGCCTGAAACGGTGTCGGATCGGTTTTGTTTTGAGTTGGATCTGCCCGAAGCTGACGTGCTGGATAATATTCGAGTGCCATTTCAATGCTTGCGAGAGAGTGCATCAAATTTGGGGGTGGCGGTTGCCTCTGCTCCTTATGGGGTGCTTTCCTCCTATCGGTCTTGTTGGATGCTTCCTGATGATTCGGGACGGCTTATACCATCCTTTGCCCTCGCCCTCATCTTGGCGGCTCAAGGCTTGGAGGCCAAGGATCTGCTTCTAGATGACAAGGGCGATATCGTAGCCGGAGCGTATTCGTTTCCGGTCAATCTCGACGGAACCTTTTCCTTTTGTGAGTATGCGAAACCGCATACGCATGTGAGCGCGTATGATGTATTCACCTCGCTCAAGTTGGATAGCATGGGGATTGCTCCCGAGCCCGGCACGCCCTATTATTATCCACCGTCCTTTTTTAAGGATAAGATTGTTCTCATCGGTGCGGTTGGGGAGGGGATGGGCGACGTCATCCCTACGCCCAATAATCCTCACAAAAATGGAGTTGATGTGCATGCTTCTGCGGTGAATAATATGCTCACTGGTGTGACTATACGGAAGGCGCATCCGGTTTGGAACTATGGATTGATGCTCTTGCTTTCTTTGGTTCCGGCCATGGCTTGGTTCACTCGCCCTCGTAACCTCGCGCTAGCAACCGTGTTAACCGGTGGAATCTATTGCTTGGTAGGGGCCTTTCTAGCGCGCCATTTTCATGTCGTGATTCCGATTCTTTGGCCCATCCTGACCCTCGTCGTCGCCTACTCTGTTTTTGGAACGCTGTACTGGTATTTAGAGCGGAGCCGCCGGCACGAGTTGCAAATCCTCGAGGATTCAAAGCAAAAGTTTACCGATATGCTGGTGCATGATTTGAAGAATAATATGGCTTCAATTATGTTGTCGCTCGACTTGGTGCGAGAAGAGGCAGGGGAAGCGCTGATGAGCCATGAGGAGTTCGTCAATGTCGTGGATGATACGTCGATTAAGCTCCTGGCAAAGATCAACAACCTGCTTGATATTCGATCCATTCAGGAAGGAAAGTTGCCGCTTCATGTGGAGGACCATAAGGTAGCAGGATTTGTTGATCAACTTGCTTTTGAGTATTCGACTTTTGTCCAGAATTCTGGCTTCAGCTTCGAGCTTGAAAATCACCTTTCTCGAACTTTTGAAGCTCGTTTCGATTCATCTATTCTTTCTCGGGTGATGGAGAATCTATTGCTTAATTCCGTCAAGTACGGGGCTGTGAAGGACCCCATTCAATTAGATGCTTTTCATGGTCCCGACCCTGAGACTTTTTCGATCTGTATGACCAACGGAGGACCCGCTTTGTCCGAGGATTTGAAAGCACGGTTGTTTGACGCCTTTGTTTCAGGCACCTCAAATAAAACGCACGTGATTAAATCAACCGGCCTTGGTTTGGCCTTCTGCAAAATGGCCATGAGCGCGCATAAAGGCGAAATCGAAATCATTTCGCCTCTACCGAATCAAGCTGGTGGGGTGAAGGTTTCGTTAAAGCTGCCGGCTGGGGCTTGGGATGCTTAATTCGGTGGCTTGAAGGGCAGCCCATTCCAGTCCGTTCTGAGTTTGGTTACATCTAAAGAACTGATTCGGTTTTCACGTCGAGCCAATTGGGTCGCACGTTTGCCGTGATCTCAGCGCCAAGCTCCTGCATGCGTGTTGTGAGGCTTATGTCGAATTCCTTGCTTTTAATTAGGTGTGGGCTGGCGTCCATGGCTATCAAATGGCATGCTTCGCGGTTCATCTCCGGTTGTGCCAAAATCAAATTCATGAAACACTCGGGCTAGGCCAAGAAGGTAAAAACGGCTTGCCAGCTATCCCAACTGAGTCTATTCTAGATGAAAATAAATTAGCTGTCAAAAGCCCTATTCTCCCTAAAAACCTGTTTTTTTGAAAGAAAAACACCTCGACAGGTTGACGAAATGTAAAAAATGTTTAGTTTGTTGCGATACGGGTTGGACTCTTTCGCCTAGGATACTATATATGAAATTCTTAAAACATGGCACAATTCTTTGCTTTTTAGCATTTTGTGGCTTTTCAGCTACAGCGCAGGACGAAAATCCTTCTCACACGGTCTTGTCAGGTGAGACGGCGGCAGACCTAGCGAAAAAGTACATGGGGGATGCCTCTCTGGCTAAAGTGATCCTGCAATATAACCGGATTGAAGAATCTCAATTTCAGCCAGGTAAATTCCTCATCATTCCGGTAGTGGATTACAAAATTTTCTTCCGCGATTATGAACGCGCCCTCGAACAAATTGATCTTGCCAAAGAAATGCAGGCGGAACGATTCGCCCCAGACATTAACCGAGACTTGCAAAAAAAGATCAAGCAACTCGAAGAATATAAAAATACGTCTAATTTTGGCCATGGTATCGCGTACGCCAAGACAGTCACTGCATTCGCAGGTAAAGCCGCTCTCACCGCAAAAGAAAATGCGGTCATCGACAGCGTCGCTTCGGTTGTTATGGTGCAGGGAACGGTTGAATATCAGTCTGAAGAGGGGGACCCATGGCTAAACCTCCAACAGAGCACATTGATCACAACCGGGATGACGATTCGTACCTCTTCCGATTCCTACACGGCCTTAGTTTTCCAAGATCAAAGCCGCATCGAGGTCTCTCCATCTTCCAAATTTCAAATTGAGAAGTACAAATTTAACCGCCGCAACAAGCAAACCAATGCGCGTTTGTTTTTCTTCATGGGCAAAATGCTCGGTGATATTACGCCGCGTTCAGCTTCTAGCAAAGATACCTTCGAAGTCCGTTCCGCAAAAACATCGCTAGCGATTCGAGGGACCACCCTGATGTACATCGTGAAGCCTGAGTTGAAAATCTCCTCTTTGTCGGTGACAAAGGGCCGTGTAACTATGCTTGGTGATGGCCCGAAACCAGCTTTTGAGGCGCTTATGGAGGGTGGCTTTGAAGTGCTCGACAAAATGAAGCTGAAATCTGCAGTCGATGTACCGGCTGGTTTTGGTTGTGTAGCAAAAGATGGAAAGCTAGAGCCTTTGACTGAACTTGTAGATGCACCGCGACTTTTAGGGCGCATTGGCCAAGGGGATGATGTGATCGCACAAAAGCTTTCGCTTGAATGGGAAGCAGAATCAGATGGCTTGGCTGCGGTTGATTTTGTTGTCGCAACCGATGAGAAATTCGAAAATATCGTTCATCGTAGCTCTGCCATTCAAAGCCCTGCTCAAACCGATGTTCTCTCTGCCGGAACGTATTACATAAAATCTTCACCCGTTACCTTGAGTGGGTTGGTTGGAAAACCAGCCGTATCCAAAGCAACCTTAAGCCCTACGTTTAATTTTGATTTTGAGGGGGGCGGCCCCGCATGGCTTCTTGATGGGAAAACTCACATTGTTTCTCCTCGGACAACCTTTTCGCCCATTCCTGAAGAGAATGATAATGGGATTTCTCACTTTACGGTTTCCATGAACGACGATCCTGCCGTTCCGGTATACTCGCCCGTGTCGGTGGTGGATTCCTCCATTCAGAGCCTGACCTTCCATGCGATTGGCCAAGATGGCGAAGTACATAAATCCAAACGGATAGCGGTTCGCTTAGATGATACCGTGCCTACCACCCACGCAGTTTTAACCCGATTGTCTGGTTCAAGAGGGGCATTAACCCTTACCGCAATGGACATCAATGGGATTCAAGAGCAGAGCGTCCGCATCGACGGAAAAGGTGAATTCCAGACGTACACCGAGCCGATTGATGTCGACCTTTTTACCGATCATGTTGTCGAATACTACGCCACAGATCGCTTGAGTAATAAGAGTGAAATCAAAACGCTCAATATAACAGGCAAAGCCGCGATTCGCTAAATCGAATCCCGAGTTGTCAAAAACGGCCGATCGCACCTGCGAGTCGGTCTTTTTTTGTCTCTTCGCTGCGCATACCAAGCGTGGCAAAGTCGGAGATGAAGCGCGAAGCGTTGCTTCATTTTTTGGGACAAATTGTCGTCCCAAATTTCAGATATTGGCTATTCGAAAGCCTAAGCCCGACAAACTCTTAGTAACTCCGGAGGTATCGGTTTGCAATGAGATGCTTAGACGAAGAACACAGCGCAAAGGGTCCAGAGGATACCGGCTCCGACTGCAGCGATGCAGGCTTGCGGCAACTGGGTTCTTACGTGGTCCATTAAGTCACAACCGGTGCACATCGAGCTCAAGACCGTGGTATCGGAAATCGGAGAGCATTGATCGCCAAAAACGCTTCCATCCATGACCGCAGCAAAACAAAGGGTCATATACAGAAACTCGTTTTGTAAACCTGCCCCTTGTGAAATCTCCCATGCGACGGGCATCGCCATAGGAAAGGCGACGGCATAGGTTCCCCAGCTGGTTCCGGTAGAAAAAGCGATGAGAATGGTGAGTAGCTGCAAAATTACTGGTAGGGCCCAATAGGGGATCGAGGCAGAGCGAATCACTTCGACCATGTAATTCCCCGCACCAATGTCTCGGGTCAAGCGACCGACAATCATGGCTAAGACCAAGACCACAGAACCCATGACGACACCTTTGACTCCGTTGCCGATCCCGTCGATGAGCTGTTTGAGCTTCATGCCGCGAAGGAGCGCAGAACAGGCTGCGAACATGATCGCGACGCTGAAGGCCCAGACGATTTTGGGGGAGCCGCCCGCGATGAAGGTCCCGATCGCGGTGCCGATCAATAGAACAAGTGGCAAAATAAACTCCCACATCGACGGGTTGTAGCCCTCTGGGATATCCATGGTTTCGAGCTCCTTGGCCGCCATGGGTTCGGCATCGGGGGCATCGAGTTCGCCGGTTTTGCGGGAGCGGTCGATCGCGGCTCGCATGCGCTTGTTCACCCAAGGCATTTTCTCGATACTGAAGAGAAAGGTGAAGAAGACAGCCAGAATGGCGTAAAAGCAGAAGGGAACGCTTCGGAAAAAGAAAGCGATCCGGTCCGCTTCGGTCGCGAGAAAGGGCACGCCCGCGACAAAAATATAGAGGGAAACGTAGCCTGGCCAGGCGTTAAAGGGGATTTGCGAGGCAATGGGAGATGCGGTGGAATCGACAACATAGGCAAGCTCTTCGTGACTTACGCCTTGCTTGTCTGACAGAGGTTTAACCGAGGTGCCGACCAAAACGGTACTGATGGTCCCGCCTTGAAAGAAGACCACTCCAAGCAACCAGCTGGCGACTTTTGCGCTTTTTGGGCCTTTTACGAAGCGACGGCTAATAAAGTCGGCGAAGGCCTGGGCCGCCCCGGTTCGCGACCAGATACCCAGTAGCCCACCTAGCAGCCAGAGGTAGAGAAAGACGATCTTCGCGGTGTCCTTATCCGCCATGTTGCGGATAAAGATCTCGGTTGGGATATCAAATTGGGTGAGGATCAGTGCCCCAGACAAGACCCCGCCAAACAGGGCGGTAATTGGCTCGCGCGTGGTCCAGCAGAGAATGATGGCTACCAAGGCGGGCAATAGCGAGAAAATGCCGAAGTGGCGCTTTTGGCTGAGTTTTTTATACTCGGTTACGGGGCCATCCGCGCTTTGCGTGGTTTGAATAACAATTTCTTGGCTGATTTGAGCTTGGCCGGAGCTGACTCGCTGCTGATTGATTTCATCGCGGAGATCCGCATTAGCGGGGTTTAAGTACGCATCTTCCCAGGAGACGAGGTTTTGAATTGAGATCGGTTTCCCGCGCTCCATGTAAAACAGCTGACTGCTTTCATTGGTTTTAACGTCCAGGGCCACGGTTTCCAGGACAGGGGTTGGAGCAATCAGACGCCCAACTGCGTAGGAGAGGACCAGAAGTCCTATGAAAAGGTAAAGCGCAGGCTTCCGAAATACATCAGGGACTCTCATCCGCAAAGCGTAGGTGAATGGTTGGCAGAACTCAAGCGAGCAATCTTTGACATTGTAATGTCGCGCCTGCTTCGTAGTCGTTAAAAAACGAAACGAAACGATTTAATGTGAAAAAATTATTTGGAACAGACGGAGTTCGCGGCAAAGCCAATTTATACCCGATGACAGCTGAGCTCGTTTTAGAGATCGGTCGAGCGGTTGCGTATGCGGTGAAGCAAACCAACCCAGACCGCCGTCATAAAATTTTGATTGGTAAAGATACGCGGCGTAGTGGGTACATGCTCGAAAATGCGCTGACGGCTGGGATTTGCTCCATGGGGGTCGATGTTCTTTTGGTGGGGCCGATGCCGACACCTGGCATTGCCTTCACTGCGCATAGCATGCGGGCCGACGCTGGCATGGTGATTTCTGCCTCGCACAATCCCTACGAAGACAACGGGATCAAAATTTTTGGCGGCGATGGCTATAAATTTCCTGACGAGACGGAAAAATATATCGAGTCCTTGATCGGCTCTGAAGAGCTCGCGGTTGAGCGTCCTCTCGGTTACGAAATTGGTCGGGCCTTGCGGATCGATGACGCGATGGGGCGTTACATCGTCTTCTGCAAAAACACCTTTCCTGACGAGCTGGCTTTAGATGGATTGCGCATTGCGATCGATTGCTCAAACGGGGCAACCTACAAAGTCGCTCCGGTGATTTTGGAAGAACTCGGCGCGGAGGTTTTCGCGATTCACAACACCCCGAATGGTCGCAACATCAACGACAATTGCGGATCACAGCATACGGGTGATCTCATGAAAAAAGTTCGCGAAACCCGTGCCGATGTTGGCCTCGCTTTCGACGGAGATGGCGACCGTTTGATCGCGGTCGACGAGCGTGGCAACGAGCTGACGGGCGATCACTTGATTGCTATCGCAGCCCATGCCGCCAAGAAGCGCGGGAACTTGAAGAACAACAAAGTTGTCGCCACGGTGATGAGTAATTTTGGCTTCCAAAAAGCGATGCGCGATTTGGATATCGATCTCGAAATTTCTGGAGTGGGGGACCGCTACGTCCTCGAAAAAATGCTCGAGTCGGACGCATCGATTGGTGGGGAAGCGAGTGGCCATTTGATCTTCCGCGACCACCACACTACCGGCGACGGAATCATTGCTGCCTTGCAGCTTCTGGCCGTGATGCAGGAAACAAAAACGCCCTTGAGCAAACTGGCTTCCGTCATGAGCATGTCGCCGCAAATGCTGATTAATTTGGACGTCGCGACCAAGCCTCCGCTTGAAGATGTTGCGCCGTTAATGGATGCGATTAAAGAGGCCGAAGCCGAGCTAGGTGATTTAGGCCGGGTGTTGATTCGCTATTCCGGTACTCAGTCGATGTGCCGCGTAATGGTCGAAGGTCCGACCGAAGAAATGACCACCCGTATTTGCGAAGAATTGGCTTCCGTTGTTTCGAAGTCCATCGGGTAGGGATTTTCGCTTTAGCATTCCACGCTGCTCAAATTGTCCAATCCCTCTAATTGTCCGATCCCTCCATTTGTCCAATCCTTCCAATTGTCCAATCCCTCCATTCGTCCACCCCTGAAATCATGTCCTTTATTCACTCGTTTTGTTTGTCGCTAGGATGTCGTTGTCTGCTTCTCATTGGGTTGGGGGCGATCTCCGTGTCGTCTCTGCCGGCCCGCGAAGGGGAGAGTGATTGGGGGCCGCTTTATAGCGCGCATTACGACAATGCGGGAAAGCTAAAGAAGCGAGGTGCTGGGCCTTTTTATTCGGCACATGAGGCGGATGGCGAGCAGTTCTGGGGGATTCATCCTTTTTATAGTCGCTCTTTTACCGAGAGCAACGATCGGGATTTGCAAAATCTTCTTTGGCCATTGGGATCCATCAAAGAGCAGTTTCAACAACGGTCTTGGTGGTTTGCTACTGCACTGGGATGGAACTTCGATGTGAATGATCCAGAGAGTCGTCACCGCCTTTGGCTCTTGCCGCTATGGTTTTCTGGCAAAGACGCGCAGGGCGAAAATTATGCTGCGTTATTTCCACTTGGCGGGCACCTGCATGAATTTCTTGGGCGGGACAAAATTGAGTGGTGGTTGTTCCCACTATATTTCGAAACCGACATCAACGATGTGCATTCCGAAACGTGGATGTGGCCGATCTATTCCAACACCAAAGGGAAAAACGTAGAGCGCTTTCGGGTCTTTCCTTTTTATGGTCGGAGCAGCTTGCGGGAAGATTGGCGAAAGTGGTTTGTCATGTGGCCGTTTTACTCAGCCGGCGAATACACCTACAAAGGGAGCCAGGGTGGGGGTTGGATGTTGTTTCCCATCGCGGGGCATATGAAACTTTCGGATCAAGAAACCTGGTACGTGATCCCACCGCTATTTCGTTACATGAAAAATGGCGAGCAAACCAAGCAGTACTTGCCGTGGCCCATCATCCAAAAGAGCGATGGACCAACGAAAAAGTTTTATATCTGGCCGCTCTATGGGTGGAAGAAAACCGAGGATATAAGTACTGAGTTTGCCCTCTATCCGATTTTCATTCGGCAAGATATTGAACGCCCCACCGAGCGCATCGAGCGACGTGTGGTTGCCCCCATTTGGCATTGGGAAAAACGCTCAGGCAAAGACGAAGCGGGCAAGGTCGTGAAGACCAATTCGACCTATCAAAAGCTCTGGCCATTTTATTCCTTCTCCGAAAAAGTGGGGCCAGGCGGAACCACCTCGCATTTCCGTTGTCTCGAACTTTCTCCCTTGCGCAATGTTGGTGGGCTCGAACGAAACTGGACCCGTTTGTGGACCCTTGCCGAGCATCACAAGGAACCTGGGTTCACCGAAACCGAAGTGCTGTGGGGGATGTACCGTCGTGTGTTACGAGGAACTGAATATCGCAACACATCCATCTTTCCGCTTGTCGAATGGGGGAAGGACGTCGACCGCCAGCGCGACGGCTGGCAGATCGGCAAAGGCCTGCTAGGTTATGGAAAAGACGAGGGCAAAAAGCGCCTGAAGTTGCTCTGGTTCCTCGATATCCCAGTTGGGAAGTAGGTCCTCGGCAAATGGACCGATGCCTGTGTGAGTAAAGACCAGCTTGGGATTCAATACGAAGATCCGTTTCACTCATGGCTTGACCCTCGTCGCATCATGTCCGAAGAGTAGCCCGAATTTATGATCACTCGTGAGCCAGTTTTAAGTGAACCACCGGACAGTTTCTTTGCGAAGCTGGGTTTTGCCTTTATCAAACTGTGGCAGCACTTGGGACGTTCTTGCCTCATCACCTGGAAAGCGTTCTTAAATATGCGCTTCATGTTTGCCAAGCGAACACGGCAAGAGATTTTGGTGCAAATGTACGTGGGCGGGATTAAAAGCCTTGGGGTTCTTACCATTGTCGCCCTGTTTACCGGGATGATTTTTGCCCTCCAGCTCGGGCTTGAGCTCAAACGCTATGGGCAAGAAGCTGAAATTGGAGGCGGAGTTGCCTTGGTTATGTTGCGAGAGATGGGCCCCTTTATGGCCGCCTTGATTGTTTCCGCGAGCTACGGTTCCTCCGTGGCGGCTCAGCTGGGTACCATGACGGTCGCAGAGGAAGTGGCCGCGCTGGAAATCATGGCGATTGACCCGATTAAGTTTCTTGTGATGCCTCGCCTGGTTGCGATGCTCGTCATGATGCCCTTGCTTGCATTCTACACCGACATCATGGCGATTGTTGGTGGCGCAATTGTTGGGAGAAGCCAACTCGATGTCTCTTTCGAGCCCTATTTCGCCAACGTATTTTTCTGGGCGCAAAACAAAGATTTATACGTCAGTTTGTTCAAAGCACTCGTGTTTGGCGTCATTCTTAATACCGTGGCATGTTACCAGGGCCTCATCTGCAAGGGTGGGGCGGTTGGGGTTGGACTCGCGACCCGCAAAACCGTGGTGGTTACCTTCGTACTCGTGCTTGTAATGGGCTTCATGATGACTCGGTTGTTTTACGGATGATCAAATTCGAACATGTTGAGAAAAGCTTTGGTCGCAAGAATGTTCTGAACGACCTGAACTTGCATATTAAAAAGCAAGAGACAGTTGCGTTGGTCGGTCTTTCTGGTGCGGGCAAGAGTGTGACCTTGAAGCATATGGTGCGCTTGTTGACCCCAACCGCCGGCCGAGTCCTGATCGATGGTGAAGCGATCAACGAAGTTGATGGCGAGGACTTGGCACGGATCCGGAGCCGGTTTGGCTACTTATTTCAAAGCGCAGCTCTGTTACAGTGGTTGGATATCGGCGAAAACGTGGCGCTGCCTTTGCGTGAGCACACCAAGATGCCAAATGACGAAATCGTTGAGCGGGTTCGGGCTGTCTTGGACAAAGTTGGCTTGTTGGATGATTATCATAAGTTTCCCAGTGATATTTCTGGCGGGATGCAAAAACGGGCCGGCCTTGCACGGGCGATTATTACCGAGCCACAAATTATTTTGTACGACGAACCGACTTCTGGCCTGGACCCGCTTACTTCCCGTACCATCGATGAGTTGATCATGAATCTGCAAGATGGACTTGGGGTTACCTCGGTGGTGGTTACCCACGATATGATCAGCGCCCTCAAAGTAGCTGACCGAATTTTTATGTTACACATGGGCCGCCTCGAAGAGGTGAATGAGCCCGAAGCATTTTTACGAACCGACAACAAAGTGGTGCGTTCGTTTCTCGACGCACAGCACATTGATCCCGACTTCCTCGTCGGTCGGACGCTGTAGCGTACGGGATCTCGATAGACTGAAAGGCAAGCAATCGCATGAAAGGCAATCGTATTCAGGAGGTGACCATGGAGATCACCGTCGGAGCATTTATTTTCATGGTGCTCTTGGCGCTCGCGATTTTTACCATCGTGATCAGCCAGCAGAACTTATTCAAAAAAACGTGGGAGTACAAAGTTGAGTTTGAGGACGTTAGCGGACTAAAGTCCGGTGACAATATTTTCTCGCGCGGGCTTTTGGTCGGTCGAGTGAAGGATCTTCAATTTCGAGATGACGGGCCCGGAGTCAATGTTGTGATGAACCTTGAAAAGAATGTTACCCTACGTGAAGGAAGCTCCTTTGAAATTATTGAAGCGTCACTCCTCGGTGGAAAGCGCTTGGTGATCAACGAAGGCCCGGCAGGTATGCCGTTGTTGGATAAAGAGCAGCTAGGTAGTTTGAAAGGGCAACCGACCGGAGATGTGATGCGCGAGGCCTTGGAAATCGTTCGGTATATCAAAGCTCAGATCGAGGAGAGTCATCTCATCGAAAATCTAGACATTGTTTCCTTCGAACTGGTGGAAACCGCTCGCGCGATTAATCAAGGGACAGGCACTGTGTCGCGTTTGATCCATGATCCAGCTCTGTTCGATGAAGTGACCAAGGTGTCAGGTAATATAGCGAGTTTGACCGATCGCGTCTTGGATGGCGAGGGATTGATCGGACGTCTGTTTTCTGAGGATGACTCGTTATATCTCGATCTGAGTTCGACCCTAAGCAACCTAAACCACACCGTTTCATCGGTACGTTCGGTTGCGCAGCGGGTTGAAAGCGGGGAAGGCTTACTCGGCAAGATTTTGGGCGACGACTTGACCCTGTATACCAATTTGGTGGCAACCACAGAAAGCTTCCGCAATTTGGCTGCCGGCTTGGAGCAGGGGGAGGGCACCGTCGGTATGCTGCTCAAAAAGCGTGAAATGTACGATAAGCTGCTGGCCGTCGCGAACAACATCGAAGACATGTCAGGTGACGTGAAGAAGTTTACCGCTGGGATGTCCACCGGCGAAGGCACTATCCCGAAGCTGATGAACGATTCAGAACTGTATGAAGACGTTAGAGGCTTGGTAGCAGAAATGCGCTCCTTGCTTGGCGAAGCTCGATCAACCGTCGATGATTTACGAGAAACCAGTCCGATCAGCACCTTTAGCAGCATTTTCTTCGGCGCGTTTTAAAGTCTGTTTGTGTGTGTAGAGGGGGCGCGAGCGGCTACCTGTACCCGTTTCGCCGATCAGAGGACAGGCGTCGCGATTATAGAGGCTGATTCGCAACCGAAAGGGGTGAGTTTAGCCGGTCGATCACTAGCCAAGGGCTTGCCTTTCCGCCCTTGCGCTGGCTCCCAATCACCCTTCGGAAGGAATCCGCTCTAAAAATTCACAGCAAATCGGCATAGATACTAGACAAAAGCCGTCTTTTATTGCGCGTTGTCGGTAACCAATTTCAAGAATAATTTCGATTCAGGGAGATCACCTTTTGAGTAAAAAGCGTAAATCAAATCAGGGAAAACAGTCCGTTTCTAAGGGATCTGCAAAAGCAGGAGCTAAAGGTTCGGCTAATCGTTCAGGTCAAAAAAACACTGGCTCTAAGATGAAAGCCCCCACTCGGACCTCGATTCCGAGTGGCCCAGGCCTCATGCTTCAGGATCTTCCAGAGTCAACGCCTGAGATCATTGAGCGCGGTAACTTCTTCAGTCGCTTTGATAAGCTGTCCTTCTTTATCGCCTATGGCGTGGCCATGCTGGTGTATTATTTCACCTTGCCGAACTCGATCAATCTCGAGGACGGAGGCGAGCTGGTCGTCGCGGCTGATTATCTCGGGGTGCCTCACCCACCTGGTTACCCGATTTGGACCCTGTTCGCCTGGTTGTTTCAGTGGATTTTTCACGGGGTTTCCTACGGGGATTATCCAAACCCCGCGTGGTCCATCGCGCTTTGCTCCGCCTTCTTTGGTGCCTTAGCCTGTGGCATCGTGGCCATGTTGATCTCCAAGTCAGGGGCTCATGTTGTGGAGGCACTTAGCGAAAACACAGGTTCGGTGGTGCGGAATTACCGACCGCCATTGATTGGTTTTGTCCTCGGATTTCTGACCTTCGCCGGTATTTTCTTGGCTCCCAGCATGGGTGGTTTCGGATCCTTTTTGAAGTGGGTCGCCATTCTCTTTGGGATCGTGGTTCCCTTCGCCTATCTCGCTGGTTGCGCCTTTATGGAGTATGTTCTGCGCCGAAAAGTGAGCTATGGAACCCCCGATAATGCAAAGCCAGTGCAACTTTCCATTGGGTGGATTGGGCAAATGCTCTACGGGGTCTTTCCTGCCTTATTCTTGGTACTTGCCTTGATGGTCGGCAACACGACTGCAATTTCATTTATTCTTTTCTGCATCATTGCCATTCCGGTTCTCGATTTTGTCATCGACCTGTTGCAGGACGAATCGAGTGCGTTGACTCCCACCACAACGGGCATCTTATCTTGCTGCGCGGGGATCGCAGGCGGTCTCTTACTCGCCTTTAGTCCGGTCATGTGGACCCAGTCCAACATCGTTGAGGTATACTCGCTCAACGCGTTTTTCATGGCGATCATCGCATTGCTCACGTATCTCTGGATGGTTCGCCCAGACAAAGAATGGTTACTGTACCTCACGTCCTTCTTGGTTGGACTCGCGATTACCAATCACCAATCGATTATCTTCGCGGTACCCTTCCTCTTGGTTGCGATCGCTTATCGTGACCGGCGTTTGGCCATCACTGCCTTTATGTTTTGCTGCGCCGGTGGGTGCGTCCTTTTCGCGGTCAAAGCTTGGGGAATTCGTGCCGATTACATCGCCTTGCTCGCGCAGTCTCCGCAAAATATCGCCGCAGTAAACGAAGCATCTAGTGGCATGATTCAGAACTTTCTGATTTCCGCCTTCGCTCTATTAGTTCCGCTGGTTTATCTCCTCTTCCGCGGTTTGATCAGCCATGTGTTTATCATCATTTCTGGGGTGATCGGTGCTCTAATTATCAACGCTGCCTCGGCACAGTTTTTCGACAGTAGGTTTGGTGCCGCGATTCCACTTTTCCTGATTGGCCTCCTGTTTTTCTTCGGTCCGTTGGTGATGCATTACCTCCGCCGCGAAGAGTTTTATCCCTGGCCGAAATTATACGGCATGTTTACCCTCACCGGATTGGGTCTCGCCTTCTTGCTCTACATGCCGTTCGCCTCGGAACAGAACCCTCCGATGAATTGGGGATATCCTCGTACCTTGACCGGCTTCAAACATGCGGTCGGACGTGGGCAGTACGAAAAAATCAGCTTGTCGGACAACTTGAAGAAATATCAGGCTGCGAGCAAAAACGCGATTACTACCAAGACCAAAGAGGCCGCACAGACCACCCTCGGACAAAAAGAAGAGGCCCTCGCGCTCGCAAAGGTCACTCTCAGTGATTTGGAAGCCCAACGCACGGAAACGGATAATCCCGAGCTAAATGCTAAAATTACTGCGGCCAACCAAGCCTTGTTCAAAGCCACTACCGAGGTTGCCACCGCGAAGAACAATGTCGCAGCCCAAGAAAAGGCCTTCCTCGCAGCGCATAAAAGGAAACACTTCTTTTTCTATCAGATGGCGTATTTTTTCTACGGGATCGATAAGACGAAAGTCTTCTCGATGGCACGACAGTTTACCGTGCCGATCTGTCTGCTTGGGATCTTGCCCTTCCTGGTCTTCTTCAAACTCGGTAGGCACATTCGCTCCTGGCTGAACGGGACGCTCGTCTGTTTCTTCTTTGTGAGTGTGATCTTCCTGATCTTCCAGTACCCGGCGTTGAATAATCAGGACCTCTTCATCAAGCGGGTACAATACATCCAAGCTCATGCACTCTTTGCCATTTGGTGTGGCTACGGACTATTGGTCGCTGCGTTTATTCTGACTTATTTGGTCAAGAAAATCACCAAGTCGAGTACCTTGGCCTTGGGCACCGCAACCGCCATCGGAGTGGCTGGCGCTTGTGCCTTCCCATACTCTCAGATACATCGTAACGCGACGGATGAGCACCATATCCGTATCATGGGCTCGAACAACCAAGATGGTCACAATCATGGTTGGCACTTTGGCTTTTATCAGCTGCGTGGGGCCAACGGGATCATTCTCGATCTGATCCGTGATGAAAAAGATCCGACCTTCACCATCGATCAACGCGCCATCGATTTTCTCGAGAAATTCAGCAAAAGTCCCGAAAACATCGCGCATGTTAAAACCTTCCTCGGCCAAGAGAACATGGATGAGAAATCCTTCAAATCTCAGGTCATGAAAGGATTGACCGAGACCTCTCGCGACGAAAAACGTCTGGTCAGTGACGCCGGTAAACTCTCTAGCTACCTGAATTCTAAACCTCCAATGGGGATCACGGATGCGGCGCTTACCTACCTTCGCGCAGAGGGTGGTAACCCTGCCATAATCACCGCGCTCGAAGCCTTCAACGGCAAAGAAATTAGCTATACGGAGCTGATGGTAATCTGCACCGCCTCGAATATTGCGGCAAAGGATATCACGCTTTACGAAGACGCGGCTCGGGCTGGGGTCCCTTCTGAACAACTTCGACTCAGCACAACCTCTTTCGAGATGCTGACGGTGCAAACCAACCTGTTCTCCTCCGAACAGCTCGCGAGCTTAAGCGATGAAATGGGTTACCTCTGGCTCGACGAATCCGAGTTCAATGAAAAGTTGGATACCTTCCTCGAAGACGCCGAGTTAGAAGCTCCGGCCTACAAAGACATGGTGGTACAAGCGGCCAAAGTTGGCGCGCACCTTCCCGCCTTCGATCCGACCTGGCCTCCGGAAATGGAGCCCAATGCAATTTTCTGGGGTGGTACGGATCCAGGGCGTTTTGTTCCAACCTACATGATCTACAGCGCGAAGTGCCGCCAAGACGTCTTCTTGATCACCCAAAACGCGTTGGCTGACCACACCTACATGAACATCATGCGGGATCTCTACGGGAACCAAATATGGCTCCCGAGTGTGTATGACAGCAACGACGCCTTTAAAGAGTTCGACAACAAGCGCCTGCGTGGTGAGATCGCCTCGCGTGGTTCGGTGAACTACCGCCTCAATCGGATGCAGGTGCAAGGGGTAGGGGACGTGATGCAGATTAACGCGATTCTCTGCAAGCAGATGTTCGACCGCAACACCCCCAAGCATTCGTTCTATGTGGAGGAAAGTTATGTCATGCCGTGGATGTACGAGTACATGACTCCGCATGGATTGATCATGAAGGTCGAAGCCGAGCCTTCCGTCATTACAGACGAACTCGCGAAGAAAGACCATCGCTTCTGGGCGTGGTATACCGACAAATTGTTGAGCGATCCTAATTTCCGCGAAGATGTTATCGCGCGGAAAACGTTCAGCAAGTTGCGTGGAGCCATCGCCGGTCTGTACGAGAAGAAAGGTCGCCTTGAAGACGCACGCATTGCCTTCGAGCAATCGCTTGCACTCTATCCTGAAAGCCCAGAAGCGACCACCCGCTTTAGCCACTTCTGTTTCCGCACTCAGGATTATGATCGGGTTCGCGAAATCATGACCCACCTCGGCAAATGGGATCCGGAAAATGCGAATGTCGCCAACTACATTAACAACGCCAACCGCTTGGAAAAAGTTCCGCCAGCCTTAAAGGCGTTGGAAGACAGCATGGCGGCACAGCCGAAGTTTAATGTCCAAGGCACCCTACAGGCCATGCAGTATTCTCAAGCCTTGTTCCAGACCGACAAATCGAAGGCGTATGCCCGCAAGATTTATAACTATCCAGGCTTGGCGAAAGCTTACCCTGATGCGGTCTTCAATGTGATCCATTCAATTTATGGCCTGCAAAATATGGACTTCAAAGATAAGAACGAACTCCTACGTGAAGCGGTTAATCAGATGGTTAAGTTTCACCCAACAGACTACCGCACCTACATGGAGCAGGCCGCGCTGTTGATCCGCGAGAACAAAATACGGCCAAGTCGCCAGCCGCCTACCGGAGCCCCAAACTTGCATAACCAGTACGCGATCTACGCTGCGAAAAAAGCGATCGAGTTAAACCGTACTGCGGCTATCGGGCAGTTCCGAACCGATGCACCGAGCGTAAGGCGTTTCCAGCGTTTTGCCGCGCTTGAACGGGATAGCTCCTTCGCTCGCATGCTGGCTACGCCTGCCTCGCAAGGGGCTCCAAGACTGGGACAACCCACCGGCTTCCCCGGTTTATAAGTCTCGATAGGCGTTTAATCGGCCTCTATATCACCCGCTTTTTTGGCGGGTGATTTTTTATGATCCGCGTACAGGACCTCACAATTTGCCGAAGCTGAGGGAACCTCTTGGAGATTCGAGGTTGGATCTCACTCCGAGTCGGTATGAAATGTTCAGACGAGCCATCAATCCCGCTTGCATTCACTTCCGCATGCGTTATCCCCGCCTGAATTTAATCCCATTATCCATCATGATTGACCAAATTTGCGAAGCCTTTCTTGAATCGACTGCCAATGGCGCCAGCGCCGAAGCTCGAATTGTTAAGCCCTATGAAGCCCCAACCGATGCGGGTACGCACCAGTTCGTTCTTTTCATCAAACCCGAAGCAACCGCTGTAGACGAAGGGGTTGACCTTGCGGCCATCCTGAAAACCGTCACCAGCTGTCTTGATACCTTTGATGTTGAAGTAGGCGCTGTATCTGTCCTCAACGGACCCACCCTCAAAGCGCAGCAGATCATGGACCGTCACTACGGCGTGATCAATGCGATTTCAAAAGGTGGGGTAGATGCGATTTCTGCTTCTGCCAAAGAAAAGCTCCAAGCGGACTTCGGCGACGATATTGCAGCTGGCACCCCTGTTTTGGGCGGGCACCAGTTCATCGAAGCCAACCCAGATTTTTCGGCTCTCGCTTTGAGCACGATCAACGACAACATCGGAACCTCCAAGCTTGCTGGCGGTACCTACATACTTCAACTCGACTTGTTTGGGAAAAAGCAGTTGATCCTCAACCCATTCCATCCCTACCAGCTTGTGCCGTTCACCAGTGAAGGCAAAGCCATCGTGGTCATGGAGTGTCGCTCCAAAACTGCTTGGGCTGACCTCCGTGGTAAATTGACTGGTACGACCAACCCGGCGACGGCTGAAGAAGGGTCTATTCGTCAGCAGTTCCTTGCGAACCAAGACGCACTCGGATTGCCCGCGGTAAATCAAGGATCAAACGGAATCCACCTCTCTGCCGGCCCACTCGAAGGCATGGTCGAGCTGCAACGCTTCTTTGCAGACCACAGCACCGGAACCGCGCTTGCCGCCGATCAAACCGCTTTCGGCCAACTCATGGCCGCCAAAGGAATCTCTGCGGATCGAATCACGGAGCTTTGCAGCAACTGTGATTTGGATGTCAATGGAGATCAAGTATCCGCTTTCGATCTCACTGAAGAGATCGATGCCGACGAAAGCGCAACTCGCCTTCTTGGCTAAATCATTCGCCTGATTCGCACCCTGCAGCTGATTCGCACCCTGCAGCTGATTCGCACCCTGCAGCTTCTTCGAAGGCTCAGGGGCGGGATCGGGCCGAAACCCATTTTTTAAAGTCTGAGTTGGCGGAAATGAATCTGTCAGCTCTCGCCGTTTAAGGCCGAACTCACATGAACGAAAAACGAATACAGTCACAAGCCCAGCGGGTTACCGAGGTCCTGGCTCAAATCGATCAAGGCTTGCCAGATGCGCCAGCGGATCGCCAACTCGCGACCCTTTACTCCGAAAACCGTCACTTTGGTTCTCGGGATCGCCGCCTCTTTTCAAGCGTGGTTTTTTCCACCTATCGCTGGTTGGGGTGGACACAAAACCCATCCTTGTCTTATTACCTTGATGCCACCGAGCGTCATGGCGCAATCGACTTTCTTCTTTCCCAAGAAGGAATCGATCCCAATACCATCGTGCCTGCCGGCATGTTGTCGATTGAAGAAAAAGCCGCCCGCCTCGCGGAGTGGACCGGTGAAGAAACAGGACCCATCCGTGAGCTCTTTCCCGAGGGAACCCCGGAGTTAACCGATCCGCAAATGATCGCCTTCCAGTCGCGCGCCCCCGTGTGGATTCGTTGCCGTGAAGAATACGCGGAGCAGGTGGATAAGCGCTTAGCTCACCACGATATTTCCGTCCAGCCCACACCGGGCTTTCCGCTCGCACGGTGCATTCGTGATATCCCCGCCTTCAATCGCTTCAAACCAGACTGCCTCGGCTTGTTCGAAATTCAAGATCTCGGCTCACAAGCAGTCGGGATGATCGCAGCACCCAAAAAGGGTGGCACCTGGTGGGATACCTGTTGTGGCGCTGGCGGTAAAAGCCTTCAGCTCATCGACATGATCGATCACAATGGGCGCGTTGTCGCCACGGATCGCCGTTCCAAAGCCTTGGATCAGTTCTTCTCGCGTCGGAAAAAGAACAACATGAAGGGGATGGAGCTCTACAACATTGATGTCATCAAAGAGCCCTTCCTCACGCGTGAGTTCGACGGGATTCTGGTGGACGCTCCCTGCAGTGGTATCGGAACCTGGGCTCGAAATCCTGACGCCCGTTGGCGCTTTTCCGAAAATGATCTCGAGAAATATAGCAATGTTCAGGTCGAGATTTTGAAGTCAGTTCGTCGTGCCTTGAAGCCCGATGCGCAACTGGTCTACTCCGTCTGCACCATCGGCCCAGCCGAAACCACCGGTGTGGTCGAACGCGTGCTTGCGGAATGCTCCAACCTTAAGCTCTCTGGCTTTACCAATCCCTTTACCGGGGAACGAGTCGAAGGGGGAATGCTTCAATTCCCTCATGAAGAAGTCGATTCAATCGGGATGTTCGTCGCGGTATTCGAACGCACGAAGTAGCTTTCCAACCTCCGAAAATAAAAGGTCGGTTCTCACATGCAGATGATTCTTTATCATCTGCTTGCTCGAGCCGACCTTTTTTTGTGTGACTGGGTTCCCGTTTCCGGCCTGTGTAAACTACTCAGGCTTCTGTAACGCCTTTGGGGGTTCGAGGATGATTCGTGCCATCATCGCCTGTTGAAACGATTTTTTCTTCCGCAGGTTTGGTGGCGTTGACCGAGACTGACTCGTGTTCAAGCTCATGATGGGCATGGACATAATCGGAATATTTAAGCGATCCAGCGTCACCATAATCGGCTGCGTGTTCATGGTACCGTGTTGATTCCCCATATCGACCTTCGCAACTTCGTCCGGATTAGATCCGAACTCCTTATACGTCGTCGCAAACGGATCCGGACCGGAGCCGATGCTGTCATCACCCAATTCTGCGCGAGGAGTGTCGATTGGGGATGTCGGCTCAATCACCTTCGAGGCCTCGGTGCGTTTGTGAATCACCATGCCTTCATTTGATTTCTGCTCCGCTTGCGCCGAGGATTGCCTGGACTGTTGTTGCGTCTTTTGCGGTCGCGGTTTTAACGTGATCTGACGCTCTCGCGGTCCTTGGCTCGGTTCGGGCTCTTCGCCTGTTAACCGACGAAAGAGATCATGAACTTCCGCTTCCATCGAATTGGGAGGCGGGGTCGAGGTTCGTGAGCCACTGGTTGAGGTTAATGAGCCACTGGTCGAGATTCGTGAGCCACTGGTCGAGTTTCGTGAGCCACTGGTCGAAGAGGCCTGGCGCGAATCTCCCTGCGGAGACCGTTTCGGGGCGCGATGCCCCGCTTGCTCTTCTCGCTTCCGGCGCTTTTTATTCGCCTCCATGATGCCTGAAGCCGCCCAGATGATGCCAATAATAATCCAAATGAACAGCGGACCGAGGTCGTTTGCCGCGACGATGGGATGCAGTGTCATGATGGTTCTCCTGTTAAAGAAGTCATCCGATTACTCTCCGTGTTGTTGGGAGTCTCCATCGCTGATCGACTCGCGCATCGCGGTGTCAGCCAGCATGTTTTGCATCCGATAGAAATCCATGATTCCGAGGTTTCCACTGTTAAATGCGTTGGAAATCGCTCTGGGAACTTCAGCCTGCGCTTCGATGACTTTGGCCTGCATTTCTTGCACTGCGGCACGCATCTCTTGCTCGGTAGCGATCGCCATGGCACGGCGACCTTCGGCTTCCGCTTGACGTAGCTTTTTATCCGCTTCAGCCCGCTCGGTTTCGAGTAGGGCGCCTACGTTGGCCACGTCAGAAACACCCGCGACCGAAACGTCCGCAATGTCAATCGAAACAATTTCGAAAGCGGTCTGCGCGTCGAGCCCGCTGTTCAGTACTTTGCGAGAAATGTTATCTGGGTTCTCCAATACGTTTTTATAGGTGTCGGAAGATCCGACGGCCGAGACGATGCCTTGGCCGACCCGGGCGATGATGGTGTCTTCTGTCGCTCCACCTACGAGGCGTTCAAGATTCGCGCGCACCGTCACTTTTGCTTTCACCAAAAGGCGAATACCGTCTTTGGATACCGCATCGAGCATCGCGTTGCCTTGGGTCGGATCAGGGCAGTCGATTACTTTTGGATTTACACTCAAGCGCACCGCTTCAAAGACATCCCGTCCCGCAAGGTCGATCGCAGCCCCGCGTTCGAAATCGAGTTCGAGATTCGCTTTTTTTGCTGCGATCAAAGCTTGGACCACGTTGATGACATTGCCACCCGCGAGGTAATGCGCTTCTAGCTCAGGCGTGTTGATGTCTAAGCCCGCTTTGATGGCTTGGATCCGGGCGTCAACGATGACCTTGCCTCGAATGCCACGTAGCTTCATGCCGATGAGATTCATAAAGGTTACGCTCGCCCCGGAGGAGAGAGCGCGGAGCCATATACTCACAAAGGAAAAGAAGAGCAGGAGGATGATCAGTAGGACAAAGCCAACTGCGATTAAGACAAAGGAGCCTCCGGAAGGGAAGGCGGCGAGAGGGAGGTCGTTTAGTAGTAGGTTTTTCATAAGGTCTCCGGTTGGAGCTAAAAGGGGTAGATTCTTTGTGTAAAATTAGGTGGTGGCTTGTTCTATAGGTTGGAGCTTTTTGACCACGATGCGGTTGCCCTGCACCTTGCACACGCTCACCGGTGTGCCGGCTGTGATCCAGCCGCTTTCACTTACCACGTCGATGCGTTTTCCTCCGATGCGTGCCATCCCCGAAGGGCCAAGGTCGGTTAGGGTTTCTCCCTTCGCTCCTTGAAGCTTGCTCTGGTCTCGTGTCCCGCTGCCTTCAATTTTTGAGTTTAAGGTGACTCGTTTCCCCACGGGTGATTTTGGCCAGAGCCAAATCCATATCGGAATCATCGCCATCATGACGAGGGCAAGGCCACAAATCGTATAGTAACCGGTCGTCGTGCTCGACTTAAACGCGAGAAAAATCGCGAACAGCAAGGCACCGCCACCAAAGGCACCAAAGATCCCACCGGGAACAAAGGTTTCAATCAGGAAGCAAAAGATCCCGCCAATTATGAGCAGCCAAAATAAGATACTCATGCTGAGCCCTCCTCGGATCCAGAAGATAATTCTTCCGTCGCATTCTCGTCGGCAAGGTAGACCGGTTCGACCACAACATGATTTCCGCGAGAAACCGTGACGCGTATTTTCGTTCCTGCAGAAATAAATTCGCCATCGCTCATGACGTCGATGTGCTGCTCATTAAAGTTTGCCGTGCCGCTTGGACGCATCTCACTCGTCGCGATGCCGATCGCACCAACTTCGATTCCACTGCGATCATGCGAAGAGGTATAGCCCGCTTCGTCCGAGGTAGTGGTTTCTAGAACAAATCGTTTGCGGAAGAGATTCGATTTCGGAAGATATTTCACCGCGAAGGCGACCCCAACCATGCTAATCGCACCACCAAGAACCATGTCAGCCGCCGGTCCACTCAAGTCGCTAAATCGATTGAACACATCTGGAAGGGCAGGCGCACCATCTTCTAGCGCTCGGCGGGGATACTGTTTCACCATCGCCATATACAAGCCGCCCCCCATGCAGATCAGCCCGGTTAATCCCGCGAGACCGAAGCCTGGGAAGATGAAGATTTCTAAAATAATCAAGGCCACGCCAAGGAAGAAGACGAGCACCTCTTCCATCCCCGCCAACCCCGCAATATTGGTTCCGACAAAAAAGATCATAAGGAGCGCAATGCCCGCGATCCCAAACAGGCCAAAGCCAGGGTTCTGAATTTCCACATAGAGCAGGAACGCCCCGAAGCCAATAAGGATCGGAGCCAGCATGCCGATCCAGCGCGCAATTTTTTCCGCCGGAAGAATTTCAACCCGCTGAATATTGGTCGTAGATAAGCCTTCTTTCTCGAGCATCTGCTGAATGTTGATCACGGTACCTTCCGAAATCAAATTCTGCGTCTTGCCATTCTCGTCGGTATACTTCTTCTCCGCATCGAAATTATTGACCACCAAAACATCTCCGGCTCGAGACACGATCTCGTCGCCGATCTTATATTCAAACCGTGGCATAATCATGCTGCGAGCCAGATCAGGGTCGCGATTTTTTACCTGAGCCACATAGGTCATGTAACTGCTAACAAAGCCTTCCAGCTTAGCGCGCTCCGCCTCGCCCATCGTTTCGTATCCGCCGCCACCTTTGGCCATTTGCACCACAACCGCACCACCCAAAATACTGCCGGGCGTCATGAAGATTTTATCGCAGGCCAGGGACAGCATGGCTCCACCGGAAAAGGCCATATTGGTGACATAGGCGTAGGTAGGGATGTCGAGATCGAGGATCTCGTTGATGATTTCCTTCGTGTGCACCACCGACCCGCCGGGACTATTGATCTCAAATACAATCGCAGAGGCCTGATTTGCCTGCGCCTCGCGAACCCCACGACGTACACTGTAGACCGTAGGTTTCATGATCTCCGTGTTTACCGAGATCACATAAATCGGGCCGACGACGTTTTTTGTTTGCGTCGCTGTATTGGTGGCTGGATCTTCAGCTACCTTAGCCGCCAGGGCAGAGGGGGCATTGAAAAATAGGCCGACGATGCATAGCATCCCGCACATCATCCACCACGGTAAAGCAGGTAAGGTTCCGAGAATTCCTCTTGAGTCAGTGGCGAATGCCGTTGGTCTAGTCGTGATCACATTAAAACCCTACTCGTTTTGGCCACAAAGTTCGATTACAACTTGACCCCAACTTTATCATGCAGGCTACCTTGCTACTCTGCCGAAAATCCTTTAGCGTCCTTCGTATGGATCGAATCTACATCCGCGACCTTTCGCTACGCTGCATCATCGGGATTTTTCCCGACGAACGCGTGAACCTACAAGACGTCCTTATTAACGTCACCATGGATATCTTGCCCGTAACCGATGCCGCCAAAAGCGATGACATCAAGGACGCGGTCGACTACAAAACGATTACCAAGCGGATCATCGATTTGGTTGAGCCCAGTACCTACCAACTCATCGAAACCATGGCCGAAAATGTCGCATCACTCTGCCTCGAGCATGAAAAGGTGCAGGCGGTCACGGTGTCGATTGACAAGCCTGGGGCGCTTCGTTTCGCCCGCTCTGTTGCCTTGGAAGTATATCGTAGTAAAACCAATTAAGAGCTGATTGGCTTGTCCCCCTGAGCGCTGCTTCGGCATCGTGGGAAATGAACTGGAAAGCGGGCCACTTGATCGCCATGGACCTGAACGACCTTGGGGTTTAGAGTCAGCGTAGCCATTCACATCAACGCATATCGACCGTTTTTAGCGTACCATCTACCTGAGAGATCGCATTCGAAATTTCGCATGAGCTCAGGCCCGAAGGGTTGATTTATTATAGCCCAGGTCGAAGGCCTGGGTTTTGAAAGCGATTTAAAGCAAGGCCTGAAAGGTCGAGTCAAATGCGGAAAAAATTCTGCATCGACCTTTCAGGCCTTGCGGATTTTCTGGAACGTACCCGGGCCTTCGACCCGGGCTAAAATGACCGCGACCCTTCGGGCCTAAAACCCTGCAAGACAGGTGCAGGCGGGGCACGTTTTCTGCATCGACCTTTCCATATCGACCGTTTTTAGCGTACCATCTACCTGAGATATCGCATTCGAAATTTCGCATGAGCTCAGGCCCGAAGGGTTGATTTATTATAGCCCAGGTCGAAGGCCTGGGTTTTGAAAGCGATTTAAAGCAAGGCCT
>Ga0209187_1000856_pt1 | contig 43115 bp, 38 predicted proteins | sample BantaG_FD_187430 | JGI IMG/M metagenome (GOLD analysis project Ga0209187, IMG submission 187430) | Marine algal microbial communities from Bantry Bay, Ireland - BantryBay_4 metaG (SPAdes) (version 2) | ecosystem: Host-associated > Algae > Red algae > Unclassified | place: Bantry Bay, Ireland...
CCCAATCGAGTTGGGAATGACGGGAGGCTTTGTGTTTCGCCACAGAGGTTTATCTTGCATCGTTAAGTTAGATTCCCAATCGAGTTGGGAATGACGGGAGGCTTTGTGTTTCGCCACAGAGGTTTATTTTGCATCGTTAAGTTAGATTCCCAATCGAGTTGGGAATGACGGGAGGCTTTGTGTTTCGCCACAGAGGTTTATCTTGCATCGTTAAGTTAGATTCCCAATCGAGTTGGGAATGACGGGAGGCTTTGTGTTTCGCCACAGAGGTTTATCTTGCATCGTTAAGTTAGATTCCCAATCGAGTTGGGAATGACGGGAGGCTTTGTGTTTCGCCACCGAGGTTTATCTTGCATCGTTAAGTTAGATTCCCAATCGAGTTGGGAATGACGGAAGAAATCGAGTTGGGAATGACGGGAGACGAGTACTGTTTATTCAATAACAGAGTAAGTGGCTTCAATTAAATCTGGAGGGTATTCTCCGATTTTTAGATCGTTGCTTGGACCTGTTGGGTCGCAGAAGGTGTAGGGCTGTTTGTTATATATTACGGGTTTGCCAACATATTTTTTTAAGCGTACAGCGACGGAAAGATGATTGTCAAATTGTAAAAGGATGACTTCTAAATCTATCAGCTCTTTTACTAAATAGGAAAAGAGAACGGATTTGTCTTCGCAATCAGAATAGTCGTGTAGGAGCGTTTGCTCAGGGCTGAAAATAACATTTATTCTTTCATAATGATCTTCATCTTTGCCATATTGAAAAGCTAGTCTAGTAAAGCTGAGTAAAAATCGTAGTTTTTCCTGTTTCGTTTTGCCTTCCATCATATCTCTTAATGTAGGAATAAGACTTCCATAAGATTCCACAGATAAAGGAAAATTTAAATAATTAGAAATTTTCATATCAGGATATGTATCTACCATTCTAACCATCGTTTCATTAATGGTATAATTAATGGTATAAGATTTATTATCATGCTTGAAAAAGACCTCTTTATCTTTTAATTGTCGTGAGGGGAGGTGTGGCAATTTATCCAATTTAAAGGAAAATATTCTACTGCCAGTATGCATAAAGTGATTGGCTCTCATTGAGGCTTTAAAGGATTCTTGGAATTTTTTATCTGCCGATCCTGTAATTTCAACAAGCCAACCCACACCATATTTTTTTAAAGGAAGATCGTATACTTTTTGTAAAGTAAAAACAGTAATAAATGCCTTGTCTTCAACCAGATTTAATTGAACTTTATAATCCAGTCTACCCAATATTAACCAGCAAAAAAGCACTTGCTGGACATTTTCATTTTCTTCATTATAAATAACTTCTGCACAGTCTCGAAGCATTAAATAAAATAGCCAGTCAGGCAAATTGAGTTTTCTTTTGTGTTCTTGTAAATCTTGAATTGTTTCATCCAGCTTCGCAAGATTGGTAGAGCTGATGAGATTTGTAATAAATTGGTCGTCTATGATCCCAGTATCAGTGTCGAAAATTCCGTCTTGATATCTAATACTGACACTTTCAGTAAAGAAAGTAAAGCTTGCTTTTTTTTCAGTCTTTTCATTTGTGGGATCATAGCTATCAATGGAGTTTGCTGTAGTTTTTATTTCCTTATTTAAATGAAATAAACGATCAACTGAAATTGTCTTCATTTCCAGTTGGTCGTTTATTTTATTCAAAGTATCAGGAGGATTGACATCTAAACTATCGTACGTGATTACATTGGCATAAATCCCAAGAGAAACGAATGATAGTAGAAATACTAGGCTCTTATTTAACATATGATGAGTGTCAAAATGATGTACTAAAAGCAGCTATGGGGAAGAATACAAAGTTAAATAATAAAAATTACAAAACAAAAACCCGTTAAGTATAAATTCAGGAAAATAAACAAAAAATTCATAAGTGATTGAGTAAGAAGAAGATAAGGAGGTATATCCACAGAATATCTACAAAATGCCAGTATTTAGCGATGATTCTGAACTGTAAACGAGTAGACGGAGTAGAAAAAAATAACAATGATTTCACAGGGTCTTTAAGTTCTGCATTGGATTTTCTATAGAAAATTAGCAGTGGTATGATTCCTGCCAAGACGTGTAAGGCGTGTAAACCAGAAATTAAATATAAAAATGATCCGTTGGGCTTTCCTTGAATAAATATCCCAACTGATTGTAATTCTTGCCATCCTAAAATTTGCACAATAACAAAAACCAATGATAATCCAATGGTAATCAATAAGTTGTTTCTCAAAGAGCTTTCACTGCTTGCCTCATAAGCTTTGAAAGCCTGGTGCAATGAAAAACTACTTGCAGCCAAGACCAACGCGCTTATCAAAAAAAGCTTTGGAAAACTAAATTGTTTCCAAGTCCAATTGGTAGTCGAAAACAAATAAGCTAAAGTTAATCCAATAAACAAGGAGGTTATTCCCATTAATCCCATATTTAACATGGTCATTTTGGGGTCCAGCCTAAAAATTGCTGGCTCTCTTTCGTCTACTGGATTTTCTGGATGATTCATTCCTTACTTGTTTTCTATTAATTGGATAACAAAAATAGTAAAGGAATGTTGAATATTTTACTCTATTCTACCCAATCCGCTATAAAAACGTTGGTATCTCTGGTTCCGCCGTTGTTTCTATTAGAAGCAAAAACCAATTTTTTGCCATCAGGAGAGAACATCGGAAAGGCATCGAAAGTGTCGCTATGAGTGATTTTTTTCAATCCATTACCATCCATATTAATCATATATATGTTAAAAGGAAAACCTCTATCTGATTGATGATTAGAAGCAAAGATGATTTTCTCTCCAGAAGGGTGGAAGAAAGGTGCCCAGTTAGCATTTCCTAAGTTTGTTATTTTTTTTAGATTTGAACCATCAATATCGCAAACATAAATTTCCATTTTTGTAGGAGCGACCATATTTTGAGCAAATAATTCTTTGTACTCAAGCATTTCAGACTGAGATTCTGGTCTGGAAGCTCTAAAAACAAGCTGTTTGCTATCTGGTGAGAAAAAGGCACCACCATCGTAACCCATTCCACTGGTAACTTGAATTTCATTGCTGCCATCAATATCCATAACATACAATTCTAAATCCCCAGATTTATTAGAGGTATAGACAATTTTTTTACCATCAGGAGAAACAGTCGCCTCCGCATCATAAAAATTGTTGTTGGTCAATCTTTTTGGATTTGATCCATCCGCATTTGCCGTGTATAACTCATAAGTATCGTAAATAGGCCAAACGTATTTTTTGACAACTTTACGGTCTGGAACAGGTGGACAATCTACATTGTGATCGTGTGTAGAAGCATAAATTATTTTTTCATCGCCCTTAAAGAAATAAGAGCACGTGGTTCTACCCTTGCCATTGCTGACCTGTTTCATTTGGAATTTTTCACCCATAGCAGGAATTTCCCCAACATAGATACGATCGCATTCAATGCCATTTTCCTTATCAGTTTTTTGTAAAACGAGACTTTTGTTATCGAAACTAAAGTAAGCTTCGGCATTTTCTCCGCCAAAAGTTAATTGTTGTACATTTTTTAGGTGAACTTCTTCTGGAAAATGGATTGCTACATTGTTATTAGCCATTGCATTCCCTTTTTTTGCTGTAGAGGGATTTTTTGCTGAATGCCCAGAGTTAGGTTTTTCTAATGTTGGTTTTGCGTCAGGCTTTCCCGAAGGTGCAGCGCTAGATTTTCGAGTTTCAGTAATTTGTGCCTGATCAGTTGTTGCTGATTTTTGTAACTTTTTGCTACACGTTGCAAAACATATAGAGATTGCACTTAATGCGATGAGGATTGTCTTCATGGTATTATTTTACGCAAAAATAAATAACAGTTTCAATAATCAGCAATTTTTTACACATCGTTTGCGACTTTAGGCACAAATATAGTATTATAAAGGGCACTTTAATTATGAATTATGAAATGTAATGAACCACCTTGTATAACCACAATCTGTTTTGAAGTAGAGACAAGGCGTGCTTTGTCTCACCACTAACCGCATTTAACTAATAAAACGATAATAAACAATACACAAACTATGGATAGCGTTTTAGTAATTGCCAAATCTTGGATTACTGCTTTTTTGGTGATAGTGATATTCACCATATTATATATGGCAGCCAATTATTTATTGAGAAGAAATACGACAGGGAGTACTGATCGTTCTCTAATTAGGCAGATTATGCTGTTGATCATAGTTTTTACAGGAATACTCATATTAATACTTTCTTTTCCCTGGCCTGGCAATTTACGGTCACAAATAGGAAGTTTGTTGGGGATAATTATATCAGGTGTTTTTGCTTTTAGTTCTGCCACTTTTATAGGAAATATGTTGGCGGGTATTTTACTTCGCTTGATTAATAATTTCAAATCGGGCGATTTTATTACCGTAGAGGATTATTTTGGAAGAGTTTCTGAACGAGGTCTATTTCATACCGAGTTACAGACGGTCAATAGAGATTTGATAACCTTACCGAATTTGTTTTTAGCGACCAAGCCAGTAGAAGTAACTAGATCATCGGGCACCTTTCTTACTTGTGAAGTTTCTCTTGGATATGATGTTTCTAGGATAAAAATTGAAAAATGTTTGCTAGAAGCTGCAGAGAAAGCAGGTTTACAAGACGCTTTTGTGCTTATTACAGAATTGGGGGATTTTTCTGTTGTGTATGAAATTCACGGTTTACTACGTGATGTAAAAAGGGTTGTGACGGCAAAATCACAATTAAATGGAGCCATACTAGACGCTTTGCATGAGGCTGATATAGAAATTGTCTCACCAAACTTTATGAATCAACGTCAAACAGGAGAAACGATATTTATACCTGCAAAGGAAAAAATAATTGAAAAAGAAGTAGCGACCAAAGCAGCGGAAGATGTGATTTTTGACAAAGCGAATGAAGCGGAGAATATTGAAAATAGAAAACAAAGATTATTGGAAGTAGAGGATAAGATCAAAAGTCTTCAGGCAGAAATTAAAGATTGTAGTGATTTAGATTTGAAAAATAAATTAACCGAAAATTTAGAAAAGCACAAAGTGATAAAAGAAAAAATGATAGCAAATATTGCCAATAAATTAGATGAGTTGGAGAATAAAAATTAATCTTTAGAGAATACGTTAAAAACCATGACCGTGACGCCCCATTGATGTTACTTAACAAGGTCGCCACGGCTTTTCCTATTGTGAACAGTAATCTCAATAGGTGATAAGGTTCATGGGAAAGATGCTGTTTGTTTTAATTTATTATAAATGCGCAGCCATTACATTTACTACATTTTTATGACCAATCAGTGTCATCATGAATTTCTTCATTAGCGTTATAATATTCCTGAATGGAATCTTGGTGTTGAATTTGTAAATCAAATAAATCTTGTTGGTTTGGGTTCTCACCGTTAAATAATAAACCAAGAGCACATAGGATAGAAATTAGCAGATACATGTTAAATAAGTTTTAGGGTGAATTATTCTGCCAAATTCATTCGTTTACTGCGTATAAAACATTTAACTTTACCTACACCTTGGACCTTGTTTTTTATTATTATTTATCAATAAATGACTGATTATCAAAGTAATCAGTTGACATGAATTATGTTAGAATTGAAACAAATACTGGAATTTTTTAAGAAAGGAGACCTAAAAAAGTTGCGAGATTTAATTAAAATAAATAGCGGTAACGATCAGCAACTAAAGGAAAAACTTCTAGATTATATTCTTGGAGAAAAGCAGCCTAACGATGGAGATGCATCAGTATTGATTTATAATACTGGAGAAAAATCTAAGTTTTCACATTTGAAAAAAAGGCTATCAGAAGATATTTATAAAATTGTATTTATTCAGAACAATAACAGGCTATATGACGATGAATTACCAAGAAAAAAAGTAGCATGTCGAAAATTGATTATTATCGGAGAATGGTTAATAAATAGGGGAGCTAAGGAGGCAGGGTTTGCCAAATTGAGAAAAGCTTTGAGTATTGCCAATAAATATTACTTTTATTATGAAAAGCTAGCCATGTTAGATTTATTTCTTATTTACAGTGGAATAAAAAATAAATGGAACAAGTTTAATGATTTTTCCAAAGAAATTGATGCAACAATACTAGAGCTTAAAGATAGTATGAAAATGAAGGAGTATGCCTATAGGATAGGGCTTCTTGATAATTTTAAAAGCAATATAGATATTGAAAACAACGAAGAAATTATTGGAATAATTAATCAAGCTAAGCTAGTAAAAGAACAATCAAATGATTCAAATACGGATTACTGGTATTTTATTTTGGAATCAAATGTATATTTAATAAAAAAAGAGTTTGAAAATGCTTTGATTTGGAATGACAAGGTTTTGGCAATAATTAAGGAGAATCCGTCGGTTTACGGCATTCAAAGATTGATTGCTTTTTTGATTGCGAAAGCCAATATATTATTCCGTTTACAGCGTTACATAGAATTGCAAAATTTATTGACGGACTCCATAAAACCAATTCTTTATAGCAAGACCCATAATGAATTTAGGTACTATGAGTTAGAATTCAGAATTGGAATAGAAAAGTGCGATTTTGAAAAGTGTATTTATTTCTTGGATAAATTAAAAAGACATACACGATCAAAAATCGCTTTCAATTATAATCGTGTTGTCCTTTATGAAGCATTTTATTTTTTCAGAAAAGATGATAAAGAAAGAGCATTGTCAAAAATTCGTTCTGTACAAGAGTTGGTAAAAGACAAGTCTGGCTGGTTGTTTGGTATTTATTTTCTTGAAATATTATGTCTTTTTGATTTAGGAGAATTTGGTCAAGTTTCTTATAAAATAGATAATTTAAATCATTTAATATTTAGACAAAAAAACAAGAATATTGTACGGATAAAGTTGATTTTGAAGATTATAAAATCCTTCATTCGCTGTCCAAATAATGCTGAGAAAGTTTACAAACAACACTGCATTAATTTTGTTAAACTAAAATCCTCTAGGGATGAATATTATTGGGACCCCTTGGGTTTTGAAGTCATTCGTTTTGATGACTGGTTTGCTGAAAAAATGAAAAATCATAGTAGTTTGTCATTGGTTTAGAAATGGGAATTTCTTGAAAATGAAAAATGAGAATCTGTTGCTTGTTTTTCAGCATATTTTTATTATCATTACAACATGAAAAATGCCGCCTACATTTCGATTGTTGCCATTACAGTTGTAATCGCCTTGGTTTATGGACAGAGTTTAATAGTTCCCTTTATTTTGGGAATACTGATGTGGTTTTTAATGCATTCATTGAAAAGATTATTGGACAAAATTCCGTTTGTAAAACAATATGTTCCATCTTGGGTAAAAACTTTAATGTCGAGTGGAATTATTGTTTTTTTGGTGGTTGTTCTCTTTCAAGTTTTATCAAACAACATTAAAGAATTGACGTATTCTTATCAAAAATACGAATCCAATGTAGGTTCTGTAATTTTATCCATTAATGAAATGTTTAATATTAATGTTGTTGAATCAGTTAAGGAGCAAATAGGAGATTTTAATTTTGGGGCGATGCTTCAAATGGTTTTCAATTCAATATCATATTTGATTGGAAACACCTTTATGATTATAATTTATGCATTGTTTATATTGCTTGAAGAATCCAATTTTGGAATCAAGTTAAAGGCACTGTTTACGAGTAATGAGGGTTACAATAATTTTGTAAATATTTTGGGCGATATAGATAATTCTATCGCAGAATATTTCAAATTAAAAGCAATAGTCAGTTTGATGACTGGTGTTTTAAGCTTTATTGTTTTATGGTTGATCGGTGTTGATTCTCCCGTATTTTGGGCATTTTTGATTTTTATTCTCAATTTTATCCCAACAATAGGATCTTTGATAGGAACTGTTTTTCCAGCTGCATTTGCACTTTTACAGTTTGGTGATATTTATCATTTTTTATTGGTAATAGGTCTTGTCGGAGCGGTCCAATTATTGGTTGGAAATATAATAGAGCCACGTTTGATGGGCAGTACAATGAATATAAGTCCATTGGTAACAATCCTAGCCTTGTCATTTTGGGGAGCGATTTGGGGAGTTGTCGGCATGATATTGAGCGTGCCGATTACTGTTATAATGATACTTGTGTTTTCTCGTTTTGAAAAGACGAGACCGATTGCTGTTTTGCTTTCTGAAAAGGGTAAGGTTAATTTGAAGAAAGTTGAAAGTTGCGATGCCTAAATGCGCAGTCAGGTTGGTTTGGTTTGTTGTTTTTATTTCTGTACTTATTACAAGTTTCTCAGCTATTAAAACCACAAAATTAATAAATCAGACAAAATAATTCCCCTCCCGTGGAGGAGCAGGGGAGGGGTAATGACAGTGCTAAATAAGAAAAACAAAAACATGGTAAAACTAAATAAGTTTGGCCTATACTGCATCTCGTACTCAGCTTGGTAGCCCTGCTACCAGCTTCCGTGCGTTCACTGTATAGAACAAAAATATAAACGGTCCGATGATTCGGACCAAAACAGAACATTTTTTAATTTACAGTGTACTTAACTGTGCAATGTACTGCTTATAATCCTCCATATTTTGTTTAATGATTTCTTTTGCAACCTCAGCATTTTGAAAATCCTCAACCTCAACCGAGCTATCTTCTAATTTCTTATAATCTTCAAAAAAGTTTTTTAATTCTTTGAAAAAATGTTCTGGCAATTCGGAAATATCATTGAGATGGTCCACACTCATGTCATTTTCCGCAACAGCAATGATTTTATCATCTAAATCGCCACTATCAGAAATTCTCAAAACACCGATCACTTTTGCCGAAACAATGCACATTGGAACGATGGTAATTTGAGAGAGAATGAGTATATCAAGTGGATGTTTGTCATCGCAATAAGTTTGTGGAATAAAACCATAATTCGCAGGATAGTACATTGAAGAATACAAAACACGATCTAGAATGAGTAGCCCAGAATCTTTGTCCAATTCATATTTTGCCCTAGTATTTTTGGGAATTTCAATGACACCATTTACTACGGCAGGTGCGTTTTTTCCTGGACTTACCTTGTGCCACGGATTGTCTAAGTCAATATTCATTTTGTGTAAAGTTTAGTGTTGTCTAAATTTACACAAATTTTCTTATAATATGCATTTGTAAAACTACATTTTGTCTTCGGCAAGCTCAGGCAACGGTAACCTTCAACAAGCTAAGGTAACGATAAAGTGTTGTTATAGAGCTATTCATATGAATGATATGTCTTGTTGGCTGAGGTTCACGAAGCCAATACTCCTAACAAAGTAAGTTTGTCTTATATATAAAATAAGTTTGTCTTATATATTATTAATTTCTAACAGCATCACTCGAAGCCAACAGCACCACTCGAAGCTAAAAAAGGGATGACAACGACCAATCGTTTATCACCCCTTTTTTGTTTTTAATTTTAAAAGCTAAAATAAAATTTTACTTTGCTCTCTTAATCAACTTATAAATACCATTGGCAAAATCTTCATCTAATTTTTTCTGCGCCTGAGTATATTCTGCTTGAATTTGTTGCATTGCTTCTTTTGGCAATCTGCTAACATCTAAATTGTAATCTTCAACGACTCTTTTTAAACCAGTGGAAACTTTTTTTATTTCTTTTTCTTCTACTTTTCTTAAAATGTTATCAAAAATATCTGGATCAGCAGTTTCGACATTTGGGTCTTTTTTATTTTCTCTTTTAGCAGATTTAACCGCTTTTTTTATCAAATCAAAAATATTTCCAGCAGGTTTTGCTGTACTGCCACCTCTTTGATGATTGCCCTGAGCGTCTTGGATTTTGTTTTTAATCAAATCAAAAACATTTGGGTTAGCAGTTTGTTGATTTGGATTTGAAGCGTTCTTTTTCTGAGTACTAAGAACCGTTTTTAAAATTGTTTCGAGCAACTTTCCGTTTGCCATGTTTAAATTATTTTATATAATGAATAAATCTAGTGGTTGAACTTAGAGCATGTTAGGAATTTCAGATTTAAATTGAAAATGTGTCTTTTTCCACTGAATATTATATTTTTATCAATCCGTAGCCCTGCTATGAACTGGTACACCAGCCCGACTCAAAATACATCATTCAGTGAAAAAATACATCATTTTCACTTTTAAATTCAAATCCCCAACATGCTCTCAAAAGTAAATGAGTCAAACACACAAGTATTTTGACACTGTTTTTTGTTTAGGACACTATTAGTGAAACTTTAAAATGATATAAGTCATAAACTAATCAATATAATTTTCAATTATTGTAAATTTTCTAAGAATCGTTCTTCTGAAATTATTTCAAGATGAGAACCTTTTTCTATTAATTGAATTGCTTTTTTTTGTTTTGTATTTAATTTTGCATGACCATTTTTCGAAAATTCTTTCTGACCTATAATAAGATAATCAGTAGATTTTGTTACATTTTTTGCGATAATTCCGCCAATATCCGCAATCATTTGATAAGCACTTTCTCTAGGTATAGATAACTGTTCATTTGTAAAAACGACTACACATCCATAAAAAATACTTTTTTTATTGATTTTATTAGAATCACCAATGATGCCCTCAATTCGTTTTCCTTTAAATGGTTTTCTAGATTGTGAAGGTTTATAGCCACCTTCAAAAATTGCTCCAATAGTGGTGCGGAGTTTTGTTGGAAAGTCAGAAAGTGAATTTATTCCTGCTTTTTTAAAACCAGCTAAAACTAATTTTGCAGTTGCTTCACTATCTGCACCAGCTCTATGATGACTAAAAATAATATTATTTAAATTACATAGAGATTTAAGATTATATGTCGGAAGTCCTTCCCATATTTTTTTAGCAAAAATATAGCTACAAGAATATTGTAAATTAGGGAAAGATATATTGTAATACTCTAGTGTATTCCTCAAAACACTCATATCAAAAGCGGCATTATGGGCAATCAAAAATTGATTTTCTAATAAAGGTTTAAGTTCAGTCCACAATTCAGAAAAAGTAGGAGCATCTTTGACATCATTTGGTCTGATTCCGTGAATGGCAATATTAAAATAATCAAAATAGGGGTAGCTAGGAGGTTTGATTAACCAAGATATTACCTCACAAATTTTATCATCTTTTACAATGGTAATCCCCAATTCACAAGCACTGTTGCGTTCGGCAGTTGCCGTTTCAAGATCTAATGTAATAAAATTCATTGCATTTTTGATAAACAAAAAAAGCAAATTACATATAATTTTGTTAGTAGCAAAATTTTAATAAACAAAAGGTTTTAATTTTATCTCTATTCTTTAATTCTAGCTCTAATATTAGCTAAATTTTCATTGATTAAAAGTTTTCCGTCTCTGTAAATTTCTCTCAGTTCTCCTTTTTTCTCTTCTTCCCAAGTTACCTGATCGTATAACTTATATTCTCCACTTTCGAGTTCAATTTTCAATAAACCTTTTGCTGATTTTTTTACGCCATCGTCTGTAATGGGATCTTTGAATATTTCTCTTCCTTCCAAATCCACTTCTCCGTAAGTTGCCTTCATAGCAAACCCAAAAGTGTCTCTGGTATTGTATTGATAAGTAAAAGAGCCAATTCCTAGGACGATATTGGTAGAGGCAAATCCTTTTTGTTTTAGTCTTTCACAGATTTCAGTTGCTCTTTCTATAGTTATACTATCTCCATAAATTGCACCAATATGACTGTCCAATTCTTTGTATCCCAATGCATTTGTCATTCCACCAAAAGTCTCCCATAAAAGTTCAATTACTCCCTTTTTTTCTTTGTCAGTTTTACCATCTGGATTTCCACAAATAATGTGAACAGGATTTCCACTATCTGGTCTAATGACAACCTTGCCATTTCTTGCCAATACTTCTTTTTTTAGATTGGGTAGATATTCTGTAAGCACTTTCCACAAATCCCAAGTGTCCGAAACAATAGAAACAATGCCGTTTGGATAAACCTCCGTAATTAATCGTTTAATGGTTTCTTGTTCTCCTACATTTGTTCCCATACACATAACAGAATGTTCGGTTGCAGCGACTGAGCCACCAATTAATTCTTTATCTGAGTTTGCATTGTAATAGGTTTCTAAAAAATCAATTGAAGGAATGGTATCTGTTCCTGTAAAACTCAATAAATGACCCGCAGCACTCATATTGGCAGCTTCCAATCCAGCCATTCCCCGCATTGAGAAATCATGCCCTTGCCAATCCACGAATTCAGGATGGGAAGAAGTTTCTTTAGCATAATTATCTAGAATATTTTTGTATTTTTTTGCGATTGTAGCAGAATTGCATGGCAGCCAAACAGTTGTAGAAAGGAGGGTTTCAAAGTAGTTGGTCAACCAGAAAAATTCAGGGTGAGTATTGTACATCGTAAACATCGGAACTCTAATGGGAACGGAAACGCCTTCTGGTAGAGCTTTAAAAACCATCGGAATGTATCCAAGATCGTGAAGCTGTTCGATGTGTTTTATGCCAACTGAGTTTGTGCTTAAATAGTTGTTTATTCTTCTGCTGTATTTTTTACAAATTTCTTCTTTGGATTTATTGAAAAAATTCTCTTGAAATTCTTGAATAATGTATTTTTTTATAAAATATTGCAATCCAAAAAACACAACTTTATTTATTCCTTCAATTCTGCTGCTTCGTGGTGTCCAATTAGAGTAAACCAATGTTGTATTGTCGGGGTATTGTCTTCTATGGTCTACTTTGTAGCCATCGGTGTATAATAATGGGTTCATAGTGCGTATGATTGATATGTGTTTGTAAATGATAGTAGGAGCGTTGTGGGAGAGTGTGCTTATTCTTTTACTGTAGATAGATATAATTTGTTTAGTAAATCGTAGGTTTCTTTCAAGCCAGCACGATCATCTAAGAGGGCATTGTAGTATATTTTTGGGCTGTTGGATTTATGAAATGGAGGGTTTTTGTTTATTACATCAAAAGGTATTTTTTTTGATTGACAATATTCTGTAACAAATTTTTCATCATCTGTAGCAGTAAAAATAATTAAATAACATCCAATTGATTTTAAATTTCTTAATAGTTGTATAATGTCGGAAAAATCAAGTCCCTTTTTATGATAGTCAAATACAGTGTTGTCAAAATCAAAAGCGACGACCAAAGATTTGTATTTATGAAATTCCTCCAATAATCTATTGTAAGAGTTTTCAGTGTTTAGATAGAAATCCATTATTGTAAAATTTTATTTAACAATATTTGTTCAACTTGCGGGTGATTTATATTTTTAAAGGAATCTGTTGTAAAAATTTTCGAAAAAACTTTGCTTAACTCTTCAATGCCTTTACTAAATATGCCGTGACTTACTGCTAGATATAAATTGCCTGCATTTTTTGCATTTAATTCTTTAGCCAAACCTAAAAAGGTTCCTCCTCCGTCGCAAATGTCATCCACAATTAAACAGTCTTTGCCTTTTAGATCATCGGAGTAAACTTTGAAACCAGACAAGTTTCCCGTTTTAACATCTCTTGTTTTTGAACATTCAACTACTTCGTAATCTTGTAAATAAGCGGCAACTTTATAGATCTTTTTTAAAGCACCGCCATCAGGAGAAATAAGCAACAATTCTTTGTTTAGAGATTCAACTATTTGTTTGATAAATTCCCAATTATCAATTACGATGCAATTGTTGAGCAAGGCGGGCGTAACTTCGGAATGTGGATCGAAGATGGTAACAGAATTGAAATTTAAAGCATTGATAATATCAGCGTAGACTTTAACCGATAAAGCTTCTCCAGGAACCATTAATCTATCTTGCCTTGCTGCTGGAAAGTAGGGGAGGACCAAGTTTAATTTTGTAATTTGCATATTTCTCAATGCATTTACAGCAACCAATAATTTTCCGACATCATTAAAGCTTGTAATTCTGTGATTTACAGTCAATTCTTGAATGCCAGTTAAGTCGTCCAATATTTTTATATGAGGCTCTCCACCAGAAAAAGTGAAAAATTCATATGACACTTCTTGAGCTTGGCTATTTGTACGAAAGTTGTTATCTAAATTTAAAACCATATTGTGTAATTTATACGCAAAGTTATATTGTTTTGTTTAAATTACAAAATACTTTGCGTTTTATTTACGCAAACTTAATTTCAAAGTGTATTCCTTGTGTAGCTAACTCCTTGTATTTCTGATGATTAAATTTATATAATTTTGCTGGCCTTCCACTTTTAGATTTTGTAGTTTTGCTTGTTTCCTGCAAAAAATCGAAGCTCATGATCTTTTTTCTAAAATTTCTTCTATCAATTTTTCGGCCTAAAATACTTTGATATAAATTTTCGAGATCGGAAAAAGGAAATTCTTTATCCAATAGCTCAAAACCGATGGGTTGATAGGCAATTTTACTTTTGAGTCTATTGAAACCAATATTTATTATTTCATTGTGATCGTAAGCCAAATTAGGAATATTATTAATATCATACCACTGAACATCTTTGGCATCTGAATCGGCTTTTATTGCATAGTTTTTGGGATTTATCAATGCTAAATAAGAGACGGAAATAATCCTTGCTCTTTTATCACGATTTATATTTCCGAAGGTAAAAAGTTGTTCGGAGTAATTAACTTTGACACCTGTTTCTTCCATTAATTCACGAAGAGCTGCCTGTTCAAGATTTTCGTCGTCTTTGACAAAGCCACCAGGCAAAGCCCAATTGTTTTTTTCAACTCCATATTTTTGCTGAATCAACAATACTTGAATTTGATTATTGGCATATCCAAATACAACAGCATCAACAGCCACTTTTATATTTTGTTTGATATTCATTAATACAAATCTAATGAAATAAGTTTATAAATCGTGACAAAATTCTGCTTGAATTGAGTGTGTAATAAATTTCTCAATCAACTCTTTTGTCATTTTTACTTGCTGCTAATAATTTTTGAAATCTTGATTCACGAGTACTTTCTTTTTTTGCGGACATAATTCTAAAAATCATCTTCTTTTTGTAAGAAGGAGCTTGTTTTTCAAAAAAAGACCAAGCCTTTTTATTAGCTTTAAATTGATCGGCAAACTCTTTGGATAAAACTTTAGCCTCATTTTCATAGCTATATATTTTGGACTTGCTTTCGGTCCGTTTTTTCCAAGCCTTTATGCCAGCCTCTTGCATCAAATCTTTTTCGGTTAATACCTCAATTTTTGTAATATTGACAGCACTCCAAATACTCGTAGCCTTTCTTGGAGTGAATCTTATGCAATAACTTTCGTGATCTATGGATTTTCGAACGCCATCTATCCAGCCAAAACACAAAGCCTCATCGACAGATTCTGACCAAGTAATGCTTTTGTTACTAGATTTCACTTTATACAATCCCACCACCAATTCACTTTTTTTAGAATGATTTAATTTGAGCCATTTTCTAAACTCAGCAAGTATTTTAAAAAAGGTTGGAGTCATTTTTTGTTTTATTAAATAAATCATAAAAATTGACAAACAACACCACCCATTAAAGCCAGAGTAATCAACCAATAGCCAAAATGAATACCAATATATTTTCCACCACGTCTTTCAAATAATGCATTTATAGAAATTAACGGTAGAGCAATAAGTATACAGCTAATTATACCGTGAATCACGCCATGTCCAAAGGTACGATGCGTCGTTCCAAATTTATCCATAACCTGTTCAAACAAGTTTTGTACTTCCGTGCCACTCACCCCAAAATCAGGATGCATCGCAAACAATTGCATAACACCAGATTGATGATTGGTAAGCCCAGAAATTCCAAAGGCGAGAAGAACGCTCAAAAAATAACTCAATCCTAAAATGACCACCATGTTTCCTTTTGCCAACTCTTCCTCGGTCTTGCCAGCGGCTTTCATCCAAGCATTGCCAAATACTTTAGGGTTGTAATAAAGAAAACCGATAACTATAGGGACCAATGCAGCACCAAATATAGCTAGAAAGTTCATAAGTTTATTTTTGGTTATAAACTCTAATTTAAGGAATTTTATTTACAGTGCACTAGATTTTGAATCATAAAAATACATTTTATTAATGCGAGAATTGAAGAATAATTGCTATTCTTTGATTATCTTCCTAACACTTGTTTTATCTCCAGCAGTAAATTTTACCAAAAATAAACCTTGTGGAAATTCTTCAATGTTTATTTTATTGACACCTAAATTGGCAATGCTAGAATGTAATTCTTTTCCAGCAAGATCATACACAGTTATCAATCCATTTGCAATTTCTGCATTTATAACATTAATGAATAACTCATTTTGACTTGGGTTTGGATAAATGTCCAAAGATTCACTATCTATTTCATTAATTCCAAGTAGAGGACATGTTTCATTAAATAAAATAAATCTATACAATTGTGAACTTTCGTCATTACCATTGTCGTAAGCTTTTATAAAATGCAAACCTGTTGAGGTAGGCGTAAATTCCTTTGAAAGACTGACCCCAAGACTAGAGCTGGATGAGGCAACTTGATTTTGCGCAGCATCATAAATTATAATACGAGGATAAATATTCATAGGAACATCCAAAATTTCAATTTGAACGGTTTCATTGGCAATGCCCTCAAAGCTATAATAATCTAAATCCGAAGAGCTATAAAAAGTTGCGTTTGTTGAACTACAAATCTGAATAGGGGTAGCAGTCTCAAAACTATTATTGCACTCTTGTTGGTCAGAAGTGTTTAGATTGACAGAAAATGTATAAAGTAATTCATTTGAGTTGTTGTTATTATCCTCAATCCTTAAGTAATAAGTACCAGTTTCGCACACCAATCGATTGACATAAATAGCTCCTCCGCTAGGTACTCGCTTAAAAGCTATTTGCTCCTCATTTGTATTGTAAATTTCAACCTTTATGTATAGATTGCTCGGTATATCAAAGACACTTAACTCAATAACACCAGGTTGGGTGATTTCAAAAGAGTAGAAATCCTCGTCATTAATTGGATAAATTTGAGCTTTAAGTGTTTCACCAAGTTGAATATTTGAAGCCGTTAAAAATTCTTCATTGCATTCATAGATGTCATCAGTATTCAATGAAATATTTAGGTTGTACAAATTTGCACTAAAAGTACTGGCATCATTTTTTAAACGGATATAGTAAATGCCAGCCTCACAAACTTTTTCGACTAATGTAACTGGTGCACCATCGTTAGAGTCTCTATTTGCTATTTGATTTTGCCCTATATCAAACAAAGTGACATCCATATCTATATTTTGATTAATGTTGGTTACATTAATAACAAAAACACCTGGCTGAGTAATTTCCACTTTATAAAAATCCTCATCTCGCTGACTTCCTATGCTTGCTTCTATAGATTGATTTATTTGAACCGTTGACGCTGTTGTAAACTGTTCATTGCATTCATATATGTCAGAAGTGTCAAAGAAAACAGCAAGGTTGTATGTATCTGGACCAGAATCATTGTTTCCAACTTCTTGAATGCGGATATAATAGATGCCTGCCTCGCAAACCAAAGAATTTAAACTAACTGGTTCTCCAGAATTTCCTGAGTCATCGTCAATTTCATTTTGTCCTGAGTCAAACAAGGCTAAGTTGATACTTATATTAGGGTCCACGTTGGTAACATTGAGCCGAAACACTCCTGCTTGTGGAATTTGAATCGTGTAATAATCCTTGTCGCCATTGGTGGGAATGCTTCCTTGAATATTTACATTAAAATTGTTTAGTTGGAAATTATTCGCTGTTACAAAACTGTTGTTGGGTTCTGATTCTACCTGAGCAAAAGTGACAAGCGAAAAGATGGAGAACAATAGAAAAGCCACGAATGATTTTAGAAATGCTAATTTCATTTTAAGATTGTTTTAAAAAGAAGAAAATCGGTGTTGTAAAAATACATTTGAAGATACGAAAAATATATAAAACAAAACTCAATTACGAATTGCAAATTACGAATTATTTGGATGCTATGTTTAACTTGAATAATATGAGACGAAACATTATTAACTCCGAGGTATTGGATTATTAATATCATGCAGATCAATTTCAACAGGCTCATTAACTAGCTTGTAGGCAAGATTTAAAACACTTGCATTTATGTAGGCGATATTATCAACTGTTTTCATTCCATAAGCTTCGTGGATGTGACCGCAAATGTGCAGCTTGATTTTCGTTTCTTTAATTTTTTTTAATAAATCTTCGCAGCCTACTAATTGACCTCTGCTTGTCCGGTCTAGTATTCCATAGGCAGGACCGTGCGTTATTAAAATATCGGTATCATTGGGAATTAGGTTCCAATGTTTTGCGATTTTCGGACCTCTATCACGATTAAATGCCCAATCAAAAAAACGAGGTTGGACGGGCGAACCCCAAATTTTAAAACCCTCAATTTCAACGCCTGAATCATTTAGATAAATTATGGAATCTGGAATTAATTTATTGATCTCTTCTTGAGGTTCACCTTCAAAATAAAAATCGTGATTTCCTGCAATAAAAACTTTGTATTTGAAATCTTGTTTTTCAAACCATTTTAAAAAATTTATCGCTTCATTTTTATGACCTCTATTACAAACATCTCCAGCGTGAATGAGAATATCTCCTCCATATGGTAATTTTAGATCGTGATGAAGACCGTGTGTATCTGATATTATTGTTGCTTTCATTTTTGTTTAAATAAAATCCGTTATTTAATTCTAATCTTTTTGAGCTCAATTTCCTTTTCTACCTCTTTAAACTGAGCTTTGTTTGCTATTCGTTTTATTTTACTATAAATTTTGCCACTAAAGGAATTATAGGTATCATTTTGTAGAATCGGAATTACTCTTTCTGTAAATGTTATTGGGTTTTCTGTTTTTGAAAGAGATGTAATATATGCCTTATTATAGTCTACGTCTGCTGATATCATCCAAGATCCTAATTCATCAGCATATACTATGTTTTCTCCACTCATCATCATTTCAATGAGTTCATATAATTTTATAAAACATTCATTAGCTATTTCATATTCTTTCTGTTGCACTAAATTGGAAGTTTTATCTAAAAACTTGCTCAATTTTGTAAACCATTCATCAGTTTCATCTGGAACATCCATAAAATTCTTTGAGTTCATATTGAATGGAGCATAATATTTTTCATCTAGTGAATCAGTGAAAAATTTCTCTATTTTTTTATAAAGCTTTTTAGGAGTCTCGCTTTTACTCTCAATAGCTTCATTTATCTCACCAAAGATGTATTCTCTTTCTTTTCTATCAGTTTCATCAAATGCAGTTTCCAATAGCTCTATTAGCTCTGCTTTTTTCATTTTCTTTATGTGTTCAAATATTTTTTTCTTTACCATTATTTTATTTAATTTTTTGTTTTAATAATAGGTCGCAGATTTATATTTTTTGAATTTGTAAATATAGTGAAATTTTAGTTGTTTGATCAGTTCATTAGTGTTTTAGGTTGTAGACATAGAGAAAGACAAGGCATGCCTTGTCTCTACCATTTAGAATGTAATGGTAATCAATAGTTTCACACGAATTATATTAGGCGTCCATCCCCTTCAACATATGTGCCAAAATTGGACCGCATTTATCTAAACAAGAGGGGTAATAAGCACCGTGCATTTTGTCCTCTGATTTTCTAGATTTTCCCCACCAAAACTCTGCCATTGCAATTGGTTTTAAATTTGATTCAAAGGCAAATTGAAGTAATTTGGGCGCAGCACATTCACCTGCACCAGAAGGCGGCAAGCTGTTGTTTTTTTCTTGGAAAATTTCTAAGAGGCTTTTTGATTCGCCCAAGATATTTAGAAAGTTGTATTCTTCAAAAATGCGTTGTTGAATGAATTTTGATCGTTCTTTGCGCTCAGATTTCAGAATATTTATTTCGATTAGTAATTTTTTTGACTGTTCTAAGTTTTGATTGTTTATTGCATCAACTTGATCTTGTAAAAGCTTTATTTGTTGATTCAATTTTGTCAAGCCCGTCATACTGCTGTTTAGAAAACCAACATCACGATCTTTCTCACCAACGACAGGGACGAACTTTGAAAGATCGTTTTCACCAATTAATTTACCCGAAAAAGCAATCAGAAAACCCAGTTCGTTTTTATCATTCTGGACAACGAGCACCCCAAACATTTTACCATGAACAGCTAAAGGATTGCCAGCATTTATACCAAAATTGTGCTGAAGGTCAGAAGTTGTTTTAAGGTAATGTTGCAATTTTTCAACTGCAAGGATACAAAGCGGGTGGGGAGTATAATAGAAAGGATCGTTAAAGCTTTCAGGAATCGTGTAGGAATGGAGAGACTCTTTAAATGGAAAAAAGTAATTGTTCATTATAGGATTACATCTTGTGTGCAAGGGTAGAATATTGAGCGGAAAAAGCATAAAAAAACCCGCATCGAAGATGCGGGTTTTTACTTCTGGTTTTATTCGAGTAATTTTTTAATATATTCTGAATCCCTTCTCATATCGCAGATAGCAACAATGTAAAGGAATTCAGTATTATGACTGTAATAAAGAAAATAATCTCCGACAATTTTAACACTGATGTCTTTAAAGTTTGTTTTACGACCTGATTCAGGATATCTTGAAAGTATTTGAACTGTCTTGTCTATTAACATATTGAGCTTGACAGCAAATGTAGTTGACCCATTTCTTTCAATCCAATAGCGAAGTATTTCTTCAAATTGTTCTTCTGCTATTTCAGTCCAAATTATTTGTAAAGCCATTTCTTTACTTTATCTTGAACTTCATTGTGAGTTCTAGTTTCTTTGGATTTAACTTGATTTAATCCTTTTTTGACTAAATCTTCGTGATCAGTAGGAATAACAAACTCATCAGTTGGCATTTCCTGAACTTCAATTATGCTCAACAGTTCTTCAAGTAAATAATCATCATTCACTGAATCTATCTTCTGTTTTAACATATGTCTTAATTCCAATGTTGTCATGATTCAAATTTAATTATTATCTAAAGATAAATATTTGAGCCAAAAGATTCCACTTTGAAGAATATTTTTTCATAATTCAGTCGGGAGACAAGGCATGCCTTGTCTCTACGTGGTGGTTATGTTGATCAAGGAGCAATGGAATTCATAATTCATCACTCATAATTCATAATTCCCAAAATTACCCTCCGAAATCATCAAAGGCAATATTTTCATCAGGAACCCCTAAATCATCTAATGCTTTCAATACAGATTGATTCATCATCGGAGGACCACAGAAATAATATTCTATTTCTTCTGGTTCAGGATGGTCATTCAAATATTTTTCCATAACCACAGGCATAATATAACCTTTGAAACCATCCCCTTCATCATCAATGGTTTCTTTTACTTTCCAATTATCTTCTGGTAGCGGATTATCCAACGCTACGTAGAATTTAAAATTCGGGAACTCATCCTCAATTTTTCTAAACTCATCAATGTAGAACAACTCACGACGAGTACGACCACCATACCAGTAAGAAACTTTACGGTCTGTCGTTTTTAATGTGTGGAATAAATGGAATAAGTGAGAACGCAATGGAGCCATACCAGCACCACCACCCACATACACCATCTCTTTTTTAGTTGGTTTAATGAAGAACTCTCCATAAGGACCAGAAACAACCACTTTATCACCAGTTTTTAAGCCAAATACATAAGAGGAACAAACGCCAGGATTTACAGCCATCCAAGTATTTTTTGCTCTATCCCACGGTGGTGTTGCGATACGAATATTCAACATTACGATATTTCCTTCGGCAGGATGATTTGCCATAGAGTATGCACGGAATTGTTCCTCCTCATTTTTCATTGTCAAATCCCACAACTTGAAATTGTCCCATTCGCTTTGAAATTCATCAGGTTTTTTACCCAAACCAGGATGAGCAGTGATGTCCATATCTTTATAATCAACAGTAATTTTTGGAACGTCAATTTGGATGTAACCACCCGCTTCAAAGTCCATATCTTCCCCCTCTGGCAATCTCACAACAAACTCTTTAATGAAAGAAGCCACATTGTAGTTAGAAACAACTTCACATTCCCATTTCTTAATTCCAAAAATTTCGTCTTCAACATGCACTTCCATGTCTTCTCTTACCTTCACTTGACAAGCCAATCTCCAATTATCAGCTGCCTCTTTACGAGTTAAGTGATTCATTTCTGTAGGGAGCACATCACCTCCACCAGTCATTACTTGGCATTTACACATAGCGCAAGTACCACCTCCACCACAAGCAGATGGCAAAAAGATGCTACTGCTTGACAAAGCTGTTAACAAGTTTGTACCAGGAGAAGTTTCCATACTAGTGTCACCATTAATAACAATGCTAACATTTCCCGAAGGAACCAATTTGGATTTCGCAAATAAAAGTATCCCAGTCAATCCTAAAATGATGACCAAAAAAGCCAATATCGCACCTATAATTGTAAACATAATTTTTATTTTATTAATGCTTTAATGATACAATGCTTTAATGCTTCAATGATTATTATTAAAGGATTGAAGCATTATAAAATTGAAGCATTTTTTCTAAACCTTGATTCCCATTAAACTCATAAATGCAATTCCCATCAAACCTGTGATGATAAAAGCAATTCCCAATCCACGAAGTGGGGCAGGGACCGCTGAATACCTAATTTTTTCACGGATAGAGGCAATCGCCACAATTGCTAAAAAGAATCCAAAACCAGAACCAAGTCCAAAAAAGGTAGACTCTGCTAAATTGTATTCTCTTTGTACCATGAATAAAGACGTTCCCAAAATCGCACAATTCACTGTTATCAAAGGGAGGAATATCCCGAGGGAATTATACAAGGCGGGCGAGACTTTTTCGATGATCATTTCAACGAGCTGCACCATTGAGGCAATTACAGCAATAAATGCAATAAATTTCAAGAAAGTTAAATCAACAGTGGCGAAAGATTCACCTAGGAATGCCAAAGAACCTTCTTTCAATAAATATTCGTGCAACAACCAGTTTACAGGGGAAGTGATGAACAATACAAAAATTACTGCCAATCCCAAACCGAAAGCTGTCTTTACAGTTTTTGACACCGCTAAATAAGAGCACATTCCCAAGAAATAGGAAAGAACCATATTTTCAATAAAAGCGGATTTTATAAAAACGTTTATTAGATCTTGCATAACAAGTTATTTTCTTTTTTTCTTAATTTAGCTAATGTCTACCAATTTAGGTTTTCTAGCACGTTGAATCCAAATCAAAATACCAATGATGAACATCGCTGCCGCAGGAGAAGATGCCATTACACCATTGTGTTGGTATCCAATACCGTGTAAAAATGAACCCTCTGAAGCATTGATTATTTGGTAACCCAACAAGGTTCCTGCACCAAATAATTCTCTCAAAGCACCAACAATAATTAAGATGGCTCCATATCCCAAACCATTTCCAATACCATCTAAAAATGCTGGCCAAGGTTTGTTACCCATTGCAAAAGCCTCCAAACGACCCATTACGATACAGTTTGTTATAATTAAACCAATGAAAACTGATAATTGTTTACTCACATCAAAAGCAAATGCCTTTAGAAAAATATCTACAATCGTAACCAATGCCGCGATGATGATTAATTGAACAATCATTCTAATTCTGCCAGGCATAATTTTACGGATAGATGCAACAGCCAGATTTGCAAAGGCCAAAACAAAAACCACACAGACTGCCATAATTAAAGAAGGCAAAAGTTGTGAGGTAACTGCCAATGCCGAACAAACACCCAAAACCTGCACGGTAATCGGGTTGTTGTCATCCAAAGGGTCAGTTAATAATCTCTTATTCTTTTTGGACAGTAGAGGTTCTTTTTCTACTACTGCTATATCTGCAACTTCACTCATTTTATTAAAATTTTATTTTGGAAAATCAATTTATGTAAAATTGAGTTCCCAACTCGTAATTCGTTAGACAAGGCTTGCCTTGTCTCTACAATTTATAATTGTGGTTAACTACAAAGCAATTCATAATTCATCACTCATAATTCATAATTCAAACTACGCTCCTTTTTGCTTTTCAAAATAAGGCAAATAGTTTTTCACAGAAACATTAATCATCTCTTCAACACCGTCTCCAGTGATGGTTGCACCAGACATTCCGTCCACCTTATGCAGTTCTGCATTGGCTTTATTTCCTTTTCCTTTTAATACCTCAATACCCACAAAGTTTCCATTTTCGTCAAAAAGTTCTTCTCTAACAAAATTGTTTTGGAACCAATCTTTGGTAATCTCAGCACCCAAACCAGGCGTTTCTCCAACGTGGTCAAATTTCACACCATAAACTGTATTAAAATCATTGTTCAAAGCCATATAGCCACTGATGTAATCCCACAGACCACTACCATGCAAAGTCAATATGTATTTCTGTGATCCATCATCATCTTTATATGTATACAAAGGAACTTGGATGTCTTCTTTGCTTTTTTTAAGCTCTTTTCTAATTTCCAAATCCATTGCTTTAGTGGATGATTTTGGAACTTCTGTAGCTACTCCATTACCTGTTAAGATATACGAAGTAACTTTCTGATCAAAAATTTCCGCCGCCTTATCCTTAGTAACTGATCGGTCGATAGCTCCAAGAATTTGGTATTTTTTATCTAATATTTCGTTGGCTTTTTGCTTGTCTTTCAATAAAACTGAAAAACCTGATAGCATCAAAGCGACCCCTACGACGATAACAATTGCAAATCCAATTGTATATCCATTACTTTCTACATTAGGCACGAGACAACCTCCTTTTTATATTTCGTTGATAAATAAAATGATCTATTGTTGGAGCAAAAACGTTTAAGAGTAAAATAGCCAACATCCATCCTTCAGGATAAGCAGGGTTTAATACTCTTACAATCATACCAACCGCACCAATTCCAAATCCATAAATCCATTTTCCAGTATTCGACTGAGCTGCTGTTACAGGATCTGTTGCCATATATACCATTGCGAACAAAAATGATCCCATAATTAAATGATGGTAAAATGGAACTTCCAAAAATGGATTTCCTCCGAGTACATTAAATAATAATCCCATTGCAATTGCTCCCATAAGCATCGAAAGCATAATTCTCCAACTTGCAACACCAATGGCAATCAGCATAGCCATTCCAAATAAAATAGCAGGTTTACAAGTTTCTCCAATAGAACCAGGAATGATTCCAAAGAATAAATTACTAATAGAATATTGAGCAGCACCATTAGGCAAAGTAGCCTGAGTAACCGCATCCCAGCCTCCAGCAGCGGCAAGTCCTAAAGGAGTCGCACCTGAAAAGCCGTCCACCATTAAGCTTCGCCAGCCCTCAGCGGGAACCGCACTCATTCCCAAAGCTTGTAAAGTAGCCCCTTCCATTCCAAAAATACTGTGTAATATATTATAATCAAAAGCTACCCAGCATAAGTCACCAGAGATTTCAGTAGGGTAGGCGAAGAATAAAAAGACCCTCGCAGTTAAGGCGATGTTTAGTATATTCATACCCGTTCCCCCAAAAGCTTCTTTGGCGATCACCACCGCAAAAATGATGGAGATAGCCAGCATCCACAGCGGAATATCGGGCGGCATAATCAAAGGAATCAGCATGCCCGAGACCAGATAACCTTCCTCAATAGGATGCCCCTTTTTGGCGGCGAAAATAAATTCTATACCCAAACCGACCACATTCGCCACGATGATAATAGGAAGCATTTGTAAAAATCCATAAAGGAATTTAGTAAACAAAGCGTCTCCTGTGCCAGAGTATAAATTAAAAGCAGTGTAATGTTGGTGTCCAATATTCCACATTCCAAACAACAAACAAGCTTGAAGTGCCAGCACCACCATTACCATTGTTCTCTTCAAATCAACACCATCACGGATGTGAACACCAGGTCCTTTAGTTACCGTTTTGGGAGCAAAGAGAAACGTATCGAATCCATCAAAAACAGTGTGTAGGAATTTATTTCCTTTCACTTTTGGCTCAATATTATCTAATATGTTTCTTAAAAATTGCATATTTTATCTATTAGTTCAGCACTTGACGAGTGCCTCAAAACACCTTTTTTATCCTTGTTCAACCATTAATTCAATACCGTCCTTAATAATTTGTTGCACATCTGTTTTTGAAGTACAAACAAATTCACACAAAGCCAAATCTTCCTCGATGATTTCGTAGATTCCCAGACCTTCCATTAAATCAATATCATTATATAAAATAGATTTCACCAATTGCATTGGGTAAAGATCCATTGGCAATACCTTTTCATATTCACCCGTAACCACTATAGCTCTGTGTTCACCATGCGTATTGGTATTGACATTAAATTCCTTTTTACTACCTCCAAACAAATTCCCGAAAAATGTTTTCGAGATACTTGGTCTTGGATAATTAGGAATCAACCAGCCAAACAACTCGTGTTTGTCGCCTTCTTCCAATACAGTCAACTGATTATCGAAGAAATGCATATGACTATTTGGAGTAATTTGTATTCCTGTCAACACATTTCCACTGATTACTCTATTGTTTTCAGATTGGATATTGTCCTTCAACATTTGTTCAATGTTCGCACCAATAAAACCTTTGTAATATTGTGGATTTTTAACACTTGGACCACCGACAGCAAAAAGCCTCTCTGTATTGAATTGACCATCACGAACCATTCTACCAATAGCGATCACGTCCAACAATTTAACTGTCCAAACAATGTCCCCTTTATTGATAGGTTGTGTATGATGAATTTGAATACCAACTACCCCAGCAGGGTGCGGACCATCAAAATTATTGGTTTCAACATTTTTCAAATGCGTTAACTCGTTAGCTGATTGTCCCGAAGACATTCCCATATAGACCGTCGATCCTGATAAAATATTTAAAGCATCAATGCCCGCTTGTAAATATTCCTGTTGACCAGCAACTGAAAAGTTCAGATCATTTGCCAACGGTGCCGAATCAAAAGCCGAAACAAATATCGCTTTCGGCGTTTCAGTTGGATCAGCCAAGACACCATAAGGACGCTGAGTCAGCATAGGCCAACAGCCAGAACCCAGCAAGTGTTTAACCAAATCTTCCCGATCAATCATATTAAGATCGACCTTATCGAACTGTTTGTATTGATTCTCTTTATCCGCAAGAATGACAATTTCAGCAATAGCACGCTTTTGTCCCCTTTTGACTTCAACAACTTCCCCACTTACAGGCGCACAGAACATAATGTCTGGGTTACTCTTATCGTAGAAAATAGGATCACCCGCTTTCACTTCATCTCCTTCTTGTACAGTCAACTTAGGAATAGGTGCAATAAATCTAAAATCCGAGGGATTGATTGCATAGGTCTTCGACGAGAAGTTGTTATCAACTTTTTTCTGTGGCTTGCCTATTATGTTGATATCGAAGCCTTTCTTTAACTTAATTGTTTTGCCCATTAATCTAATTAATTAGCCTAGTAAAGTAGAAAGAATAAATTGGACTAATTTGATAAAATATTTTTTCTTTATACAAAGAAGAAAAAGTGTTTCATAGCAGGGCTACGAGGCACTTTTGCTGATGCAGTATAAGGGAAAAAGATGAAATCAAATTGTTCAAGTTATTCTTTTTACTTTACTCATTAAAAATTGATGCAAATGTACAACAAATTTGTGATAATTTCAGATTTGAAAGGTTTTATATATAGATTCTAAAGTGTCATAAGTACACTAATTTTGAGGGAGTTGCCTTCGAGTGGTTCTCTCCACTTTACTAGATTTGGGCAATTTGGGACATGTATTTGTGCGGTTTGAGTTTTGTTTTTTAGAACCTCAGGCAACGGTGAGAGTTGCCTTCGAGTAGTTTTGACCACTTTGCTAAATTTGGGGAATTTTGAATATGTATTTGTGTGGTTTGAGTTTTGTTGTTTAGAACCTCAGGCAACGGTGAGAGTTGCCTTCGAGTAGTTTTGACCACTTTGCTAAATTTGGGGAATTTTCAAGAATCAATTTTGCAGATTGAGATTTGTTTGATAGAACCTCAGGCAACGGGTTAATATAGATATCTATCTGAGTTAACCTAGGAGTAGGTTGATCCACTTTGCTAGATTTGGTTAATTTTCAAGAATCAATTTTGCAGATTGAGATTTGTTTGATAGAACCTCAGGCAACAGTGAATTGTATGGGTTTCAGTCTTAGGGTTAATCTACCGCTATCCACAACATTATGGTTCGTTGCCTGAGGTTCTCAACGACAACATTTCACGACAACCCAAAATACATAAAAGGTGTCCAAAAAGTCCGATGTAACAAATATTACTCGAAGGCAACAATTCGGTAAAATAAATATTACTTTATCTGAATACTTAAAGTTTTACCCAAACCTTGTTCAAAGAGTTTAAAAAGAGTAGAAAGTTGAATGTCAGTTTTTCCATTTTCAATCCTTGAAATATAGCTCTTTTTCGCACCAATCTTATTTGCCAATTGCTCTTGAGTAAGCTTGGCTAATTTTCTTTCCTCTTTCAATAATTCACCAATTACAAAAGCCTTTGCTTTACTCTCAAAATCATCTCGGCTTGTAGTTCCCTTTTTGCCATATCTATCCGTAAGATGCTTTTCAAATGTTGTGATATTATTTTTCTTTTTCATTAAAATATTCCTTTTTAATTTTTAACACCAAGATTGGACGGATTACATCCATCCCTATGATCTTGCGTCCTTTCAGGACTTGTATTTGAAATTTTTACAAGATGGATTGCATCAACAGTTTATCCTCTATTTTATGAATGTCCAATAGAAAGCAGGTCACCCAGATACAAGCAACACAGATTTTTAAATCCGCGTTTGGAAATCTGTGTCATCCGTGTTCCAAAAGGCTTTAACCTTTGTGGTAAAATATTTTTTGTGGTTCCGTTGCCTGAGGTTCTTTCCGACGAAATTCCACGATAAGCCCAAAACCAAAAAAGGTGGCAAAAATTCACCGACGTAGCAAGTGTTACTCGAAGGCAACCTCATCAAAGTCCCACCGCCTCACAACCTCCCCATCCGCATCCAATTCCTCCCAATGCAAATACTCCCAAGCATTTTTAGACAAATCCGTAGGAATCCCATCCTTGACAAAAGCATATTCCTGATTACCAAAATGATAAGCTGAAGCAGTTTCCTTCCCCGTTTTCAAATCCCAGAATTTAACAGCACCATCTGCACCCCAAGACATCGCTTTATCCCCACCCAAATAAGCACATTTCAGAACATGATATTGATGACCAAAAAATTGGTAGATTATTTTACCTGAGTTTAAATCCCAAAGAATTAAAGTATTGTCAGAAGAGCAGGAGAGCGCTTTGTTATCGCCCAAATCGACACAGTGGAAAACGGTTCCATTGTGTCCCTTTAAGTGTTGAATAATGCTTCCCTTATTTAAATCCCAAAGAATTAAAGTCTTATCATAAGAGCAGGACAGCGCCTTATCCATTCCAATGTTAATGCAGTGGTTTACCGAATTAGTATGTCCTTTAAAAGTATTCAAAGGTTTGCCTGAGTTTAAATCCCAAAGAATTAAAGTATTATCAAAAGAGCAGGACAGCGCCTTATCCATTCCAATGTTAATGCAGTGGTAAATCCTACCAATATGTCCTTTAAAAGTATTCAAAGGTTTGCCTGAGTTTAAATCCCAAAGAATTAAAGTATTATCATCAGAGCAGGACAGCGCCTTATCCATTCCAATGTTAATGCAGTGTTTTACCGAATTAGTATGTCCTTTAAAAGTATTCAAAGGTTTGCCTGAGTTTAAATCCCAAAGAATTAAAGTATTATCTGATGAGCAGGACAGCGCCTTATCCATTCCAATGTTAATGCAGTGGTTTACAAAAGAGGAATGTCCTTTAAAAGTATTCAAAGGTTTGCCTGAGTCTAAATCCCAAAGAATTAAAGTATTATCTGATGAGCAGGACAGCGCCTTATCCATTCCAATGTTAATGCAGTGGTTTACCGAATTAGTATGTCCTTTAAAAGTATTCAAAGGTTTACCTGAGTTTAAATCCCAAAGAATTAAAGTATTATCATAAGAGCAGGACAGCGCCTTATCCATTCCAATGTTAATGCAGTGGTTTACAAAAGAGGAATGTCCTTTAAAAGTATTCAAAGGTTTGCCTGAGTTTAAATCCCAAAGAATTAAAGTCTTATCATAAGAGCAGGACAGCGCCTTATCCATTCCAATGTTAATGCAGTGTTTTACCGAATTAGTATGTCCTTTAAAAGTAATCAAAGGTTTGCCTGAGTTTAAATCCCAAAGAATTAAAGTATTATCATAAGAGCAGGACAGCGCCTTATCCATTCCAATGTTAATGCAGTGTTTTACAAAAGAGGAATGTCCTTTAAAAGTATTCAAAGGTTTGCCTGAGTTTAAATCCCAAAGAATTAAAGTCTTATCATAAGAGCAGGACAGCGCCTTATCCATTCCAATGTTAATGCAGTGGTAAATCCTACCAATATGTCCTTTAAAAGTATTCAAAGGTTTGCCTGAGTTTAAATCCCAAAGAATTAAAGTCTTATCATCAGAGCAGGACAGCGCCTTATCCATTCCAATGTTAATGCAGTGGTTTACCGAATTAGTATGTCCTTTAAAAGTAATCAAAGGTTTGCCTGAGTTTAAATCCCAAAGAATTAAAGTATTATCTGATGAGCAGGACAGCGCCTTATCCATTCCAATGTTAATGCAGTGGTTTACAAAAGAGGAATGTCCTTTAAAAGTATTCAAAGGTTTGCCTGAGTTTAAATCCCAAAGAATTAAAGTATTATCATCAGAGCAGGACAGCGCCTTATCCATTCCAATGTTAATGCAGTGGTAAATCCTACCAATATGTCCTTTAAAAGTAATCAAAGGTTTGCCTGAGTTTAAATCCCAAAGAATTAAAGTATTATCATCAGAGCAGGACAGCGCCTTATCCATTCCAATGTTAATGCAGTGTTTTACCGAATTAGTATGTCCTTTAAAAGTATTCAAAGGTTTGCCTGAGTTTAAATCCCAAAGAATTAAAGTATTATCTGATGAGCAGGACAGTGCTTTCTCGTTATCTAAATAAAAGCATTTATTTACTGTATTGAAATGACCTGCCTTATGATTGGTTTTTAAAGTGGTGGTTTTTGCATCAAGGCTGGAATTTATATTTAAATTGTTAATATTTGTATTAATACTATTCCATTCACTTTTGGAAATGGTACTGTGTTTAAAATTTGCCTTTTTAACTTTTATGTTTAATGCATTTATTTCTCTAAATTTAGCCGCTACTTTTGTTTTGTTAAAATTGCTGCCATTTAAGCTGCAGTTCGTTATTTTGGAATTTAAAATGCTGCTGTTTTTAAAATTGGCTTTTTCTAAATTTAAATATTCCAACTCAGTAGTGTAAAAATTACTGTTTTTAAAATTGGCTTTGGATAAATCTAATGGCTTACCTTCTTTACCTTTAAGTGTATAGTTTTCAAAAGTTACATTGCTTAAAATCCATTTATCAGGTTTTTGCAACAACTTTTTGGTGTGAAAATCTTTTAGGTAAATGTCAAACATTAATTTTCGGCAGTCTACTCCTGTCTTTATAAATGAACGGTCAAATTGCTCGTTAACCAAATTCAAATTTTCAGGGTCCAAACCAATCAATAAATCCATCAAAAAGTCCAGCGTTTCTTTATTGACATTTTTAAGATTCAAAGCTTTAAAATTTCCCTCTTTTAATTTTCGTAAAATGAATTTCGCTAGGAAAAATTCTTGCACGGAAGTATGGGAAAATCCAAAGTTTTTTTCATCGCTACGCACCAAGAGGGTTGCATTTCGGAGGTCTTTGTAAAGCGTTTCCTCCTCCATTTGAAAATACAGTTTTTTCATTGCATCAGAGGCATTGGACATATATTCTGTTATAAACTCTGTCAATTCATCAAAATCTATTCGACGTTGAGCTTTATTCCACAATAAGGCTGCTACTTCTTCTAAAAGGGTTGTTTTTATTGAAATAGGAATTTCATGTTTCGCATTGTCACGGTCAAAACTTTTTTGTAAAATATGCTCGTAAACATCTGCAGTCGTCATAGAAGAACGACTGAGCATTATTTGCTCCAAATCATCTACAATAGCCGTTAAAAAATCCAACAAAACGGGGCGGCTGGACATTTCAGCAAGATTGTGAATTTCTTTCAACATTCCATACAATTCATTCGCATTTCTATTTGGAAAAGTTTGTTTTAAATATACTTTTACCTGTTCAATACTAAAGGGCAATAAATTACAACTTGCATAATCTTTATTTGGATCAATATGGTCTCTATTGTCCAAAGAAAAATAGGAACTTTGCGTAGCGATGGATCTAAAATAATCTGTTCGACAAGTTAGTAACATCTTTCTATCAGGAGCACCTTTATTAACAATTGCTGAAGAATATTTAGAATGAAAATTAGGAACCAATTTTAAAAGTTCAGCAATAAAAAAGTTCTCTTTTTGTCCTTCTGCTAAGTGCGTGGTAACTTCATCTAAGCCATCAAAAATAATCAGGGTAGGGTGGTTTTTCCAAATGTTTTTCACTTCTTTAACCGTCAATGAATTTCCGCCATCGGCTGCTTTTCTTTTTTTCAAAATAGCCGCCACAATGTCCCAAATATCAGTATCAGGATTTTTAACAACATCTACATTTAACTCCCGAAGGTCAAAATAAATAGGAATGAATTTAGAGTTGCCATCTTTGTATTTTTGTATTTGTTGACTGGCAAATGCTTTAGAAGTAAATGTTTTACCCATTCCATATTGTCCAAGCATCGCAAAAAGGTAGGTTTTGCCAGTTTCATTTAGCCAATCTTCTAGTAATGATAAAGCGGTGAAAGTGCCGTCTTTGTTTTCGTTTGTGGCAGCTCCTAAGTTCATTGGCTCCGCTGCATTGGCTACATCAGATTTATCAAATGCATAAATTACTTTATCTAATTTTTCAACTCGCTCAAAGTGTTTTTTGTCATAAATTTCTTTCAAGTTTTTCTCGACATCTTCAATTGAATCTAATTTGCCTTGAATCGAATTCGATAATTGTTTAGCGAAATTTAGTTTGTTGTTTTTATTGATTTGACTATAACATTTGCGATTTTTCTCCAATACCATCATTTTTCTATCCGCAAAATATCCTCCCATTTCATCATGAGGAGAAAGTTTGCAGATAGCGGCACGGTCAAGAAATTGCTCTACTATTTTATTGTAATATTTCTTAAATTTTTCATCAGAATAAAATGCAGCAGAAGTTGCAATTAAAAGTAAATTAGCAGATAATAAATTGCTTTCAATTCTAGTTTCTTTTTCATCTCCAGGAAAAGCATCATCATATAAATAAATATCAAAATTGTAGTCTCTGCTTAATCCCATTGCATCCTTTAATTTTTCAACTAAATCTTCCACCAACTTTTTATCCCTCACACAATAACAAACACATAAATTAATATCCATTTTATGCGGCTTTGCAAGGTTTTTAATTTCACTCGCAGGCTGCTCCATTGCAGGAATTTGTTTTTCCAAAATTCGTTCCGTCAACACATCATCCCCTTCAAACCAAAGTATGCGGTCTTTTGCCTCTTTTTTAGTAAAACCATCTCTTTTTATTTCCAAATTAAAACCCCAAATACGTGCTTTTGTTTCAATCGCTTTCGCCATTGTTGACAAGGAGTTCAAAGAGTCTTTTGCATCGAGGAAAGCAGCTTGGGCACATTTTTCCAAATTTGCAATTCCATCCTCATCCAATAATTCTAAAATGGTTTTTAGTCTTCCAGCATTTTTGGTCTTGGCAAATTTTTTATCTGCTAATAATTTGTCCACTGCATTGAAGGCTGCGTTTTTATTTAGTTTTATTTGTTGTTTCATGTTTTTTGTTTTTTTAAATTTGGTGCTGTCGTTATGCATCCATTGGTAGTGGAAAGGAACAGGAAAAACTCTACCACATAACTAGTGTTTTGAAAAAAAAAAGTACTGCCTGAAAATCATTTATTTATTACTAGCTCCAGCGGAGCTTAACCTTTGTAGAAAATAAGAATGGGATAAATGCAAGCTCCAGCGGAGCGACACCTTTGGTTCCATCAAGCAAGATTAAAATAAAGATGTCGCCCCGCTGGGGCTTGTGTTTGTTATAATCACAATTACTACAAAGGTTAAGCTCCTCTGGAGCTAATATATACTATTGATTTCTAACCATAAATCTTGTGTAACCTTCAATCGCCGAAATATCTACGAATCAAACTTCAAACTCATTCCCTTCAACAAATCCGCTACAAACTCATTGCGTTTATTGCCCCTTAGTTGATCGTAAAATTTCTTTTCTAAACCTACTTGATGCAAATAAATTTGTGTTTGCTCCAAGCCGAGTAAATCGTCTCCTAGATTGAAATATTCCAATCCCACAGGAACCATAGATTTTACAATTTCAATATTGCCATCATCGTCTTTTTTAATAAAATTCGGCAGTTCTTTGTTGATGATGTAGTCACGTGCAAAGAAGGAAGGAGTTAGGAGCAAAAGCCCGAAATCGCATTCGTCAATTTGGGTTTGTATCTGAGAATCCCAGGATTCGCCGATGATTATATCTCGATCTATCCATTTTTTAAAGGTGTATTTCGGATTTGTTGACGCGTGATCGTGAAATTTATCCAGAAAATCTTGGACTAATTTGTCTGCCTTGTGTGCGTATGAAACGAAATATTTGAGTTGTATTTTATCATTTTTCATTGATTGAGGGTTTTATAAATACAAATGTATAATAAAAATCAAGGAGTTGCAAAAATATATTTCATTATTTTCATTATTATTTCATTATGTGAGACGACTGCAAGGGATTGCCCGTACGAATTTTCGATAAAATGCCAAATTTGTAATCATCTCGGGAAATTTGCGAAGTAAAATACAAAATCCCGCATTTTTCAATCATTATATGGAACTACAAGGAATAGATTTGAAAAATTGAATAAATTGTGATATTTGTATAAAGAATTAAACAAATAGCATGAGTGTTCAAATTCCAATAGAAATTTTGTCGAATGCGAAGTTAAGCCCAGAAGAGTTTCTGATTGAAATTTCAACGCACCTTTACCAAATTGGTAAACTTTCGTTAAGACAAGCCCAAAAATTAGCGAAGTTGGAAGAAGTTGATTTTCAAGAAGAGCTTGCTAAAAGAGATGTTTTTGTAATTCATGATGCAAACAATACTCAAGAAAAGCGTCAATTGTCTAGTGATATTGAATTGGATACTGAAGTGAAGTCTATACTTGGAATGGTGAAAATCAATGAAAAAGAGATAGATTATAAAGAGATTCTTGCGGATGAAAAGCTGAAAAAGTATTTCGAATAAAACAAGTTCGTTCTAAATTGTAGGAGATCCCAGATATTTTCTTCGCCTTCGCCTTGAAAATTCTGGGATGACGGTTTAATAGCTGAAAATTCTGGAATGACGGACTTTTAAACAGCAACCTACTCCCCCAAACACTCCTCCAATCGTAAAATTATACGATTAAAGTGCTGAAATTTTGGATGATTCATTGGTAATCCTTTAATTTGCGCTGTGAGAGAAAGCCGCCACTCCTTCAAGCTTTTGTCTCCCTTGGAATGGTTGCAGTTTTTGCAGCAGTCCACAAGGTTTTCAAACTTATCTTTGCCGCCTTTTGCGCGTGGTACAATATGGTCATAGGAATGTTCGTATTTGCTATGAATTGTAATGTCGCAATAAAAGCATTGGACAGGAAAGTATATGTTTTTACGAATTTTCATAAATTAATGATCAGTTCTACAACCAAAGTTAAGTTATTAAATTTTTATCCGCCTTATTTTTTCGCTGGGATTAAGATAGTGGAGGTAAATGAAAGCTTAACTCGTTTTGTGGTGGAAATGAAACTGCGGTTTTGGAATAAGAATTTATTTGGAACGCATTTTGGAGGTTCATTGTATTCAATGTGTGATCCATTTTTTACGTTTATCTTTGTGGAAAATTTAGGCAAAAATTACATTGTTTGGGACAAAGCGGCAAGCATCCGATTTAGAAAGCCTGGAAGGGGAACGATGCGTGCAGTTTTTGAATTGTCAAAGGAGGAAATTGAAGAGGCAAGGGCAAAAGCGGATAATGGACAACGAGATTTTGTCTACCAAGTGAAAATTTTGAATGAATCCAATGAGGTTGTTGCGGAAGTGGAGAAGGTTGTTTATATTAAGCCGAGGGAATTATGAATTATGAATTATGAATTATGAATTATGAGTTATGAATTATGGGTTATGAATTCCAGTGTTATTGCGCATAGTAATGAATTGTAGAGACAAGGCATGCCTTGTCTACTGACCAAATTATGAATTATGGGTTATGAATTCCAGTGTTATTGTGCATAGTAATGAATTGTAGAGACAAGGCATGCCTTGTCTACTGACCAAATTATGAATTATGGGTTATGAATTCCAGTGTTATTGCGCATAGTAATGAATTGTAGAGACAAGGCATGCCTTGTCTACTGACCAAATTATGAATTACGGGTTATGAATTCCAGTGTTATTGCGCATAGTAATGAATTGTAGAGACAAGGCATGCCTTGTCTAATGACTGAATTATGAATTATGGGTTGTGAATTCCATTGTTACTACATAATATATTTCACTGAACCGTTATGTTAGATAGAAAAAAGAATAGATATTTTAAATATGGCAAAGAAAAATCATAATTATACTGCTGATACCATTAGGACGCTGGAATGGTGTGAGCATATCAGAATTCGTCCTGGGATGTATATTGGTAAGTTGGGAGATGGTTCTTCGATGGACGATGGAATTTACGTATTGGTAAAAGAGGTGATTGACAACTCTATCGATGAATATATGATGGGATATGGTAAGCAAATCGAAATTGAAATAGAGGAGGATTATGTGCGTGTGCGTGATTATGGTCGGGGAATTCCTTTGACGAAAGTGGTGGACTGTGTGGCGAAAATCAATACGGGAGCGAAGTATGATAGTAAGGCTTTTCAGAAATCTGTTGGTTTGAATGGAGTTGGAACAAAGGCGGTGAATGCCTTGTCTTCTTATTTCAAAATTGCTTCAGTAAGGGAAGGCAAAGTTAAGGTGGCGGAATTTGAAAAGGGACAATTGTTGAAAGAGCATAATCAGAAAAAAACGAAAGAAGAGAATGGGGTAGTGACCGAATTTCGACCAGATAATACCATCTTTAAGAAATATAAATTTAGACCTGAGTTTATTGATAGTAGACTTTGGAATTATGTTTATCTAAATGCAGGATTGACGATTAATTTTAATGGAAAAAGGTATTTTTCTAAAAGAGGTTTGTATGATTTGTTGGATAGAAAAGTTGATGAAGCGGAACGTAGATACCCAATTATCCACTTGAAAGGAGAGGATATTGAAGTGGCAATGACACACAATAATCAATATGGAGAGGAATATTATTCTTTTGTAAATGGACAATTTACGACGCAGGGTGGAACGCATCAAGGAGCGTTTAGAGAGGCAGTTGTGAAAACGGTTAGGGATTTTTATAAGAAAAATTTTGACGTTCAAGATATTAGAACTTCTATTGCGGCTGCCGTTGCGATTCGTGTGCAGGAGCCAGTTTTTGAATCTCAAACCAAAACAAAGTTGGGTTCTACCAATATGGGTCCGAATGAGCCAACGGTAAAAACATTTATCCTTGATTTTCTTAAAAGAGAATTAGACAATCATTTGCATAAAAATCCAGAGGTTGCTGATGCATTGCTAAAGAGAATTTTACAATCTGAGCGAGAAAGAAAAGAGATTGCGGGCATTAAAAAATTAGCAAAAACAAGGGCTAAAAAGGCAAATCTTCACAATAAAAAATTACGTGATTGCAGGATTCATTTTAACAAAAAGAAAGATAAAAGATGTGAGGAAAGTATGATCTTTATCACAGAGGGTGACTCTGCGAGTGGATCAATTACGAAGTCGAGAGATGTGGAAACGCAGGCGGTATTCAGCCTGAGAGGAAAGCCTTTAAATTCCTATAATAAAACAAAAAAGATCGTTTACGAAAACGAGGAGTTTAACCTTTTGCAACACGCCCTAAACATTGAAGATGGTTTGGATGGATTGCGATATATGAAAGTAATCATTGCCACAGATGCGGATATTGATGGAATGCACATTCGATTGTTGCTAATGACTTTCTTTTTACAGTATTTTCCAGATTTGGTGCGTTTAGGTCACGTATTTATTTTAGAAACGCCTTTGTTTAGAGTTCGAAATAAAAAGGAAACCTTCTATTGTTATTCAGAAAAAGAGAAGCAGAGGGCAATGAAAAAATGCGGTAAGACAGCAGAGGTAACACGATTCAAAGGTTTGGGTGAGATTTCACCAGATGAGTTCGGTAATTTTATCGGAAAAGACATTAAATTAGAACCTGTAACCTTAGATGAAAACAGTCCGACGCAAAAAATGTTGCAATATTATATGGGCAACAATACGCCAGAACGACAAACATTCATCATTGATAATTTGAGGATTGAAAAAGAAGTCGTAGAAGACGAGGTAATGGAAGAATTATTGGAAGACAATGCTTGAATGCTTGAATGCTTGAATGCTTGAATGCTTGAATGCGAGAATGTATATTGTATTTAACCACATTGAAGCATTGCAACATTCAGGCATTCAAGCATTCAAGCATTCTCGCATTCAAGCATTCCAACAAGCCGTTGTGCATTCAATGCATTATTAAAATCGGTTTCGAGGATAGATTTTCTTGGTTCGATTTGAGTGGAGGTAAATTCCATTTCCATTAGACGGTAAATTTGTTCAATGAATTCATTGGCTTCATTGGCAATGATGCAACAGTCTTCCAAGCCCGTATTTGCCACCATTGGTGAGTTGGCGAGGCAGAATCTACCAATAAAGAGCGCGTTTAGCAATTTTAGTTTGATGCCAGTATCCTGAAAAGTTGGAAGAATGTTAATGTGTGCATTTCTTATCAAATCATTCATTTCATCATGTTCAGGGTTGGAAATAATTTTGATTCCTAAGTCTTTACATTTATTGATCATTGATTTAGAAGGGTTTTTACCTGCAATGACCCATTTATATTTTTTTGTTTTATGATGAATATTTTTCAGTAAATACTCCACAGCCTCCACGTTTTCATTGATCTGAAGATTGCCGTGGTATAAGATAAAGTCTCCTTTGCCTAAATTTATATCAACTATTTCGTGTTGATGGAAGACAGGAAGATAGTTTGTAGTCGTGGGAAAGGCCTTTTTGTAGTAATTAGTGTCATTTTTTGAGATACAGCATAAAAAATTTGCATATTTTAGCTGTTTTTCATATTTTTCTAATAACTTTGATTCATAGGCATAGAATAATTTTTTAAGCCAGCTGGTTTCTTTTTTACCAGTTTCTTTATAGTATTGCCACTCCACATTATGCAACCTGACAATTTTCTTGTGACTATCCAATTTTGGATGATCTAAGTAGAGACAAGTATGTAAGCCTTCAAACAAAATAGGATTTGTTGATTTTAACAAGTTGTTAAGTAATATTTTGCTTTGACGAGAGTTTATAATTATAGGTGTATGCAATGAAAAGCTTCTTATATGGCTTTTTCTAGGGTAGTATTTAGTGTTAAAATTTTCCAACTTTTTATGCTCAGGTCTATCATAGACAAAACTGTGTAAATTTATCTTAATACCTTGATTTTCAAGTGCTTTGATTCTATAGTAGATGTCAATAGCACCGCCATAATTGGGGGGGTAGGGTACGTTTAATGCAATTATTTCTAATTCGTTAGACAATTTTTTATTGCTTTTAATTTTAAATATTTGAAATTATTGTTATATTTGAGAATAAAGTTCTTCACTTAAAACTTAGCGCCATGTGGTAATTTAGATCAATTACGAAGAAGATCTTTAATTTTTCAACATTTTGAGAGTTGTTGTTAGAATTCTAAGATTCCCCCTAAAATTAGTGGGTTCGTTTTTCGTGAAATTAATGGTCGTCGTCAGGTTTGGATTTTAATTCATTCTCCACGGCGACTTTTTTTATCCATACCTCCAAGTCGTTTACAGAACTCGGTCTCGCCTCCACATTCCATTTAAAAGTATCAAATTTGTAACTATAAGGATCTTTTTTACTGACATTGTGAAATTCTCCGCTAACTTGTTTGTAAAATTTTATCTTCACAACTTCCTCATTTTCAATCAATACTATAATATTTTTTCCCTTAGATTGATTGATTCCATAAAATCGGTTTTCATCATCTTTTGCGAAATAAATGCTCTCTGCATTGTTATTTACATCCATTTGAGAGATTTTACCTTCTGCAAAATGTCCTAGAATTGTATCGCCTTTGATCTGATTATACAAACCCTCTTGTTCCTCGCTTCCAATGATTGCATTCTTTCTTAGGAAAAATGAAGTAGGTTCGTTATTCTTCGTTTGTAAAGTAATGGTGTCAGCAGTCAATTGGTTGTTGTCAAACCAAACCGTTGGTAATTTGAAGAATGTAAACATAGAGTCTCTTGTATCGTAAATCAAAGAGTCACAAACTGACTGAAAATCAGACTTATAGATCATTACATTCGAATAAGCAGTTAAGGTTTTCAAGCTGTCATTTTCCTCCTCAAGCTCAATGGAATCAATTTTGGCAGTATTTGTTTGAGTGCTATCTATTGAAATAGAATCAATTTTGGCAGTATTTGTTTGAGTGCTATCCATTGAAATAGAATCAATTTTGGCAGTATTTGTTTGAGTGCTATCCATTGAAATAGAATTACTTATAACTCTGTCAATAGTTTTAAGGGTGTCAGCAGTAAGGTAAAGCGTGTCTCCGTCAATAACTTGTTTGAAAAGCAAATTTTGACTGGCTTTAAAGTGGTTATCCTTTTCATTGTATTCCAGGTAATCGCAATTAACACTTACATTTTGTGCTGTATCATTCCAAATAACATCGCCACTTGCAAAGCTCGTATTACTCGCCTTGTCGTAAAACATCGAATCCGCATTTAAGGTTTGTGGACCATTTTCAAGAAAAGATTCTCCAGTAATGTTGATTTGATCATTTTTTTTATCGTAAGTTCCAGAAAGACATTCAATAACATTCCCCTCATTTACGATCCTAGTTTCTCCATTGAATTCGGCAAATTCCGTAACCGTATTATAAACCAAGGTATCCGTATCAATGGTATGATCGACATCTTCTACATAAACATCTTCCCAAAAAATAACTTTGTCCTCTTTTCTAATGTATTTACCTTTTTCACTAGTTAAAAGGCTGTTTTTATTGGTCAATTTTCCATTCCCAGCGTACCGACCAATATCTGTATTGAAATCGTAATCCATCTGATCTGCATTGATTTCCATTTCACCATCAATCAGTTTGACATTTTTTTTCAGGTCTGCCCTTTTTCTGTCGGTAAAATATTCGAGTGAATCCGAATAAATATCCACTTTTTGATCCGTTACATGAACATTGTTGAAGAGGATGGCTTTTTTATTATCAAGGTAATACAAAAGCGTATCTGAAGTAATGATCGTTTTTTTATCATCAAGCAGTACATTATCATACAAATAAGCCATTTTGCTCACACCATTGTATTTCAGGTAGTCAGCATAAATGTCTAAAGAATCTCCCTGTTGAATGTGAATTTGCCCATAGGCTTTAAAACTATTGATGCTTTTATATAAATAGGCACTATCACAGCTAAAAAAGACGGTATCCTGACGTAATTGGACATCGCCCACTAATTTTTTAGCGTCTAAGCCATCTTCATCTTCATAACCTTCAAGTGTATTGGTATTGATTATGTGGATGAGGTAGGAGGAATCCGTTTCTTCAGCAACTTGTGCATTCGCATCCATCAAGAGAAAAAGACTCCAAAATAGCAAGATTATTATTTTTTTTGGCATCTCTTTAAGAACGAAAATGAACAATAAGGAGTACAACTAATTTTAAAATTTAAGAAGATTTATTACTTCCCATCTTTATTATTTTCTTCATTCTTGTCCTTATCCTTGTCTTTATTTTTGCGCTTTCTTTCAATCAATGAAAACTGTACATATTTTTTAGGATTCGATTTCAAATCTGTCAGAAGATTGTCAAGGCTTTTGCTTGTTTGTTCCAAGTTGTTATACAATTTTGGATCTTTTAGAAGAAGCCCTAAAGTTCCATCACCAGAGTTTACTTCTGCAATGGTTGAGTTTAAGCTCTTCATTGTATTATTGGTACTTTCAAGCGTTTTGCTCAATTCATCGGCAATGGCATTCAATTCAGTTTTTTTCAAACCAGCAGAAAACTCTGTCAAATCACCTGTAAAAGTTTCAGCATTTTTAAGAATGCCATCCAATTGTTTGGTGTTAGCCGCAAAAGTATTGGTAAGCGTATTGAGGTTATTCATCAAAGAATTAATGTTGCTGCTTTGCGCATTGATAAGCTTGTTTAGCAAGGCACTGGTTTGTTCAAAGGAAGCGATTGTTTTATCAGCAGAGGTCAAAACACCTTCTATTTGACCAGATTCGAGGATGCCATTAATTTTATTTATCATAGAGTCAGCACTTCCCATCAATACCTCCATTTTATCCTTCACAGGAATAATTTCTTCGGTCATAGATTCCATCATGCCCAGAACCAGCGTCCCATTTATGTTGTCTTCATCTTGAAGAATATCATTTGCATTTGCCGCAGTGACATCTGACATATCAATATTAATCATCATTTCGCCTAATAAATCGGCAGCAACAATTTTAGCCTGAGCCGCTTTAGGTATTTTGACATTGTCATCTACATCCATAGATACAATAACTTGGTTTTTACCATCTTGGGTAAATACACAAGAGCCAACCAAACCAATTTTAAGCCCATTAAGCATAATTTGATTACCAGGGAGCAGACCATTGACATTGTCATACACTGCATAGTAAGTGTTGTCTCCTGAAAGGACATTAGACCCTTTAATAAAATTAAACCCAAAATACAACAGAATTCCAGCTACTATAACTAAAATGGCAACTTTTACTTCATTTGACAATTTCCACAGGTGTTTTAATTAAGCGTCAAAGATATAAAAGTTCTTATAATCAAACGCGCTATATAAGACAATTTCGAGGTATTTTAATGCTTCAATGTTTTAATGCTTCAATGATGAGTCCACTCCAAAAAGATAAAAAATCAAAAATGTTTTTTTTAGCGATCTTTGCACCTTTCTCAATTCCCTGATGCTCAGGCATCAACGAATCTCAAAAAATGCAAACCTCATCTAAAAAATTCCATTTTGTGAAAATTATCTCTTTTTGGAGTAGACTCA
>Ga0209187_1000857_pt1 | contig 43042 bp, 36 predicted proteins | sample BantaG_FD_187430 | JGI IMG/M metagenome (GOLD analysis project Ga0209187, IMG submission 187430) | Marine algal microbial communities from Bantry Bay, Ireland - BantryBay_4 metaG (SPAdes) (version 2) | ecosystem: Host-associated > Algae > Red algae > Unclassified | place: Bantry Bay, Ireland...
AAGCAGAATACAAATGGAATCTATCCAATCTTGTAAACTTCCTACGAATCAATCTATTTGTCAAAATAAACCTCTGGAAATGGCTTAATAATCCTATTATTAAACTCAACAAACCACCTCCTCAAATGACACTGTTTTAAATGTGAGGGATTGCTTTCTATTTTGAGCTATTTACAACTTGTTTTGTTCGTAAATACAGCAACCTATTTTATTAACTCAAACGTTTTGGACGCTTGTGATATCAAATAATGAATAAGATTCCAATCCATCGATTCCAAAATAAAATATTGTTGCTCCACGTGGATTAATATATTACATTTAGAGGATGAATCTTTTGTGTGTAGGACATTGTTGTCACGACTTAGTTGCTGATCATTATACGCTGGGTGGCACTGCTTCCTACGCTGCAGCGGTAGCTACACATTATAAGCTTACAAGCCGTATCGTTACCAGCGTAGGAGATGACTTTTTGTTTGAGTCTTTTTTTAGAAAGCGTAATATTTCATTTCATACTTTTACCAGTGCTCATACAACCGTGTACGAAAACATATATGCACCAGGTGGTCGAAGGCAGTATCTAAGGGCATGTGCAGATCCTATCCCCTCTCACAAGATCAGTACGTATGTAAAAGAAAATGATCTTATACTATTATGTCCTATTGCTGATGAGATTAGTTCTGACATCCTTCCACTTTTTGACAATCACTTTATAGCACTAACGGCTCAAGGCCTCCTAAGAGAACCTGCTGATAATGGTCTTATACAGTTTAAGAATATAAGATGGCAAGCATGGAGCGCCGTAGATATCGTTTTTCTCAGCATAGAAGATATTAATTATGATGAGGCTATCGTGGAAGAAATCATAACACATTTATCGCATGTCGTTCTTACATATGGCGCTGAAGGCGCCAAGATATACCTGAAAGGTGAATGCTTTTATTTCCCTTCCTATCCCACACACGAAATAGATGCTACCGGAGCTGGAGATACATTTACAATTACCTATCTCATCCACTATTTAAGAACAAAAAATATACAAGCTTCCTGCATTCACGCACACTGCGCCGCTTCTTTAGTGATAGAAGAAAAAGGTACAGATAGGCTACCTGAACCTACGGCTATTTCTACAAGAGTGGAACACTACATAGAAGTTTACCAAATCTCTTAGAAATAAATTCTATTTTTACGAAATGAGATCGAAGATATATTTCGCTTCAGATTTTCATCTAGGAATAGATGGTGCTGTAGATTCTACATCTAGAGAAAGGCAGATTATTACTTGGCTCGACAGTGTAGAAGCTGATATGTCTGAGTTATATTTGGTGGGCGATGTATTCGACTATTGGTACGAATACAGAAATGCTGTACCCAAGGGTTATGTGCGCTTACTGGGGAAGTTAGCAGCGTTAAGCGATCAGGGTGTAAAAATACATCTCTTTACAGGTAATCATGATCTATGGATAAAGGATTATCTTAAAGAAGAAATAGGGCTCGAAATATATCATCACCCTGTAGAAAGAGAAATTAATGGACTGAAGTTTCTGATAGGTCATGGAGATGGACTAGGACCTGGAGACCATGGTTATAAGTTTATGAAGAAAATATTTTCTAACAATTTATGTCAATGGCTTTTTTCTAGACTTCACCCAAACTTAGGTCTAGGTATGATGAAGTTTTTTAGCCGTACTAGCAGAGCTAAATATCCAGAGTCTACAGATTTTCTAGGTGCAGAGAAAGAGTGGCTGGTACAATATTGCGAGCAACTTATCGAAAAGAAACATATAGATTTTTTCGTTTTTGGTCATAGACATCTTGCGATGGATTATCTCTTATCCAACAAAAAATCTAGGTATCTAAATCTAGGAGAATGGCTACACAAAAAATCCTATGCCGTACTGGACGACCATAGCTTTTCCTTAAAATTTTATGATAACCCCTCTGCTGAATATTATTCAAATCACACCGCTTAAAACATTAGAATGATGTGTAAGACCACCATCCGAAATTATAGTTACTTTTTCATTCTTCTTACTTTTATTTGCTGTAGTCCAACTAAAAATATAACTGAAGACAATAGCACACCTAGCCAGCCGATTACACCATTGTATAAGATGATAGAGCTGGACAAACTAGGCCAATTATATGCAATAGATAAGAAAAATAATATCACCCTTTTTAAAGGTGATAAGATAACTAAGTGGTATGAGTACAGTAATAATCGACTAGGAAACATCAGTACAGTGGACGTGAGTAATCCACAAAAAATTCTAGTTTTTTATAGAGATTTCCAGACCATCGTCTTACTCGACAATACCTTAACTGAAGTAAAAAGACTGAACTTACTAGACATGGGACACACCGATATACATGCTGCTTGTAGTAGTATAGACAATGGTATCTGGATAGCTGATATGGATGGCGCACAATTACTCAAGATCTCACAGAATGGAACGCTTGTTATAGAAGGATATAATTTCCGGGATGAAAACTGGGGCAGTTTTTCTACGCTTAAGCTTAGGGAAAAAGGTGGTTCCGTATTCATGGGTACTGATATGCCCGCAGTCTTGCAGTTTGATAATTTTGGTGCATTCATTTTCAGACATGATATAGGGTGGCAAAACGAATTTACCATAAGTAATGAAGGAGAAATATATTACTATGACCAGACAGGTATCTCCGCTTATAATACCAAGCTGAAGGCTAGATATCAGTTAGAGGGTATGATAGAATCTTTTGAAGGCGTAAGTGATTTTGGGATTAAAGGACTAGAATATTATCTACTCAGAGAAGGTGAGGTTGTGATGGGTAAGATGTAAATAATTTTTCGGCTCCGAAGTAAAAATCAGTATAAAAAATGCCATATGAAAATAATTTCACATGGCATTTTTTAGTATTATTTACCAGAAAGTATATTACACAGTCATAATATCCTTCTCTTTGGCATCCATATATTTATTGACTGTATCGCCGTAGGTGTTGACCATTTTCTGGATATTTTCTTCTGTTTTTTTCCCTGCATCTTCAGGGTATCCATCCTTCACTTCTTTCTTAACAAAATCCATCAGTTTCTGTCTGACATTTCTTAGGCTTACTTTAGCATCCTCTCCTACCACCTTACATTGTTTCACAAGATCTCTTCTTCTCTCTTCTGTCATCGGAGGAATAATTAGTCTTATATTCTCGCCATCATTCTGGGGTGTAATTCCCAGATTAGCTTTAAAAATACATTGCTCTATAGGACCTAGCATAGATTTCTCCCACGGCTGTATATTTATTGTTTTAGAATCCGTTGCCGTAACATTAGCCACCTGCGTGAGTGCGGTAGGACTGCCGTAGTAGTCCACTCTTAGTCCCGCTAACATATTGGGCGACGCTTTTCCTGCTCTAATTTTTTTCAGCTCATCTTGTAGATGCAGGATGGCTGCATCCATCTGATCTTTTCCTTGCTTTATATATTCTTCTAGTAACATAAGTTTTCTGCTATTACACGGTTTACAATATTGTAAATCCGTCTTTAAATTTAAAAATAATTATCTTCTTTTCTAATCGTTCCCTAAAAACCTTAATAAAAAGAATAAGAAAATCACTAACGAAGCTAAGGCATTAGAGACATAAGTCATAGCTGCCCACCATAGAGCATCCTTTGCGCCATCATATTCTGCACCATGCGTAACACCACTCTCATCTAACCACAATAGAGCCCTCTTACTAGCATCGAACTCGACCGGTAAAGTTATCATCGAGAACAAAGCTGTCATACCAAATGTAACCGTTATAATAAGCAAAAACGTATTGCCCATCACTCCTGCTCCCATACCGAACATCATCCCCATAAATAGAAACTGCTGTGCCTTGGTAGAAAACTGAACCACAGGAACTAACTTAGATCTAAGGGTTAACATACTGTATGCTTTTGCATGTTGTACAGCATGACCACACTCGTGTGCTGCAACAGCAGCCGAAGCTATACTTCTGCCACTATATACTTCAGGACTCAGCGAAATAATCTTCGTTACTGGATTGTAATGATCTGTTAGAAAACCTTTACCTGCCGTAATTTTCACATCCCTAATTCCGAAATGCTGTAGCATGGATTCTGCCACTTGTGCACCACTCATACCGTTACGTAACGGCACCTGTTTATATTTATTAAATTTACTTTTAAGTCTGCCGCTTATTAGCGAACCTACTAGTGTAAAAAATCCTATTATTATAAAATAGAACATCATATCTCAATAATTTTTATTTTTTTAATCTATTATGTCAAAGCCCGTATACTTCCTTAAGACTTCGGGAATGACTATACCGTCACTTGTATAATTATTTTCAAGTAATGCTGCAAAAATTCTAGCCAGCGCTAAGGCACTACCGTTAAGGGTATGTGCGAGCACTTTTTTTCCTTTCTCTGTTTTGTAACGCAACTTCAGCCTGTTAGCCTGGTACGTCTCAAAATTAGAAACAGAACTGACTTCTAACCATCTTTTCTGTGCTGCAGAGTATACTTCAAAATCATATGTCAAAGCGGAGGCACTAGTCAAGTCTCCACCACATAAACGTAAAATCCTATATGGCAGTTCCAACTTTTTCAATAATCCTTCTATATGTGTCAACATTTCTTTCTGAATAGCATAAGATTTCTCAGGATGAGCAATCTGTACAATTTCTATTTTGTCAAATTGATGAACCCTATTAAGTCCTTTGACATCAGCACCATAAGAACCCGCTTCTCTTCTAAAACAAGGTGTATAACCTGTTAGTTTAATCGGGAACTCAGATTCTTCTAATATTACGTCTCTATATATATTTGTCAATGGCAACTCCGCCGTAGGTATCAGATAGAGATCATCTTTCTCCACATAATACATCTGACCATCTTTGTCTGGCAGATTACCTGTTCCTCTAGCAGTATCTTCATTGACAAGTAAGGGTGCTACTATTTCCTCATAGCCTGCCTCGTGTGCTTCATCTAGAAAAAAGTTAATCAAGGCACGTTCTAACTTCGCTCCTTTCCCTCTATAGAGCGGAAATCCAGCCCCTGTTATCTTTACACCTAGCTTAAGGTCAAATAAATTATACTTTTCTCCAAGTTCCCAGTGTGGCATGGCAATATCACCTAAGTCTGGCAGGGCCTCTGTCCAGTCCTGATGTATTTCATTATCTTCTTCTGATTGCCCAGCAGGCACTAGATCATGAGGTTTATTGGGGATGCTAAGCAGTTTATTGAGAAGGTCATCCTTTGCCTGTTTCATGCTAGATTCTAGGGCTTTAGAACTTTCTTTTAATGTTGCTACCTCCTCTTTAGCAGCAGAAGCCTTGTCCGCCTGACCCGACTTGAACATATTTCCTATCTCCTTGGAAAGTGCATTAATCTGAGAAAGTTGTTGGTCTAATTCCGTCTGTAACCTCTTTCTTTCGTTATCTAATTCGATAATTGTATCGAATTGACCTCTTATATCCTTTATATTTCTTTTTTCAAAAGCTCTTATAAAGGCTTCTTTTTCTACTCTAATCCTACCTATTTCTAGCATTTATAGTGAAATTTGTCGTAAATAAATCATTAATTCACAAAGATAGTCTTTTGACATTCAAATAATAAACATATATTTGCGCCGAACTCGCAACTAGAATAATCACATTCTAACTTATTCTCTAAATTTCCCTCTTTACATTTTTCAGGATTTTACGTATTTGCGGTTTCATATATTTCAATACAATTATATAAATTTTTCAACAGATGTACGATATTCTTCAGTTAAATGACATGCTTGTCCCTGAGCTAAAAGAACTTGCAGAAAAGCTAGGACTCAAAAGCTACAAGAAACTGAGTAAACAAGAACTAGTTTACAAAATACTAGATGAGCAAGCAATCGCTGGCAAGTCTGCTGATTCTGATAAGAAGGAAGATAAGCCTAAAGTAGACAATAAAAAGAAGAGAGCAAAAAAACCAAAAGAGGAGGAAAAAACTCCTAAAGCTGCTGCTCCTAAAAAAGTAGTTAAGAAAGTAGTTAAGAAAAAAGAAACACCTAAGAAAGACGAAAAGGTCGATAAAGATAAAGAAGCTAAACCTGTAGCGGACGAAAATAACACGGTACAGAAAGAAGCTAAAATAGAAAATAAGAAGCCTGATCATCGTAACGATAGAAAGAACGAGAAAAGAAGAGATGACAACAGGAATGATAAGCGCAACGATAACAGAAACGACAATAGGAACGATAACAAGCGCAATGATAACAGAAATGATAAGCGCAACGACAACAGAAACGACAACAGAAGAAACGACAATAGAAACAAGGAGAATGCCGCTTCATTCAATGTAGAAATAGACGGTATTATAGAAGGTGATGGAATATTAGAAATGATGCCTGATGGTTATGGTTTTCTAAGATCTGCCGATTACAACTACCTCACCTCTCCTGATGATATATATGTTTCTCCTTCTCAGGTGAAGCTTTTTGGTCTGAAAACTGGAGATACGGTGCAGGGTGCAATAAGACCTCCGAAAGATGGAGAAAAATACTTTGCACTGCTAAGAGTATCTCTCATCAATGGACTGAGACCAGAACAATTGAGAGAGAGAGTACCATTCGAATATCTAACGCCATTATTTCCTGAAGAGAAGTTTACGCTGATCAGCCATCCTGCAGGAAAGGATTATGGAAACAGAATGATAGATCTATTTTCTCCTATAGGAAAAGGACAGAGAGGACTGATTGTAGCACAGCCTAAGACAGGAAAGACTTTTTTACTGAAGGATGTAGCGAATGCGATCGCTAATAATCATCCAGAAACTTATATGATCGTCTTATTGATAGATGAACGACCGGAAGAGGTTACCGATATGCAAAGAAGTGTAAACGGTGAAGTGATTGCATCTACCTTTGATATGCCAGCAGAAAATCACGTAAGAGTTGCTAATATCGTAATAGAAAAAGCAAAAAGACTGGTAGAGAGTGGACATGATGTTGCTATTTTACTAGATTCTATAACTAGACTTGCTAGGGCATACAACACAGTGGCTCCAGCATCGGGTAAGGTATTGTCGGGTGGTGTAGAAGCCAATGCATTACAGAAACCTAAGAAATTTTTCGGTGCAGCCAGAAATATAGAAGGTGGAGGTTCACTGACTATACTAGCCACAGCACTTACAGATACTGGGTCTAAGATGGATGAAGTGATCTTTGAAGAATTTAAAGGTACTGGTAATATGGAACTACAACTAGATAGATCTCTAGCAAATAGAAGATATTATCCAGCCATAGATCTTACTAAATCTAGTACAAGAAGAGAAGAATTGCTATTACCAGAAGGTACACTGAAACGTATGCACATACTCAGAAAGCACCTTGCGGATATGAAACCAGAAGAGGCTATGCAGTTTCTACGTAAGCATATGCTACATACAACCACGAATGAAGAGTTTTTGGTTTCTATGAATAATTAGTCAATAATTTGAGAATTAGCAAATAATAACTAATTTTGTGCCACTTTTGATTAAGGCATATATATATTTAAACTACTAGATTATGAAAAGGACGTTTCAACCTTCAAGAAGAAAAAGAGTAAACAAGCACGGGTTTAGAGAAAGAATGAGCTCTAAAAGTGGAAGAAAAGTACTTGCAAGAAGAAGAGCTAAAGGTAGAGCTAAGCTGACAGTATCTGATCAGCGTCACTCTAAGTAATCCTAGTATTCTAGGAAAATCTAATTTCCTAAAATTAAAGGATGCCAAAATTCACTTTAGGCAAGAAAGAAAAACTCAAAAGTCGAAAAATAATAGAAGAGCTGTTTCTAAATGGCTCTTCTCTTTTTTCCTACCCTATCAAGCTAGTCTATTCCTCAGAAGCTGCACTAGACCACTATCCGCTAAAATTTTCTACTACTGTTTCCAAGAAAAACTTCAAAAAAGCTGTAGATAGAAATCTAATAAAAAGAAGGATACGAGAGGCTTACAGACTGAATAATATTCCTCTGAAAGACCATTACAAAGAAAAAAAACAAATTCTGCACATGATGTATATCTATGTGGGGAAAGAAATTCTAGAATACAGCGTTATAGAGAAAAGTATCGTTCATATCTTACGCTCACTTAAAAATGAATCCTAGAATTCTACTTATATTAGTATTCTCTCTATTAGGCCAATTAGCCTCTGCTCAGGTATTTTTACAAATAGAAAAGATAAATGATCCCAAAACGATAAAATTTGGAAGGTCTAATCTTATAGAGTTTAAGCATAAGGATTATCCCGATGACTGGCAACGCGGTAGGATAGATGATATCTTATACGAAGAAAAAGTTGTTGTTTTCACTAATCAGATTGTACATCTAGATGAAATCGAAGCTATAAAAATATATAGACCTGGTATAAAAGCTTTAGGACAGACTATCCTAGCTTTTTCCTATGCATGGTGTGTCTATGGGGGCATTGCAGCATTAGCCAGCGAGGAGTTCAGTCTAGGACTAAATGAGATTCTAATCGGGGGTTTCGGTATACTTACGGGTACACTTATCAAGAAATTCTCTAGCAAGACTTATAAAATGGGAAAATCATATAGGATGCGGATAGTAGACCTACGCTTCCCTACTCCTGAGGAGCTTATGAAGATAGAGAGGCCTTAGATATTTCCATAATTATATCTATCGCCAATTCATAACCAGGGAGACCTTTACCTACTATTGTTTCTTTGCATACTGGTTCCAGATAGCTATGGTGCCTAAACTCTTCCCGTTCGTAGATATTAGAAATATGTACTTCTATAACGGGAGTTGTTATTGCGGCAACAGCATCCGCAAGTGCTATAGAAGTATGGGTATATGCTCCAGCATTAAGTACTATACCCTTATATAAAAATCCAGTATCATGCAACTTGTCTAAAATTGCTCCTTCATGATTAGACTGAAAATATTCTAGATCTAAATCTGGATATTTATCTATGAGCGATTTGAAGTATATTTCAAAACTCTGACTCCCATAGATATGAGTTTGTCTTTTCCCTAAGAGATTAAGGTTAGGACCGTTAATGATGATAATTTTAGGCTTATTCACTTAGTTCCTAGTTTGCCTTGTCTGACATATATTTTATTCTCACTGTTAGTATTTCCTCTACTGTGATATCATCTTCGCCCAATTCTTTAAATGCATCTTCTACAGAATCAGAATCAGCATCATCAAAATAGTCAAAAATTTCCTCAACTACTTCTTCGTCCATTTCCTCATCTAGGTAATAATTGATATCTAGTTTTGTACCAGAGTTGACTATCATATTCATTTCCTGTAGTAAGTCTAGCAGATCAGATCCTGCATTATCTGCAATATCATCTAGTGGTAATTTTCTGTCTATACCTTGGATAATAGTAACCTTAGATTTTGACTTATTGGCAAGTTGCTTGACAACTATATCCTCAGGTCTTTCTATGTTATTTTCCTCTACATATTCTTTTATCAAGTGTAGAAATGGCTTACCATATCTGCTAGCTTTACCTCGGCTAACACCCGATATCTTAGTCATATCTTCTATTGTAATAGGATAGTAAGTAGACATATCTATAAGCGATGGATCCATAAAAACGACCCACGGTTTTACATTATTACGCTTAGCCTCTGATTTTCTAAGATCTTTAAGTAAGGCAAAGAGCGTCTTATCTAGAGCTGCTTCAGCTCCTGCTGTAGAAGGAATAACAACATCTTCATTACCAGTATTAGAGTAATCCCTGTTCATTGGAATTTCTATAGCCGTAGGTTTTTTTATAAATGATCTTCCCTTCTTTGTAAATTTCAGAATGCCATACTGTTCTATTTCTTTGTATAGGAAGTTCTGAAGTATAGCCTGACGCAATACAGAATGCCAGAAGAGTTCATCTTTTTCTTTTCCTGATCCAAAATTCGAGTTACCTACATACTTAAAATCCTTCATCTCCTTAGTCTCTTTGCCAATAAGAAAATCTACGATAATCTTAATACCAAAATTTTCCTTCATCTCTTGTACCGCTACTAGTGCCTGGTGCATCTCATTCTGGATCTCTTGTCTTTCTTTAGGATGCTTACAGTTATCACACTTCTCATTACACTCCGACTCATCATATTCTTCTCCAAAATAATGAAGCAGAAATCTTCTCCTACATGCCGATGTCTCTGAGTAAGCTATAATCTCTTCTAACAGCTGCCCACCTAATTCTCTTTCAGATACGGGTTTATCTCTTAAGAATTTCTCAAGTCTTAGAACATCTTTGTAAGAATAAAAAGTTAGACAGTTACCTTCTAATCCATCTCTGCCACCTCTTCCAGTCTCTTGGTAATAATTTTCTATACTCTTAGGAATGTCGTAATGGATCACAAATCGCACATCGGGCTTATCGATACCCATCCCAAAAGCAATAGTTGCTACAATTACATCTACATTTTCCATAAGGAAATCATCTTGCACCTTAGACCTGAGTTTACCATCTAAGCCTGCATGATAAGCTGCAGCCTTGACACCATTTACTAGTAAGGCTTTCGCTATTTCCTCCGTCGTTTTTCTTGCTTGTACATATATGATCCCTGATTTTCCAGGCCTCTTTTTTATATAGGGGATTATTTCTTTGAGCGTTTGCTCCTTGCTGTACTTGGGCCTAACTTCATAGTAGAGATTATCTCTGTTAAAGGAAGATATGAAAATATTTACATCACTTCCCATGTTTAGGTTCTTAACGATATCTGATTGCACCTTAGGTGTTGCTGTAGCTGTGAGGGCGATCACTGGAATATCTTCGCTGATACGCTTAACCATATTTTTGATCTTCCGGTATTCTGGTCTAAAATCATGTCCCCACTCAGAAATACAATGCGCCTCATCTACTGCTACAAATGATATATTCTCTTGTTTAAAAAACAGAATATTTTCTTCTTTTGTCAAGGTTTCTGGTGCCACAAAAACCATCTTAGTGAACCCAGCAGAAATATTATCTTTGACTTCTTTTATTTGTCCTTTTGTCAATGATGAATTTAGAAAATGGGCTACTCTATCATCAGTACCATTGGCACGTATAGAATCTACCTGATTTTTCATCAGTGCGATCAGAGGAGAAACAATAATCGCTGTACCTGGCATCATCATCGCTGGCAACTGATAACATAAAGATTTACCGCCTCCTGTAGGCATGATTACAAAAGTGTTCTTACCAGTAAGTACACTTTTTACTATTTTTTCTTGATCGCCTTTGAATTCATCAAAACCAAAGTATCTTTGCAAGCTTTCCTTGATTCCCTGTGTCATCACACTCATATGTTGTATATAATAGTTCGTTAGAAAATTAACGGGTGATATCTAAATAATAATATACGAAATTATTCAGACACCAAATAGTTATTGATAGGAATTAATGATTAAGCCTCTACTTCGACGGCAGCCTAACAAATATAAATTTTTATAGCTCAACAATCAAGTAAATCTGAATAGTAATTTAATATGAATTAGAATATAATGTCGTAAGGATTCTTTAGTACAAATGATTTCAAAATATAGACTTGTAAAATATACGTTTTTCCAAAAAATATATTGTATGTCAATTCTCAATTTTATTGAACCTTCTACAAAGTGTCACTCTTTCAGATAATTCTTAATCCCTTGAAAGAATTATTATTAACTTAACTTTCTAGGAGTATACCTCATGTCATTGACATAAAAAAGATACCCCATAAATTACCTAGTCTTCTTCTATAAACACCGTATCAAAGGTTCTTTCAAAAGTCTGAGGTGAAGCCATTGCCATATGTTCATGCCAGCCACGAGGGTACGATTCTGGCTGAAGTAAAGAACCTTCAGGTATGTATGGATAAAGCTTGTATAATGACTTAGCAATATGCTGATCTATACGCTGGTATACGTGTGTCCTGTTAATCTTATCTGGGTGATCCAAACCTGAAGCGGCCATCAATTCTACAAAAGATTTTACCGTTTCTTTATGGTAATTAGCTACTCGATTTTTCTTGTTTTCTACAACTAGTCCTTCCACTAATTCTGGGCGGTGAGTAGCCACTCCTGTAGGACAAGAATTTCTGTTACATTCTAGTGCTTGGATACAGCCTACTGCCATCATCATCGCTCTAGCAGAATAACATGCATCCGCACCGAATGCTATAGCTCTGAATATATCAAAACCAGAAACTATTTTTCCTGAAGTGATAATAGTTATCTCCTTTTTAAGGTTAAAACCTACTAAGGCGTTGTATATAAAAGTAAGCCCTTCTCGGAATGGTGTTCCTACGGCTCCACTAAATTCGAGAGGGGCTGCTCCGGTTCCTCCTTCGCCACCGTCTACTGTAATAAAGTCAGGCCTAATTCCAGTTTGAATCATAGCTTTGCAAATAGCAAGAAACTCGCTTCTATGTCCAAGACACAATTTAAATCCCACAGGCTTACCACCAGATAAATCTTGGCATTTTTTAATAAACTCTAGTAATCCAATAGGCGTATTAAAGGCCTTATGATAGGGTGGAGAATTGACATCTTTATAAGGTTCTATATTTCTTATTTTTGCAATCTCGGGAGTAGCTTTTTTAGCTGGAAGTATACCTCCATGCCCAGGCTTAGCTCCCTGAGATAGCTTAATCTCTATCATTTTAACATTACTGGCTGACGTTCTCTGAGCGTACAAATCTTCTGAAAAATTACCGTCATCTGTACGACACCCAAAATATCCAGTACCTATCTGATATATAAGGTCTCCTTCATACTTGTCATGATATTCTGATATACCACCTTCCCCTGTATTGTGTGCAAAATGACCAATCGCAGCTCCTCCGTTCAGCGCCATAATAGCATTCTTACTAAGGGATCCAAAACTCATAGCTGATACATTAAAAATACTTAGATCATAAGGGTGCTTGCATTTCGTTCCTCCTACCATTACCTTAGGATGAGGATTCATGTCATGCGCATCTAGGGCAGCAATACTGTGATTAACCCACTGATAACCTTCTTCATATACATTGAGCTGTGTACCGAAGGGTTCTGTATCTGTCTGACCTTTAGCTCTTTGGTAAACAATGTTTCTGTTAATTCTAGAAAAGGGTCTTCCATCTGTATCGGGTTCTATAAAGTATTGGTAGAGCTTAGGCCTAAGCCATTCTGCAATGAAACGCGTTCTACCTACTAGCGGGAAGTTCCTAGCAATAGCATGTTTCTTCTGGAAATAATCATAAAAACCTAATAAAAGTATAGGTGCTAATCCAAGGAATATCCAAAAAAATCCACTAGATATAAAAAGCCCCAAACCAGCTACGATCAATATAGAAAACAAAGCAAATAAGATAAAACCTCTTCTCATATGTGTAAGCTAATAATAATAAAGTGTAAGTGATATAAAGCTGACGATGCGCATCCAACAAATTGACAAATAACAGAAACTAAAAGTTGTAATAGACGAGTTTTCCACCCAGCTCAACCATGTATAAAAATAAGATTAATATTGGATAAGCAAGATAAAAAATACAATTGTGTGAATTTTAACTAGTAAAACCAGTAATACATAGTTCGATAACCCAGTTTGGCAAGTATATCAATCTTGAGTAAGTATGGTTGAAAAATCAAGAGAATATAGTTTATATAGTTATTAAGCACATATTTACATATTACAAATAATTATAATATTTTTGTGTATGAACTGGCAGGTACTTATCAGGGGATTCTCTTCTTACATGATTCTAGAAAGATCTATGTCTCAGAACTCTATAGATGCGTATACGAGTGATGTAGAAAAATTAGCTTCCTACTTTGAGATGCCTGATCATAGAAAATCGGCTATAGAAATACAATATGATGACTTAGAAAGTTTTCTTGTTTTTCTGAATCAGTTAGGTCTAGGCGATCGATCTCAGGCACGTATTATTTCTGGTATTAAGGCCTTTTACAAATACCTATTACTAGAAGATATGCTCCTTGATAATCCTGCAGAGTTACTAGAGGGTCCTAAGCTACAAAGGAAAATTCCAGACGTACTTTCTGTAGAGGAAATGAACCAATTACTCAATGCCATAGACATGAGTGAAGCGCATGCCCATAGGAATAGAGCTATGCTAGAAACCTTATATGCTTGTGGATTAAGGGTGTCAGAAATGATCAATCTGAAGCTCTCTAATTTTTACAAAGATGTAGGCTTTATAAAAGTTATAGGTAAGAATGATAAAGAAAGAATTATACCTATAGGAGAAGATGCTATAAAATATATAGATATTTACTTAGAGACAGAAAGGGTTCATGTCAATATAAAGGCAGGCGAAGAGGACTTTATTTTTCTTAATAGACGTGGTAAACATCTTACACGTGTGATGATATTTACACTTATAAAAAAATATTCTACCCTAGCACAAATAGAAAAACATGTTAGTCCGCATACCTTCAGGCACTCATTTGCAACACACCTTGTAGAGGGGGGCGCAGATCTCAGGGCAGTACAAGAAATGCTAGGCCATGAATCCATCATCACGACAGAAATCTATACGCATCTAGACACCAAATTTCTTAAGGAAACGATCATGAATTTCCATCCAAGAAATAAGCAAAAGACTATTAAGACAAATTGATAGCAATACAGCCTATATTTTTTTATTGCATCGAGAACAAACTAATTTAGAGAAGTCGTATGATCGCCCGTATTTGACATCGTGTGATTTGGTTTTATTATAGAAAGAATAAAATTGCTATTATCGTAGTTTAAAGAGTTAAATTAGCGTCTTTAATTTAATATTTATTTTATTTGCCCGCTTGGTGAAAAATATAAGTTTTTACATATCGTTATTAGTCTATTCGCTACTCCTATATGGGTGTGCTAGGCCTGGTAGTCCATCCGGAGGACCTATGGATGATAAGGCCCCCTATATTATAGAAGAAAAGTCTGATGCAAATTTCCAAACAAACTTTAGGCCTAAGCAAATCAATCTTGAGTTTTCAGAATACATAGAGCTTAGAAGTGCATTTAAACAGGTTGTCATCTCGCCTCCTACGGAATATCTTATGCAGGTAAAAAGTAGAGGCAAAAAGGTGCAGGTAAATTTTAATGAAAAAGAGGTGCTCAAAGATGATGTAACTTACCAAATAAATTTTGGAAATTCCATTGTAGATTACACTGCAGGTAACGAGCTGAAAAATTATGCATTTGTATTTGCAACAGGAGACGAGCTAGACTCCCTCTCTATATCTGGAAATATTATAGACGACTACACTGGCAAACCTGAGAAAGATATTACTGTCATGCTCTACGACAAGTTAGAAGACTCTATTGTATATAAGGAGAAACCTTTCTATTTTACAAAAACTGATAATAAAGGTAATTTCCAACTTAATAATCTACGATCTGATACATTTAAGATTTTTGCGCTAAAGGACGGGAATCTCAATTATATTTTTGACAGTCCCTTAGAGAAGATTGCTTATATAGATAGTCTGATCTATCTGAACGACACTGTGTCTTATGAGCTATCTCTAAGAGCATTCAATGAACTACAAGATCAACGAATAAATGAGACCTTAGGAAAGGAACCTGGAATCATAAAGACTTTACTAGAAAGACCTAAAGAGAAAATTCGATATGAGCTTTCTGATACTATGTTGAATAAAGTAGGATATGCATGGAGAGATAGTTTTTTTATAGAATATACACCTGTTACTGATAGCACCTTTTTTCTATATACTGAAATAGATACTTTCAAAATTGCGCCTAGATCAAAAAATAAATCCAACTTACAGATCTACAAAACGATACCATCCCTTACTAAACCCTTCCATCCTAAGGGCGAGTTAAAATTTTTATTTAATAGAGCTATAATGGCATATACTGATAGTCTTATCGTAATGCAAGACACCTCTGGATCTATGATCAGCAGAGATATAAACGTACTAGAAGGATTACTTTCTATCTCTGGAAACCTGAAGGATACAACTGATTATACGCTCACTCTCTTCCCTAGTGCGATCCAAAGTTTCAACAAAGTAAATCTAGATACTATTAATTATAATTTTAAGACAGGTATGCCAGAGCAGTATGGAGAAATAGTTATTGACACTAGAAACCTGAAGGAAGAAAACCAATATCTGTTTTCGCTCACTTCGGGCCAAAATACCTATGAAACCTATATCTCAGGCACAGATACTACAGCTATTGTTTTTACTAAATTAGACGCAGGCGACTATACTTTAGAGGTACTAGAAGATCGTAATGGCAATGAAACATGGGACCCTCAGCACTATATTAGAAAAGAAAAATCTGAAAGAATTATAACGAAAAAATTAGAAAAATTAAGAGAGGGTTGGGACTTGAATATTGACTTTGATGGTAATAGCTTTGAACAACAAAAAGATCAGGAATGAAACTAAGAGCAGATAATCTAATAAAAAATTATGGAAACAGAACAGTTGTCAATAAGGTCAGTATAGAGGTAAACCAGGGTGAAATTGTCGGATTACTAGGACCGAATGGCGCCGGTAAAACAACCACATTCTATATGGTCGTTGGTTTCGTATCTCCTAATGGTGGACAGGTATACCTAGATGATGAAAAAATAACTAATCTAGCTATGTACAAAAGAGCAAGAAAAGGAATAGGATACTTACCTCAGGAGCCTTCCGTTTTCCGCAAGCTATCTGTGGAGGATAATATCGCTGCCATCTTAGAAATGACTAAATATACCAAGGCGGAACAAAAAGATAAATTAGAATCTCTAGTAGATGAATTTGGACTACATAAGGTAAGGAAAAATACAGGCGATTCTCTATCTGGAGGAGAAAGAAGAAGAACTGAAATTGCTAGAGCACTAGCTTCTGATCCTAATTTTATTCTGCTTGATGAACCTTTTGCCGGTATAGATCCTATCGCGGTGGAAGATATACAGGCCATTGTAGAAAAACTAAAAACAAAAAACATAGGTATACTTATCACAGATCACAATGTCCAAGAAACGCTTTCTATCACAGACCGAGCTTATCTGATGTTCGAAGGGCAGATTCTAAAATCAGGAACAGCAGAGGAACTTGCAGAAGATGAGATAGTCAGAAAAGTATATCTTGGGCAAAACTTTAAACTTAAAAAAAAGGTAGTTCATAATAATGAAAATTCTTAGCATAGCTTCTTCCATACTTATCCTAATATGCGCATCTACCTCTTGCGGAGAGTATGACACGCTAGAAAGTAATAAGCAAATCATGAAAAGAGTAGACTCTGTCTATTATGCTAACAAAGATTCTCTGCAACTTCTATCCGATAGTCTCTGCGAGAAATTTTTTTTAGAATACAAGCAAGAAGCTATTGACTCTATCCGTCCATTAAGATTAGCTGAAATAGAAAGCCTCATAGAAGGGAATTAGATGCGTATTATTGCCTTCATATTGATATTATTTTTCTTACCCGCCTGTGAAAAAAAACAGGTGAATGAAATTTTCTTCGATGAAGAAATCAAGAAAAGATATGCTGTTTTTCTTAAAACAGAGGAGCGCAAATGTAAATTGGATGCAGAATCCGAAGCAGACAGATACATCGATAGCGTTATAGACAGATGGATCAAAAAAGAACTTATAGACACCATAGATTTCCCACTTAAACCACTGAGGCCAGATCGTCCAGATAATCTTATAAAGTAATAAGTGGGGATGAACTAAGTGTAATCTTTTCGAAATGGATTATTCAACATTTTTTTATTGAAGCTATGTTTTATACCAATTCTAGTTTAGAATGACGGTAATTATTTATTTTGTTCTTTATGTTCCTATGTTAAAAAGCCTCGCCGAACCTATGGGTTCGCCTACGTTTTTTGCCTTGATCCATTTTGAACAATTCTAAATCCTTTTCCGTCATCTAAAAATAGAAATGGTATTAGTTCATTTATCTATTTTTTCTGTGTACTGGTCTAGTGTTTCTAACTTTTACCCTACTAAATATGTTCTCATATCAAACCTACTGTTATGTCTATTATTAGAGTTCTACTTGCTATTATTTTTCCACCCCTTGCTGTTTTGGATAAAGGGTGTGGATCTCTTATTATTACTTTTTTACTAACCATCTGTGGCTGGGTCCCTGGTGTTATAGCTGCACTTATTATTATTAATAAAGAGGAACACCCTGAATACGCATAATAGAAACTAATGAAATAATGTTAGATGCATAATATAATAAACTATCCACAAATGAATTCGTTATAACATTAATTAACTTCGGCAAATAACTTGTCAAAAATATACAATGCTGTACAGATCTTTTTTTCTTCTTTGTTTTGTCCTTTTTACTGCTCCATTATTAGGACAATTATCTGGTGTGATAACAGACGACGAAGGTAACACTTTGCCTTATGCAAGTATCTATATAGAAGGGACTTCTAACGGTACAACCACTAATATAGATGGTTATTATGACTTTGCTCTGAAGCCAGGATCCTATACTATTATCTATCAGTATGTAGGATTTAGCACCGTTAAAGAAGACATAATAATAGATAATCAACCACTCAAAAAAGATATAATTCTATCTGGGCAAGGTGTAAATCTCAGTGAGGTTGTCATAGCCGCTGATGCTGAAGATCCTGCCTATGCAATCATAAGAAAGGCAATAAAAAAGCGTCCCTATTATAAGGACAAAGTAAACTCTTACAAAGCCGGACTCTACATTAAAGGACTTATCCGAACTTCTGATGTGCCAGAAAAAATTTTCGGACAGAGCATAGGAGATATGGAAGGCATCTTAGATTCTACGAGACAGGGCATCATATATCTATCAGAATCTCAATCTGAATTATATTATAAATCTCCTAATAAATATAAAGAGGTCATGTATGCGTCTAAGGTTGCAGGCTCTGCAAATGGAGTAAGCTTTAATCAATTTGCAGATAGCTACTTTAATTTTTATGAAGAATACCTTAGATTTAGTAGGGATCTTATAACACCTATCGCTGATAAGGCACTAAGTTATTATAAGTACAAGCTAATCCGGACAACTATGGACGATGCAGGTAGAATGATCAATGAAATAGAGGTTATCCCAAAGTCAAAAAATGATCCTATATTTTTCGGTAAAATATATATCACCGAGGATATCTGGAACATACACAGTGTAGACCTAAGCTTTGAAGGCAAGGCAGCTAAAAATAATCTTTTCGATACGATAAGTATTAAACAAGTATATGTGCCTATAGAAAAACCAGATACTTGGATGTTATTCTCTCAGATCTTAGATTTCTCCATGGGTTTTCTAGCCTTCAAATTTGATGGTACTTTTTCTTATGTATTCTCTGATTATGAAATAGATCCCGTGATTCCTAAAGACGTATTCAATAACGAGATTTTTCGTGTATCTAAAGAAGCTAACGAGAAAGATACAAGTTACTGGAGCGAAGTCAGGCCCATCCCGCTTACGCAAATAGAACTGAAGGATTATGTCAAAAAAGACAGCCTAGAGATCCTCTGGAATACTGAAACTTATAGAGATTCTATCGATCGTATGAATAATAAGTTTAAACTTATGAATTTGCTCGTAGGATATAGCTACGATAAGTCTTATAATAGGGAAAGCTATAATTATAATGCCCCCTTGAGTACCTTTGTATTTAATCCCGTGGAAGGATATAAGATAGCGTTTGATCTAGCCTATCAGAAATCCGCTAAAAACTTCACAAACTTCTTTACCGTAAATCCAATTATCACCTACAGTTTTGCAGAGAAGAAAGTCAGAGCACTTGCTAAGATTAGAAAGAAATTTAATAGTATAAATAATGCTACCCTGAATATAGCGCTCGGAAGAAAAACAGAACAGTTCAACGCTGAGAACCCAATCTCCCCCATCATCAATACATTCGCTAGCTTACTATATAAAACGCATCATATGAAACTCTATGAAAGAGATTTCATTGATCTGAATTACAGTCAAGAATTAGTGAACAGTATTTTTATCGACGGTGGCTTATCCTATAATAGACGAAGGCCTTTAATCCTTACCTCTAAACAAAGCTGGGCTAAAAAGGAGTTTAGCTATCCATCTAATGACCCCCAAGATCCTACTAACTATGATGAAAGTTTTGCAGACCAGTCAGCAGCAATATTTAGCTTAGGACTGGTATGGAATCCAGGGCAGAAATATCTAACTTTTGATGAAGTAAGAGTACGATCAAGAAGTGGCGCACCTACCTTCAGCCTACTCTATAATAAAGGTTTAAATCTTTTAGGAAGTGACGTAGATTATGATAAAATAAGTCTTAAAGTAAAAGATACGAGAGTACGGTTAAGGCTTTGGGGATACCTATCCTATAATATAGAAGCAGGTACATTTCTCAGAAATGAATCTTCTTCATTTATAGACCGATTCCACTTCAATGGAAACCAGGTTTTATTTCTGACTAAGAATGATTATCTAGAAAGCTTTAAGCTACTACCGTACTATGCGATGAGTACTAATGAAGACTTCATGCGATATCACCTAGAGTATCATCCCAAAGGTAGGATCATGGATCGCCTGCCCTTACTTAAGAATACGAACGCTAGCTTTGTTTTTTCTTATGCAGGTATTATAAATCAGGCGGATCAATATAGTGAGATTTCTCTAGGCATAGAACGAATATCTCTACTAGGGATTCCTCTACTTAGATTAGATTATTCTTGGAGTTTTTCTGATCTGTATCAGGACAGAGGTATCACCATCGGTGTATCTGGAAACTTCTAGATATTTTATAATCTATCATATAGAATACCGGATTACTAGCGCAGCGCCAATCCGTATATTTTAATTTGATTTGATATGCTTAGTAGCAATATATCTTTATATCTTATGTTAGTGATAATCTAAAACAAAAAAAATGGTAAGATTCAATGTTTTTGCGATAATAATTTTCTCAATAATTTGTTGCTCTGAACGAAGTAATTCCTATGATGATGCAATGAAAAGATGCTTAGAAAATGTTACAACCTCTGAATTTGAATTAGAAGACGGTAGAAAGGGAACGGCTTACAATAACTTTGATATCAACTGTATAAAAGGCGCTCAACTGCCTAATTTCAAAACAAAGTCTTTGAGTGGAAATGGATATGATACAGAAGATTTACTAGGAAAGATCAATATAATTAACTTTTGGTTTAAGGCTTGTAAACCATGCGTAGCCAAAATACCAGGATTAAATATAATTGCAGATCGTTATAGAAACGAAGGTATTAACTTTCTTTCTCTATCTATTGATGATGAAAATACACTGAAGGAATTTGTGATGCGAAATGAATTTCAATTTACACATTTATTAAACGGTGAAGAAATCGTTAAAGAAAAGTTTAAGCATAAAAGTGGGTATCCAACCACAATAATTACTAATGGTAATCTAGAAATAGTTGAGATTTTAACTGGAGGTAAATCAGATTCTACAGCGGTTATAGAAATCATAACAAAGCTTGATCCTATAATTAAAAACCTGATAGAAAAAATTGACTATCACTAATAAGAATGTCAGCATATCCACTCCTTCGTCATAGAGACGCAAGATACTATCATCCGTAACTCAATAATCACGCACACATTTCGGAAGAAATAATCAATCTGCGCGTTGAAGATAATCACCATAGCTAAAGCTATGATTGCGTTTTTCGCCTTGACCCTGACTATTCCTGGTAAAAATCTTATACGAAATCTTCAATTCTTAAGATAATATTGAAATAATTTACGCTAGAGCCTAATTTTCATAGTACAATACATTACATTTTTCTATAATTTGTAAACTATCTTTGACATAATAAGCAATATTTTAACCCTATTTGATACAGAATTAACAGCTAATTATCACTTGTTAATATACAAGAGGAAAGAGGTAAAATAGTAGTAGAATACCATAGCTAGACGCCACATCTTTGTTATGAAAATAAAGCTTACCATTTTATGTAAGCTATTTGTAATTATTTTAATTAAACTATTTGTACTATGAAAATCCAAATTAAATTTCTTGTAGTAACTGCTATTTTATGCTTCGCTACTGTAAAAACAAAGGCGGAAAAATTTTCAATCAAAGTAGCAGGTAATCATTCCTTCATTCTAAAGTTATCAGATATTAATACTGATCAGATATTAGTAAGACTAGACGATTCTAAAGGAATTTCCGTATATGAAGAAAACCTATCTATGGATAAACCAATTAGACGAAAGTATGATCTACATGAATTACCAGAAGGGACTTACCATCTATTTGTTATCTATAATAAAATAACTAAAGTCCAGACGATCGAGAAAACTTACGAGATGTTAGATATCTCATCAGATGATCAGCAAACTATTTTTCAGCCAATTTTTAGACAGCATGAACAGTTTCTAGATATGGATATGTTGTGCTTATCAGAAATGAATGTTAGCATTTCAATACATGATAGTCAAGGTAACATCATCTATGATGAGTCATCAGAAAAGAATCATGGTTCATTTGCTAAGAGATTTAATTTATCCCTTCTTAGCGGTGGGTCCTACTCTTTTACAGTAAGTGTTCAGAATGGACAAGTTCAGAAAAACTTCAGTGAAATTGTAGAGTGGGCTCCAGCTTTAAGCTCTTTATAAAAATTAGTATCTAAGATATTATGTGCAGAAAGATTAGTCCTCCTGACTAATCTTTCTTTTTTTTATCTATAATTTCTATCTAGTATAGAGCTATACTTTGTGTAAGATCGTTGTAAATTGTTTTCTATATTCTGATGGACTTTTCTTAGTAACATCTTTAAATATTCTGTTGAAGTGAGAGATATTATTAAATCCACTTTCATAAGAAATATTGGTAATACTAAGTTGCTGTTCAGTAACTAATTTACAAGCGTGAACAATTCGTATTTCATTGACAAATCTAGTAAACTTCTTTCCAGAAATTCTTTTAAAATATCTGCAAAAAGAAGGAACTGTCATACTAGCTATTTCTGCTATTTCGTCCAACGTTATTACTCGCTGGAAATGAGTCTGAACATAATCATAGATAACATTGATCCTATCATTATCTGTATTTTCTACTTCGAAACTATAACCGTCAGCATTCAGAATCTCGTATTCCTCGGTCCATGCCATATCCTGAAGTATACAAAGTAACTCTATCACCTTAGCAAAATTATCTAGCGTTACTAATTTCTCCATCCTAGCACCTATATCTACTTTGGCTTGACCATGAAATGCAATTCCCGCCTTAGCTCGATAAAGCAACTTACTAATGTCTTGCATTTCCTCTAATCCAAAAAATCCGTCACCAAACCAATCATTATTAAACTGAATAATTGTTTCAGATTCGTTGCCCGTAAGTCTATCTGTAAAACCTGTATGCGGAAGCATAGAGCCGATCAATACTAAATCTCCAGATTGGTAGTAAGATAGATGATTCCCTATATGGCGTTTACCACTTCCACCCTTTACATAAACCATCTCTATCTCAGGATGAAAATGCCAAAATGGTGGCTTTACATTAGGAGAGGGTTCATTGTAATGCTTTACAGAAAATGAACTTCCAAATTCCGTAAGTACCTTTTCTAGAGCAGGTTTTCGTACACTTAACATAATATTTATTAATTTCTAATTATTTCACTTATAAAATTAGTCCCTTCTTACCTTTAATACAGATACCCTATTAGCATAAACACATACTAAATTAACCCAAAAACTTATATTAACACTAATATTAAGGTAATAGGATATATAATATGTAAAATAATAGCAAAATCAGGCGAGCGAGTTATGGTGGAATTCAAGCTCCTATACAATAAATTACTGTGTCCCCATATTTCATAAAAAAAGCGGAAGACTTATGTCAATCCGCTGGTAATGCTTAAAACGTATTCTTGATGCTCCATTATGGAATTGATGACTTCCAAGACAAGCGCATCATAAAGGGTGAATTTTCTCAAATTAAAAGGGTGTTTCAATTCTCAAAAAGGGTGTTTAAAAATTCTCAAAAACTAAGGTGCTAAAAAATTTATTATTATTGAGTATGTTAAGCTTATATTGCCATTGCAATTGTACTATTAAGACGGCATTTTTAATCCATGGTCACTGTAGAATGATCTCTACGTAATCAAGTGTAAGCTAGTATACAAACGAATTAGAATACAAGAGTAGATAGGAGTTATTGACTTTATCCTTTATACACTACCCTATAGATAACATCAGCGAAATCGTCCGAGATCAGCAGAGAACCATCTGGCATCCACTCCATATCTACTGGTCTTCCCCATACATCATCAGATGCTTTGTCTAGCCACCCTTCTATGAAAGGTTTATAATCGCTTCCTGTTCCTTCCTTAGTATTTACCATAGACACTTGATAACCTATTTTTTTACTTCTATTCCATGATCCATGCTCCGCAACCAATGCAAGATTTTTGTAGGCTTCTGGAAAATTAGATTTAGAACAAAACTCCATACCCAGTGGAGCAGAATGTGGTCCCATCTTCTGAGCTGGAGCGGTATAATCTGAGCAAGATTTTCCCTCACCAAAATCTGGGTCAGGTGTATCGCCCTGGTGACAGTAAGGATAACCAAAGTGCATACCCTTATCCTCAGTGGCATGATTCAGTTCGCATGCAGGCATATCATCACCCATCATATCTCTGCCATTATCTGTGAACCATAGATTTCCTGTCTCTGGGTGCCAATCGAATCCCACTGTGTTACGAATACCTCTATGCACTATTTCTAGATTGCTGCCATCGGGATCTATTCTAGTAATACTTGCATAGATCTCTTCCTCTCTATCACATATATTACAAGGCGCACCCACAGGTACATATAATTTCCCATCAGGCCCGAAAGCTATATATTTCCACCCATGATGTTTCTCTTTAGGATAGTCATCTTTTACAACTAGAGGCTCTACTGGATTATCAAGCTTGCTAGCCACATCTTCTATTTTTAATATCCTATCTACCTCGGCTATATAGAGATCTCCATCTTTGTAGGCAACACCATTAGGCATATTGCCATCCTTATATAAAGTATACTGCTTATCTATTTTCATATCACCATCTGTATCGCGCAATGCATATACAGAACCCTCATCCCTAGTACCTACATATAAGGTACCGTCTGGAGCTAAACTCATAGACCTAGCGTTCACAACATTTTCTGCGTATAGATTTATAGAAAATCCTTCTGGAAGCTTAAGCGTTTCTATCGGCAAATTACTCATCTCCATTTTCTCCGCATCATTGACCACTTTTTTCTTGGGCGGATTTACAGAACCATTACAAGCTATAAGGACAATAAGAAGGATATATTTATACATGTCAAATAAATTATTAGTGTAGTTAAAGTTACTATTCTTCTGCAAAAAGATGGAACAATCAGGCAGCTACCGATCGAAATTACAATCGATTTAAGCGTTACTTTCATTTTACTAGTTCGGGAAGTATAAATACAACTAGTTTTAAGAATTTATTGTTCATATATATCTGGTTAGAGGTTATTCTGCCTCGCCTGGATCTAACTTAAGACTCTTCATAATAGTATCTATCAATTCTTCATCTCTGAAAGGACCAGGCATTTTTACCAGATTTCCTTTTTTCATTCTATACATTCTGTTCAGATAAAAACTAAAATCGTCGCCTCCTAGTGCATCTTCTTTCCATGCCTTGTGAAATAATGGAAAGTACTTTAGCCTTACGCCGTAGTCTCCTGAATGATGAAAAACCATCCACGGAGCAGTATTCGCTTCAGAGCCATATCTAGAATAAGAAGGATAACCATAGGTGTCAAGATAAACCTCTATCTTTTTCTGGTTGAGCTTATCCATTTTCATCATTGCTTGATCATTTTCCTGAGTCTCACTAGAATCATGACCATATTTCTGTATCAGGTTCTTAGACCTTTTTCTATAGACTTGATCTTTGTCCATAATATCTTCTAAGTACCTTATCTTATCTTCCTCAGATTCCAGGGCTTCTACTTCTAGTCGAATATTTTTTATTTCAGAATTTCCACATGACAACATGGAGATGATACAAATAAATACAAATGCAACTTTTTCTATCATAGAATAAAACTAAGGTTTCTTATTGTTAAAAAGAAAAATATAAAAAGTCTTCTAGATTTCTTATTTTCCATACATTAAAGAAATTGACATAATAGTAAATCTAATTATTTTACTCTTCAACTTGTAATTTTGAAAAATATCTACTTTCTCATATTTATACTCCTTCCATTATTATCATTTGCTCAGGATTATAGTGGTTTCTTTGATTTTAAGTTTATCGATAGCACTGGTCAGGTTCTACTAGAAGTACCTGAAGAAAAAATAAATGATACTTTTCTTTATGTCAATAGTTTATCTGCGGGAATAGGATCAAATGATATAGGTCTAGACCGAGGACAACTAGGAGGCAATAGAGTAGTCTCTTTTTACAAATCAGGAAACAAATTATTACTTGTAGAACATAATCTAGCATACAGAGCAGTCAGTGATAATGAACTAGAAAAAAAAGCTGTCGAAGAAGCATTTGCTCAGTCCGTATTGTGGGGATTTAAAATCATAAAAAAGAATAGAGGTAAGTATCAGATCGACATGAGTCCTTTTCTGTTAAGAGATGCGCATGGTGTTGCTAAAAGATTAGCTGATACCGAACAAGGCATTTACAAACTTGACCAAGAAAAATCTGCCATTTATACTGAACAGTTAGCTAGCTTCCCAAAGAATGTGGAATTCGAATCTCTACTTACTTTTACTGGTGATGCTAAAGGCGGATATATAAAATCGGTCAGTCCTAACTCTGAGATCGTATCTGTAAGACAACATCACTCTTTTGTAGAGTTGCCGGATGATGATTATACGCCTAGAACATTTTATCCCTCGTCTGGATTTAACGTACACTCCTACTATGATTATGCAACACCTATAGATGCACCACTTCAGAAAAACTTTATTATGAGGCATCGCCTAGAGAAAAAAAATCCAGAGGAAAGTCTATCAGAGGCAGTAGAGCCCATCATATATTATATAGATCCAGGTTGTCCCGAACCCATAAAGTCAGCTCTAATGGAAGGAGCTTCTTGGTGGAATGAAGCCTTTGAAGCAGCCGGTTACAAGGATGCATTCCAGATAAAGGAATTGCCTGATGGAGCGAGTCCACTAGATGTGCGCTATAATATGATTCAGTGGGTTCATAGAAGCACTAGGGGATGGTCTTATGGGGCATCGGTCTCTGATCCTAGAACAGGGGAAATTATAAAGGGTCACGTATCACTGGGTTCTCTGCGGGTAAGGCAAGACTATATGATTGCTCAAGGCATATTATCCTCCTACGATGAAGAAAGCGATGATCCTAGAATGTTAGAACTTTCCCTGGCTAGATTGCGACAATTATCTGCGCATGAGATAGGACACACGATAGGACTGGCACATAATTTTGCTGCATCTGTCAATGATCGAGCTTCTGTTATGGACTACCCACATCCATATATCGAAATAGATAATGAGAAAAACATAGACATGCAGAATGCTTACGGTACAGGCATAGGCGCATGGGACAAACGTACGATTATGTATGGATACAGCTCTATACCTGACGGCATGTCCGAGAAGAATTACCTAGAATCCATCCTATCAGAAAATGAAATGCAGGGTTTTCTTTTCATAACGGATCAGGATGCAAGACCTGCCGGAGGAGCTCATCCCTATGCACATCTCTGGGACAATGGCAAAAATCCCATCGATGAGCTTTCTAGAATAAGTAAGCTCAGACAAGATGTATTATCCAGAATGGGTAGCAATAGCATACCTGAAGGAACCGCTTATTCTGAGATAGAAAAACTCTTAGTACCTGCCTACCTTATGCATAGATACCAAGTAGAAGCTACGGCCAAAATTATAGGTGGGGTCAACTACGCTTACACGATGAAAAAAGAAAAAGGCACCATTCTAAATCAAAGTATAGAAATCAGTCAACAAGAAAAAGCACTGGACAAATTACTACTTACATTGGATCATAACTTCTTAGAAATTCCAGAACAATTATTACGTTCGATTACACCTCCTGCTTTTGGGTATCCTCGGGACAGAGAAACCTTCCATGGACATACGGGAATCATTTTTGATCCCATTGCCGCTGCAGAAGCTAGTGCAAACCATACCCTTATATTTTTATTACATCCGCAAAGGCTAACAAGAATCTACTTGCAGGAAGAAGGAAAATGGACCCTAGATAACTACATAGGAAAAATAAGAAAGCACATACAAAAGGTGAAGAAAGAAAACATAGGCACAGGAATGATGATAGAAAAATTATTATTCATCCATCTATTACAGCTATCAGAAAATAAACATACTAATAAGCAGGTCAATGCACTTTCACTTTACCATGCTAATGAAATTATAAAATACCAATCGAAAAAAGACTATACTACACAGCTTGCACACAAGCAATATATGAACCAACTATCTATTAGTTTCCGAGATGATCCTGCAAGTTTTGTATTACCTAGTATTCCTGATCTGCCACCGGGTTCTCCTATAGGGTGCCACTAAGTACAGAGCGATATGATACTGATTTCGATATACTAAGCAATCCTTTCTTACACAAGAAGAAACCCCTTCCGCTCGTTAGACACTTATGAGAACATGTATATTTACATATGCCAAGTTACTTTTAAGCTACTTATATCTGTGTATTTTCTGTTCCTGCGTTTCTTATCAGTATAGTTATGTAGAGAAAAATAAACCTTTGTTTTCAGAAAACTATCTACCAGAAGATAGAGCAAATATTGAAAATAAGGACACGATAAAAGTAGTAAGTTTCAACATAGAGTTTTCTCTTAAAATAAAGAAAGCCATAGATCTCATATTTAATTCTACGCTGCGCGATGCCGATATTTTCCTGTTGCAAGAAATGGACGAAACAAGTGCTGCCAAAATTGCGGAGGAGCTACAGATGTCTTACATTTACTACCCTTCTATCTATCATCCTAAGCACAAAAAAAATGTCGGAAATGCTATCCTTACAAGCTACCCTATAACTAAAAGTAACAAACTCATACTACCACATCCTAGCAGCTATCCTAAGATAAGTAAGTGGAAAAATTATAAGTTTAACAAAATAGCTAGCCAAGCTATCATAGAGGTACAAGGAAAGAAAATTTCTCTTTACAGTATACATACAGCAGCGTTCAACACGACGCAGAATAAACTAGAATGCTCCCAAGAAATTGTAGACCATGCTCAGAAAAATCAGTCTGAATATACGCTTGTGGGTGGTGACTTTAATAGTATGGGGCAAGCTGATATATCAGCAAGCATAGGTCCATTTCTAGAAAATAATTATACCTGGAGTAGCAAAAGTGTAGGATATTCGGGTAATCATAAAAGAGCCCTTTTATCTTTCATTCCTCTAGAGGCTTTTGTACTAGATCATATTCTAAGTAAAGGATTCGATGTGATAAGCAGTGGTAAAATATCTACAGAAGGTGTAAGTGACCATGATGCGATCTGGGTGAGTTTAGCTTTTAAAAAACCCTAATTAAATTACTTCATCATCATCTTGGTTCCAAATCTTATGGCGACAAGCAAGACCACAAAAATAATAATGACGTAATAAAATGGCATAAAGGTAATAGCAATAATATGCGTCTTATCAAAAACCCACATTAGGATCAGCAGTGCTGCAATCACCATGATCAGTCCCGTAATTTTTCCAAAGCCTGGTATATCTTCAAAACATACATTCTTCTTGATCAAAACTAGTGTAGCTATCATAGAAAGTACAGGTAATATCTGTGTAAAAACATTCGTCTCCATGATACTAATCCGCTCGAAAAAAAACAAATAGATACTTAGCGTTATAGCAAATATTCCAGGTATACAAACTAGAAAAACCAGTACAGAATATAAGTATTTCCAAGGAGATATATTACCGTCTCCCTTACCAAATACATAGGCAAGAAAAGCGGTGAGAGGAACCGAAATAAAGTAGAACAAAATGACTGAAGGATTCTCTGATAACAAGTTGAAAAGATCTCCTAAAGTCATATTGCCTTTTTATATTTCTTTTAAAAAAATTTAGTGGTTTGTTCAGTCTTATCGTTGGCTATGGTTTACAAGCCCATTAATAACTCAACAGGATTTTCTAGCAGGTTCTTTACCTTTACGAGGAAACCTACTGAAGTACTGCCATCTATTACTCTATGATCATAAGAAAGCGCTAGATACATCATCGGTCTTATTTTTACTTCGCCATCTATCGCCATCGGTCTTTGTATAATATTATGCATACCTAGGATCGCTGACTGTGGCTGATTAAGAATCGGCGTACTCATCATAGATCCGAAAATACCACCATTGGTTATTGTAAAAGTACCGCCCTTCATCTCATCTAATGTCAGAGAACCATCTCTCGCTTTCACGGCCAATGCCTTAATAGCAGATTCCACTTCATCGAACCGTAGACTTTCTACATTATGTACAGGTGGAACCACTAAGCCCGTCGGTGTAGAAATAGCAATAGAAATATCCACGAAGTCATTGTATATCACCTCATTTCCATCTAGGATAGCATTGACATCTGGCATCTCCATGAGTGCACTTGCACATGCCTTAGCAAACAAGGACATGAAGCCTAGCTTAATACCATATTTTTCTACAAACTTCTCTTGGTGCTTTTTTCTGAGCGCCATTATCTCGGTCATATCCACTTCGTTAAAAGTAGTCAGCATCGCTGTATCATTTTTAGCCGCTACCAGCCTAGAAGCAATCGTCCTTCTCATTCTGGACATCTTCTTTCTCGTACTAGACCTGGAAAACGAGGCATTAGCAGCAACAGTAGATCTAGTCTCCTCAGTAGGAGCTGATTCCGTTGTACTAGTTTTCTTTTGTGCCGCTAGCGCATCTTCTTTGGTTATACGCCCATCCTTACCAGAACCTACGACATCTGAAGCGTCTATTCCTTTTTCTCTTAATATTTTTGCGGCAGCTGGAGAGGGATGTCCTGCAGCATAAGAATCAGGATCTTCGCTCTCCGTTGCAGCAGGTGCTGCAGGAGCTGATGTAGATTTCTCGTTTATTTCTTCTTTTTTCTCTTCGGTAGGAGCCGGTGCAGAACTATCTCCACTAGGTGCCGCTACTGATGTATCTATCTTTGCTACGAGAGCACCTATTTCTAGATCATCTCCTTCTGCTGCTACATAAGTAAGCTTACCCGCAGCCTCCGCCGGAAATTCTAGGGTCGCCTTATCTGACTCAAATTCACAGATCGGTTCATCTATATTGACATATTCTCCATCTGACTTAAGCCATTGCGAAAGGGTCACTTCCGTAATAGATTCCCCTATGGTAGGCACTTTCATTTCGATAACACTCATAAGATATATTTTATAATTAGTCTAAAGTAAATAAGAAATCTTAATTATGGACTACATTTGATTATCAATCGTGTAAATTTTTAAATAAGACTTATTATATTTTTAGATGAGACTAAATTTTATAAATTAAGCATTGCTTTGGAAACTTTAATTAGATTTCTGGTATTACATAGGTAGATGCATCATTTATTTACAAAAGAGGAAGCAATAGACCAGTTCAATGAGCTAGGAAAAAAAGGAGTACCTTTCTTTTTTGTAATAGATTATAAGATAAATAAGATTATCATTGTACCTCAGGGTAGTGAGTATTCTGGAATCCGTTATGATATAAATGGTAAGCGAAATTATGCATCTGACCCCTTTACAGATACTCCAAAACTGCATTTTCACCCTATAGATTATGAGCAATATTTACGAGCGTTTACCTTAGCACAAGAAGAGCTAAACTATGGTAACAGCTTCTTGCTGAACCTTACTTTTCCTACTAAATTATCAACTACGTCTACCCTACTTGATTTTTTTTATCAGGCTGAGGCTAAGTATAAAGTTCATCTACCAGGAATCTGCACCGTGTTCTCCCCAGAAACATTTGTTCAGATCAGTAATAAGAAAATTGCCTCTTACCCTATGAAGGGTACAATAGATGCCTCCATACCTCATGCCAAGGATATCTTACTTAGTGACCCAAAAGAAATCGCAGAACACAGTACAATCGTAGATCTTATAAGAAATGATCTGAGTATCATAGCTTCCAATGTGCGGGTTAAAAAATTTAGATATCTGGATCTTATAGAAAGTAATCATAAGAATCTCTATCAGATGAGTTCTGAGATAGAAGGAGATCTTCCTCACGGATATCAGGAAAAACTAGGAGATCTATTCTTCTCACTCTTACCTGCTGGAAGTATTAGTGGTGCACCTAAGAAAAAAACGCTAGAGATTATCTCTAAGATCGAAGATGATGACCGATCCTATTATACTGGTATTTGTGGTATATTTGATGGAAAGGATTTAGACTCTGGAGTAATGATACGCTATATAGAAGAAAAAAATAATACTCTTTTCTATAGAAGTGGCGGAGGTATAACAGCAATGAGTAATGCCGCTTCAGAATACCAAGAACTCTTAGATAAAATATATGTCCCGCTTACTGGAAACCATAAGAATAGTCAACGGAAGAGTCCAGAACATCCGGTATCACAACCTACGGTGTAACAGGAGCCGACGTATCCTTTTTGCTAGACATGATCATATAAACCTAAGATCGTATATCCAAGTTCCTTCAGCATACAAAACGGGAATTGTTAAATGCAGGATCATCTACGACACAGAAATACATACTATAAGTTATGAGCATTATAAGATTAAGCATGTTCAATCTGTCAAAATAGTGCATGCTCCATCTATAGAATACCAGCACAAATATAACGATAGAAAAGCACTAGACGCACTCTACAAAAAGAAAGGTAACTGCGATGATATCATTATTGTGAAAAATGGCAAAATTACAGACTCCTACTATTGTAATCTTGCTTTTCTGAAAAATGGAATCTGGTATACCCCAGCGCATTCCTTACTCGATGGAACTATGCGAACATTACTCCTAGAAAAGAAAAAGATAAAAGCTAAACAAATATTACTTGAAGAAATAAGTACTTATGAATCCATTAGTTTCTTCAACGCTATGATTCCATTTAAGGAAATAGTAATATCTACCGAAAGCGTAGATCCAATTGTAATTAAATAGTATTAATTTCAAAATACATCAGGGTAAACATCAAACAGAATCGTTAAGAAATTCTTAAACTACGACATTATTCGTAATTAAATTTTAAATTACGATAGATTTCGTATATATTGCAGTACGAAATTATTCGTATAATTTATTTCTTATGAAAACTAATAAAATAAAACCGACCGAATCTGAATTAGAGATCCTACAGATCCTATGGGAAAAAGGTCCATCTTCTGTACGAGATGTAAATAACTTGCTGAATGCAAAGCGAACGATAGGTTATACAACGACTCTTAAGATTATGCAGATCATGACAGAAAAAGGACTTGTCATCAGAAATACAGAAAGTAGATCACATATATATGATGCCTTACTAAAGGAGAATGAAACCAAAAAAAATCTGTTACAAACCTTTATCAATAATACCTTCAAAGGATCTACAGCAAATCTTGTACTCCAGGCCCTGGGATCAGAAAAAACAAGTAAGGAGGATCTGGAAGAGATAAAATCACTAATTGAAAAACTAGAAAATAAATAACCATGGAATATTTTACAACACTCATTCCAGAAACACTCAGCCAAGCAATCGCCTTTACATTATTGCACTCTCTATGGCAGATTACACTGGTTTCGATAATTTTCTATATAGCAGTAAAATTATTTGCCAAAGAAAAATCTTATCTAAAATATAATCTCGCCATTATGAGCTTATTTAGCTGTCTCGGCATTACAATGTTAAGCTTTGTATATTTTTTAATAGAAAATACCGCTGCGAGTAATACAATAGATCCTCTTATCGGACAGCAATTTATGACACAGGAATTCGCAAGTACTTTTATAAGTGGTAAGTTCTCGTTTGACAAATTTATGCAAGAGAATATCTCTCTTATTTCAGGCTGCTGGTTGATAGGTTCTGCCCTGTTCTTTGCTAGATTCGGGTCAGGAGTTATTGGACTTTATAATCTAAAGCAAAATGCAATCGCAAGCTCAGACAAAAGACTACACTATATCATGAACGGGCTAAAGAATAAGCTCCGTTTAACAAAAGAAGTACAGATCCAAGAATCAAGTTACATAACAAACCCTATAGTCTTAGGTTATATTAAACCAGTCATCTTATTTCCTGTAGCTATGTGTGCACAGCTGAGTATGGACGAATTAGAGGCAGTCATTGCCCACGAACTCGCACATATAAAGCGAAACGATTTTATTATAAACCTAATTCAGTCTTTTGCTGAAGCCATCTTATACTATCACCCATTAGTCTGGTGGTTGTCTAAGGTCATAAAAGAAGAGAGAGAAAATTGTTGCGATGATATAGCGGTAGGCGTCACAGCCGACAAAATGAATTACGCTAAGGCGCTTATAAAAATACAAGAGCTTTCTTCAACACCTTCCATGAGCTTAGCACTTGCTTTTACTGGAAATGAAAATCAATTTAAAAATCGAATTATGAGAATCCTAAATCAACCCTCGTCGAGTCAGTTTCTAAGAGAAAAACTTATAGCTGTAGCACTGCTATTTTCTTTTATTATAGCCTTTGCGCATAATGATACGATAGAAATAATAGAATCGAACACAACGGAATGTGAACTAGAAGATATTCTTTCTAGTGATAATTATAGCAATTTAGATTATAGCCTCATCATAGAAGATGATACACTTCCTAATAAAAAGAGTACGGTGAAAGTATTCAAACAAAAAAATAACGAAGATGTAGAAATATCTATTGAGGATGGAGAAATCACACGATTCAAAGTTAATGGCAAAGAAGTCCCAAAGGAAGAAATAGAGAACTATTCTGATGTCATAGAGATAGAAGAAAATGGTAAAATAAAAGTATGGGGTGACTCACTACGTTTCAACAAAGATGGTTTTAACTTCGATACAGAGACCTGGTTCTCTAAAAGTGCCCCCAGTGAATTAGAAGTTGCAGAACTCTTAGAAGAGAAGATGCACAACTTATCCGATTTGATGGAAGAGAATAGGTTCAACATCGAAGATCTAAAAAATAAAGAAATTGAGATCCATAGATTAGAAGAGTTTTTTGAAGATGGGAACTTCCCCTTAGCACAAGGCGAAAAGCCCTTTAGATTCGGAGATAAAAATATAGATGTAGAAGCTTTGCTGGCAGAAGTTTTACCTAAGAACTTTTCTATGGATCATTTTTCTTTTCCTAATGATGCCCAAGGAAGAAACATATTTCCTCAACTGAAAAATAATAATGAAAACTTTTTCTCAGGATCAAATTTAAAAGATAAAATAAGTAATGCTCTAAGCAATGATGGATTTTTGACGGAAGGAGAAAACAAAGTAGAATTATCAGGCAAGCACATGAAAATCAATGGCGATAAACAACCAAAAAATATATGGAATAAGTATAAAAAAATCTATGAAAAAAATCTTGGAACAGAACTAACTAAAGATTCTAAAGTATTCTTCAATATAGAATTTAAAAAACGTTCTTATAGATATTTTGAAACGATGTAATAAAATAGAAAATAATAATAATAAAAGACGTTCCTCCTGCTGAGAGAACGTCTTTTTTAATTTACCCTATGGTAGATTTTTATACAAAAAACTTTGTAACCACTCAGGTGAATTCATTAAACGCTCGCATAAGAAAATGCTAGTTTTCAAGTGAACGCTTTATACAGATTAATATATATTCCGTACCTACGGCACGAGGTAATTTATTCTATTTTTATTCTACCCATATTACATCCCTAACGGGATTTTATATTATTCAAGGTATTATATTTCTTATCCTGTAGAGACATCATATCGGTAGATATTTTTTATTAAATATATAATCCGTGCCATAGGTACGGTATACGAAAACTAGAATATGCTTTCTCTATTCACATCACCACTTATACCAATTCTAGTTTAGAATGACGGTAATTATTTATTTTGTTCTTCATGTTCCTTCGTTAAAAAGCCTCGCCGAACCTATGGGTTCGCCTACGTTTTTTGCCTTGATCCATTTTGAACAATTCTAAATCCTTTTCCGTCATCTAAAAATAGAAATGGTATTAAACATATAATACTTGAGTGGTAACAAAAATTTAAGTATAGATATAAGTTTTAACTTTTCTCTAAGAAAATAAAAATTATATTCTAAGCTATTGATATTATCTTACAGTTCAATAAATTCAGAAATATGCAGTCCAAACTTGCCTTTACTATATTCTTTGCATTCTCCCTTGCTATGGGTATCTCTAAATTAGAAGCTCAGCCTGAATCTGCAACGAAAAAAGTTGTTGTTATAAAAAAAACGATCGATGCAAATGGGAAAGAAACGATAGTAAGGGAAGAAGCCAGTGGTACAGAAGCTGATAAACTTATACAAAAGACGCAATCTGAAGAGCTTAAAAACTCTGAAATTGACATAGAAATAAATGACTCAAAAAATAGCTGGATAGACGAAAATGGACAAGAAAAAGACCTTTACAGAATAAAGGTAAAAGATGCAGATGGGGCAATGAAAATTATAGAGTGGAACGGAGAAGGAGAAATGCCTGAAGAAATGAAACAACAGTTAGAGAATGAAGAATACGAAACTTACGCTCGAGAACATAATGTATCTAATAGACGTGTAAATTATTCGGGGGATGGCTCGAATAACAATAGTACAGGATCAAACACCTCCACTGTAGAAATAGAAGAAATAATTCTAGAAGAAGCGAACTCTAATAAAGTACAGTTAGGAATTATGATCGAGGACCATCCAGTAGGTGTAAAAATAGTAGATTTTATTGCAGGAACAACGGCAGAAAAAGCTGGTCTTAAAAAAGGTGATGTCATCACTTTATTTAATGGTGCTACGGTAAATTCTATGCAAGCACTCATACAAGAAGTAGGCAAATACGAAGCGGGGGACATAGTGGAAGTGATGGCTATCAGAGGCGACCTAGAGAAAGGATATAAAGTAACACTACAATCTAGGAAGGCAGAAGTAAAAACTACCAAAAAGTATAATTGGAAAAAGGCTCAATAATTACATTTATAATATCTAATGGAACAAAAAATTATTTACCAAAGTCCTGAAGAAAGCTCTGAATTCTCAACTCAGGAAAGATGCCATATATTAGAATTACTTAACTTAAGCCAGGATAGATCTTCTTCTCTAGCAAGGGCACGCGTAGAGCCAGGTATCACAACCGCATGGCATTCTCTAAATAAAACTTCTGAGATATATTATATTCTGGAAGGAACAGGAATGGCGGAGGTAGGAGAAAGCTTTTCTCAAGAACTTAAGAAAGGAGATGTCTTAAAAATTCCTGCTAATACTGCTCAGCGCATCACGAACACGGGTGCAGAAGATTTTATTTTTCTTTGTTTCTGCTCACCAGCATTTGGAGACAATACTTATATAGATCTGGAGTAAAATTTAAGCGGTTACCTTGTACCGATTTATCGATCTACTAAGGCAGTTACTTTTCTTTGGATATCTGTCAATTTCTCCTCTAATACGACATTAAAAGTAGTTTTACTATCTGAGTAACATATATGAGCGTAATGTGCCCATACCTCATCTATGTCAGAAAAACTTATTTCATACGGTAAATAAATGTCATTATCAGAAATGAGTACTAGATTTTTAGTCTTTTCCTCTAACCTGACACGCTTATAAACAAGCCCTTCATTCTTACTGACGATAATGTAAGTTTTATCACTTTTAATATCTTTCAGCTTTTCTATATATTGACATATAATGACCGTGCCAGATTCTAATGGTAGCATAGAATCACCCTGTATCTCGAATGCTCTATATGTACCTGAAGGCATACCAGGGAAAGATAATTTAGGCAGATCAGAAATGTACTCTGGATCAGAAAAACTTTCAAGATATCCCGCCTCGGCTTTAGTTCTTACCAGTTCTACATTTTCCTTGTTGTCTTTGTCAACAGTTATGGCAAGTACCTTAAAATTTTTATTTTGAATAGTCACTAGCTCATCATGACTTAGATTTGCTCTGATCAACTTATTCAAATCTACTTTGTAATAATCTGATATTCTAATAAGTGTTTCTATATTAGGTTCTGTCTTCCCTCTCTCATAATCCCCTAGTGTAGTTCTAGGTATTCCAAGATCTTCCGCTAACTTACTTTGAGATAGCTTAAGTTTCTTCCTTAAATATTTTAGGTTTTCATTGAACATACACAAATATAGTGCAGTCGATATTACAAACAAAATAATGTCGAATAATTCGTCATGTTTTTTAGAAAAAAAATGGTCGCGGAGGACTACCTCTTTGACCACTTATACATAAACATCCTCTTCTCAATCCGCTATAGATATTAAAATATAATCAAGAACGTTTTTTCGTATATGCTTATGACTTCATTGATTAATGTAAGTCACTTAGAAAAGATAATCATGCTATTAATAGAAGTGATATGTAGGTGCCTAGACAAATTTTAGATGAAGCTACACAATCCTAATTTCTATAGACTTAGCATTTTAAAATTAGAAGATAACCCCTAATTTAAAGCTTAGGTATATCCTACATTTATATAAAAAAAAATGGTCTCAGAGGAGCTACCTCTTTGACCATTTATACATAAACACCCTTATCTTTAATCGGTTATGGATGTGGTAAGTACCAGCAGAAAATCATAATTACCTGCCTTTCGGACTTACGGTAATAAGACACCTATGTGAAGCCGCTGTCACATATTTTCTTGACATAAATTTTACATTTAGTGAGTTATGGAAACTAGCATACATATGAGAGAATCTTGCCATATATAAATAGCTCATAAATTATAAGAATACATAAAAGCGATATTCAATTAGGATAATTTAGCTAATGTGGAAATCATTAATTTTCCAGTTTTTCTAGAAAATTATGTGGAATTTAAAATTCAAATGGGGAATCTCTAGCTTACAAAAAAATGATAAGCTAGACCTCTGAATGTCTCTTCAGCATAAAAAAACGTAAAACATATCTATTTAAGCATAAGGTCTATTAGTAATAGCAATTCTATACGGCAAGCACGATACAAAAAAATACAAATGTATCCAGGCAACAAAGAAAACGGTATACTAGTGGGCATAGAATATGACTCCTAAGGGTGCATATCATTTACATAAAGCACTATCTATCAATAGAGTTTAAATAATGATAAACGATATGTAAGGAAGACCGCAAAGGTATGTACCGTTTTCCTCTTCACAGATAAGGTCACCATATGGAAAAAAAAGCTTAGTATTAGATAATTTCCGCTATTTTTACAGGATAAAATCTATCGTATAAATGCAGAATCAAGAAGTCTACCAACCAAAGAATAAGATACGTATCGTTACTGCCGCCTCATTGTTTGACGGTCATGATGCTGCGATCAACATTATGAGAAGAATCATCCAGTCTACCGGTGTAGAGGTGATACATCTAGGGCATGATAGAAGTGTAGAGGAAGTTGTAAACTGCGCTATACAAGAAGATGCGCACGCCATCGCCCTTACATCTTATCAGGGTGGTCATAACGAATACTTCAAGTATATGTATGACCTCTTAAAAGAAAAAGGGGCTGAACATATTAAGATATTTGGTGGCGGCGGAGGTGTCATCCTACCTTCAGAAATAAAGGATCTGATGGATTATGGAATTACAAGGATTTACTCACCAGACGACGGCAGAGCCATGGGACTTCAGGGCATGATCAATGATCTGGTAAAAACATGTGACTTCCCTAAAGGAGAACATCTGAATGGGGAGATAGATAGACTAGCATCTAAAGATCATGGTGCTATTGCAAGAGTAATTTCTGCGGCGGAAAATTTTCCAGAAATAGCGAAGAAAACATTGACAACTATACATAATAAAAACAAAAACTCTAAGACTCCAGTACTAGGCATCACTGGTACAGGAGGTTCAGGAAAATCATCTCTGGTAGATGAGGTAGTTAGACGGTTTCTTTTAGATTTTCCAGAAAAGACGCTAGGAATAATCTCTGTAGATCCGTCAAAAAGAAAGACAGGAGGCGCTCTCCTGGGGGACAGAATAAGAATGAATGCTATAAACGACTCAAGAGTATATATGCGCTCTCTCGCAACTAGGCAGAGTAACCTTGCCTTGTCTAAGTACGTAGCAGAAGCTATAGGAGTTCTGAAAGCTGCTCAGTACGATCTGATTATATTAGAAACTTCAGGCATAGGTCAGTCAGATACAGAAATTATAGAACACTCCGATGTTTCGCTCTATGTGATGACGCCAGAATTTGGTGCAGCTACACAGTTGGAAAAAATAGATATGCTAGATTTTGCAGATCTGGTGGCTATTAATAAATTTGACAAACGAGGCGCTAAAGATGCGCTAAGAGATGTTAGAAAACAATATCAGAGGAACCATAACTTATGGGAAACTGATACGAAGATCATGCCCGTATTCCCTACGATCGCTTCGCAGTTTAACGACCCAGGGATGAACAGTCTCTATCGACGTCTTATGGATAAGATAAAAGAGAAGACAGGAATGGATCTTAATTCCAGTATAGAAATACCGACAGAACAATCAGAAAAAATATTTGTCATCCCCCCTGCAAGATCTAGATACCTATCTGAGATAGCAGAGAACAATAGACAATATGATGATACATCTACAAAACAATCGCAGGTAGCTCAGACGCTTTTCGGTATTTACAAAACACTAGAATCTATATCCAGTACAAGCCCTACTATTACTAAGGTGGGGATAGCGGAAGAAAGCCTAGAATTAAAGGAACAAGATATAGAATTGTCAAAATTACTACTAAAAGAATTTGACCGTGTGAAAATGAATCTAGATCCTTACAACTGGGAAGTACTACGCAACTGGGAAAGTGTCAAACAAAGATATAAGGAACCTATCTATACCTTCAAGGTTAGAGATCGGGAAATAAAAATAGAAACACATATGGAGTCGCTATCCCATTCTCAGATTCCTAAGATTGCACTGCCTAGATATGAAGCCTGGGGAGATATCCTAAACTGGAATTTACAAGAAAATGCTCCCGGTACGTTTCCATATACAGCCGGTCTATATCCGTTCAAGCGACAAGGGGAAGATCCTACGAGAATGTTTGCAGGAGAAGGCGGCCCAGAAAGAACTAATAGGAGATTCCATTATGTAAGTCTAGGCTTACCAGCAAAGCGTCTGTCGACTGCTTTTGATTCGGTCACCTTATACGGAGCAGATCCTGATCACCGTCCCGATATCTATGGTAAGATCGGTAATGCAGGCGTTTCCATATGCTGCCTAGATGATGCCAAGAAACTTTACTCGGGATTCAACCTTGCAGATCCTAGAACTAGTGTGAGTATGACCATCAACGGTCCAGCTCCCATGTTATTGGGCTTCTTTATGAATGCCGCAATAGATCAGCAATGTGAATTACATATAAAAGAAAATGGCCTAGAGGAAGCGATAGAAAAGAAAATAGCCAGTATCTACTCAGACCAAAAAAATATACGTCCTAGCTATCAGGGAGAATTACCAGAGGGTAATGATGGATTAGGACTGATGTTACTGGGTGTTACAGGAGATCAGGTTTTAGACAAGCAGACCTACGAAAAAATAAAAGTACATACCCTGACTCAAGTAAGGGGTACGGTGCAAGCAGATATTCTCAAAGAAGATCAGGCACAAAATACCTGTATCTTTTCTACAGAATTTGCGCTGAGACTGATGGGAGATATTCAGGAATACTTTATAGAACAAAACATAAGAAATTTCTACTCCGTATCTATCTCAGGATATCATATTGCTGAGGCGGGCGCTAATCCTATTACACAACTCGCGCTAACCTTGTCTAATGGATTTACTTACGTAGAGTATTACCTGAGCAGAGGTATGGATATAAACAAGTTTGCCCCTAATCTTTCTTTCTTTTTCTCTAATGGGATAGACCCAGAATATGCAGTTATCGGAAGAGTTGCTAGAAAGATATGGGCCAAGGCAATGAAGCACAAATACGGAGCTAATGCCCGGTCTCAGATGCTTAAGTATCACATACAAACCTCCGGACGTTCTCTGCATGCACAGGAGATAGATTTTAATGATATAAGGACAACCTTGCAAGCGCTCTATGCGATCTATGATAATTGTAATTCTCTACATACCAATGCTTATGATGAAGCTATCACTACACCTACGGAAGATTCTGTGCGAAGAGCCATGGCTATTCAACTTATTATCAACAAAGAATTAGGTCTAGCTAAAAACGAGAACCCCTTACAAGGTTCTTTCATCATAGAAGAACTGACGGACTTAGTAGAAGAAGCAGTGTTGTCAGAGTTTGATAGTATTACAGAAAGAGGAGGTGTGCTAGGGGCTATGGAAACCATGTACCAGAGAAGTAAGATCCAGGAAGAAAGTATGCACTATGAGATGCTAAAGCACTCTGGAGAATTTCCTATAATAGGTGTGAACACTTTCTTAAGTTCTAAGGGCTCCCCCACTGTTATTCCAGATGAAGTAATCCGAGCAACAGAAGAAGAAAAGCAGTATCAGATTACTATGCTAGAACAATTACATGAGGCACATAAAGATTCTACAGCAGAGATGCTAAAGAAATTACAAACGGCATCCATCAATAACGAAAATATATTCGAACATCTTATGGAAGTATGTAAAAAGTGTTCCTTAGGAGAAATCACTAGTGCGCTTTTCGAAGTAGGCGGTCAGTATAGGAGAAATATGTAAATGGGCAGGTTAAAAATGTAGCTTATGAAATCCCTATGGCTGATCTTATCTAATACCAATTCTAGTTTAGAATGACAGTAATTATTTATTTTGTTCTTCATGTTCCTTCGTTAAAAAGCCTCTCCGAACCTATGGGTTCTTTGCTAGCCCGCCCGCTAAGCGGTTCTCTTCTATGTGAAAAACCAACTAAATCAAGGATTATTTTTGATATTTAAATGTATTACTTTATTTATAAGCATATAAATACTATGACTACAACTGTAATCTTACCTTATTTATCTTCTTTCTTCAATGTATTAATTTTAGAACATCCTTCTATGAACAGAC
>Ga0209187_1000858_pt1 | contig 43026 bp, 31 predicted proteins | sample BantaG_FD_187430 | JGI IMG/M metagenome (GOLD analysis project Ga0209187, IMG submission 187430) | Marine algal microbial communities from Bantry Bay, Ireland - BantryBay_4 metaG (SPAdes) (version 2) | ecosystem: Host-associated > Algae > Red algae > Unclassified | place: Bantry Bay, Ireland...
GAATCTTGATTTTATAATGCGACGCAGGCGGCTTTGCACAAGTCTTGCAACAGCCACCGCCGAACGGGGTAAGCGGCGGAGGCTAGGCCTCTTGCTTATTTTAAATCTATCCCTATCCTTCTCTTAATAAGAGGGCAGAAGAGCAGCAGACAGCGGTCCTCCCTTCAGAGCCTACACTGAGCGACGAAGGAGTCGAATGTGGAGTCAGAGGGCAGAAGAGCAGGCGGGCTAAACGAAGTTTGAGTCGGATGAGTCCGAACAAGCATCAACTGAAACACCACTTATTCTATGACACCGTTCTGTTGGATGTAAATTTTAAACTTTCTGTTTTAGTCAGAATCTTGAATTTGTAAAGCGACGCAGGAGGCTAATCTCAAGACCTGCGCCGTATCATTTATTTAGATTAACAAATTCTGCAGCGTTCAAGATCGGGATACTTGATTTCTTGAAATCTTTTTTGTATCTCGTTATGATGGCTTCGCAAGAATTTTCAATGGCGATGTAATAATGCACTCCATCTTCAAAGTCCCCAAAACCTTCTTCTAGTGCCAGTTCCAAAGCTTTATCATCAAACGAAGCAACTTTCACCAAGGCCTTGAATTTTCTTAATGACTGCCTGACCTTGCTCAGCTTAAGCTGTTCCTTGAGTATGTAATGTGTATTAGCAAAACTTAATGTGGAAACGTATAATTCGATGTCATTATCCAGAGCATAAGTAAAGAAATCTTGACTGGCCTCAAAGAATTTAATTCTTTGACTTAAAAGGTCTAGAATAATATTGGTGTCAACTAGTACTCTTTTCATCACTTGTACTTTTCTTTCAAGTACTTAGTGTATGATTCTTGATAATCCTTTTTGTCATCCAGTGTTATAATCCCTGTGAGACTTTTGATAACTGGATGCACTTTTCTGGTTTCTATGTTTTCGGAAGTGATAGCAGAAAGATAATTTTCAATCAATTTGGAAAGACTGGTGTCTGACTCTTTTGCATAGCGTTTGGCTTCTGCTATTATATGCGAGTTCATTTTCAATGTGAGCTTGGCATCCATAGGCATTATTTGTACGGATAAATCTATATAATTAATACGTATAAGTCAAATGGTATATGACTCTTCGAAAAAATCATATAGCCAAGTTAGCTGGACATTCATTTCACCTAATCACGATCATAAGATATTGAGAGGTCAGAAGGTAAGATTAGGTGATAGGCACTTTTCAAGACAGAATCTTGAATTTAATAATGCGACACAGGCCGCCTTGCACAAGACCTGTGCTACAGCCAGCCCACGCCGAGCTATACTTTCCGCTACACCATTCATCGCAGTCTCCGATGGACCTATACACCATTACACCGCTGCACCGCTCTTTCCTACCTACACAAACCGAATAGGAATCGTCTCATCTTTCAGTAGATCTAACTGACTGGCGGCCTTGCCCATATTGATGGAAATTTCCAGAAGACTGCCAGAATTGAATAAGCAGACGACTTCTCCTACTGAGACTTGACTGTAGTTCTCCTTGATCTCGGTGACGGGCTGGTGGAACTTGAAATAAATTTCAAAATTTCTGCCCTTCCTTACATGTTCAAAAAATTCCTTGTGCACATTAAGTACCAGATTATCGTACTTATCTATATGGACAATTGTGGCTCTGATCTCATCATCCGTGAGAACAGGCTGTACGGCTAATTTCTTTTCGTAGTGATTCAGTGGAGGCCCGACTTCAGTGATGGACATATCCTTGCAGATGAGACTGACACCATGAGCGATCAGGTCAAACAAGTCATGATTAGGTTCATCTATCATAATCTTGTAAATGGAATCTTCATCTACACTATCAAAAGTCAGGGAGAAGACACCATTGTTAGGCCCTATGAAATATTGTTTCTTGTACTCGAAGCAGATGAACTCGTAATCCTTCTCGTAATAGTTATTGACAGCGACAACATGGATGGTGCCTGCTGGAAATTTGCGATAGGTCGCTCTGAGAATATAAGCTGCCTGACGAATATCATGCGTATCCACCTGATGGCTTACATCCACAAATTGGACTTCAGTCTGATTACAGAGGATAGCTCCTTTGAGTAAGGCCATATAATGGTCTTGTAATCCAAAATCAGTTATAAAGGTGACTGCTCTCATTGCTACTATTACAGGGCTTAAGGTACAGCAAAATTAACTTATTACAGAAAATCGTCATAGGTCCTGGATATCGCTGAGCCATTATGCACATAAGCCTATCTGACTCTCCTCAAAAGGCCTTATCTTTATTTCAGATATCGTGATAACAGAATAATACAGAGAATATATTGAGCGAAATAATATTGACAATAAGTGGTGTGGACCATCTGGAACTATTTGGTGAGCACAACTCCAAACTGAATCTGATAAAAAAGGCCTTTCCCAATCTCAGCATAACTTCCAGAGGCGAGAGTCTCAAGTTAGCAGGTGAAAAGAAAGATACTCAGAAAGCGAAGGCCAAAGTAGAACAACTGGTCAAACTGCTCAGAAAGGACGATACCCTATCCATGGAAAAAGTCAAAGATGTCCTGAACGGCAACCTGGCCTATGAGATCTCCGAAGATGAGAAGCGCCCCAAAGGGCTACCCAGTAATCCTGCTAACGTCATAGTCTACGGAAGGAATAAGAGACCCATCAAGGCCAGAACGGTCAATCAGAAAAAACTAGTCAATCTGTCTGAAGATAATGATGTGGTGTTTGCGATAGGTCCTGCGGGTACGGGTAAGACGTATACGGCTGTGGCTCTGGCCGTGAGAGCTTTGAAAACACAGATGGTACGGAAAATAATTCTGACCAGACCAGCTGTGGAGGCTGGTGAGAGTCTGGGTTTTCTACCTGGAGATCTCAAGGATAAAATTGACCCTTATTTGAGGCCGCTATATGATGCATTGGATGATATGCTCACTCGAGAAAAGCTGGATCATTTTATAGAAAATAGAGTTATCGAGGTAGCCCCTCTCGCATTTATGAGAGGACGGACTTTGGATAATGCTTTCATCATATTAGATGAGGCGCAGAATTGCACCTCTACTCAGATCAAGATGTTTCTGACACGACTAGGCCCTGCTGCCAAGTGTATCATTACTGGAGATCTCTCGCAGATAGACTTGCCGAGAAATCAGAAATCAGGACTCTACAAGGCGCTGGACATATTGGGTGATTTGCCGGGTATAGCCAAGTTGTATCTAACTGCAGAGGATGTGGTCAGACATCGATTGGTCAAGGACATCATAACGCGATACGCAGCTGATACTAAGCTGGAGGACGAGCGATATCAAGCAGAGAAAGAAAGAAGAGCCAAAGAAAGAAAACAACGAGACGACAACAGAGACAATAACAATAACAACAATAACAGTAATAACAATGCTAACAACAGCTAGAGTCACCTATACCGGTGGCCTCCGAACCGAGGCGCAGCATCTTAAGTCAGGGCAAGTGATCATCACTGATGCTCCTACTGATAACCAAGGCAAAGGAGAAGCTTTCTCGCCCACTGATCTGGCAGCCACCTCACTCGCTTCTTGCATACTGACCATCATGGGCATTACAGCACAGCGCAAAGAAATAGATATGACCGGTGCCACTGCTGAAGTGACCAAGGTGATGGGTTCCGATCCCAGAAGAATTGCCAAGATTGAGATACACTTGATCATGCCTGCAAAAAAATATACGGATAAAGAAAAAAAAATGCTGGAAGCTGTGGCACATCACTGTCCTGTCGGACTAAGTCTCTCTGATAAAACTGAAGAAGTCCTGACCATACATTGGAGCTGATTGCCAGATGAAAAGCGTAAGAATCAGCCACCCTGGAGGCCCACTTAAAGGCAGCTTTCATCTCAGTGGTTCCAAGAGTATTTCTAATCGTGTATTGATATTGACTGCTTTGGCTTTGGAAGGCAAGGCTGCGACAGACTTTAATAATATCTCCAATCTTTCCACCAGCGTCGATACTCAGACTTTGCTCAAATTACTACGAGAGAATAAGACAGGTGTCGAGGAGCTGGATGCGCATCATGCGGGTACGACTTTTAGATTCTTGACGGCTTACTTATGTTTGCAGCCCGGTGTGCAAATACTGACTGGTTCTGATAGGATGAAAAAACGACCTATAGGGCCACTAGTGGAAGCGCTGAAAGAAATCGGTGCAGAGATAGACTATGCAGGGCAGCCGGGATACCCACCCCTGCGCATAGGCGGCATCACTGGAGAAAAGAATAATAGAATCAAGCTGCGCTCAGATGTGAGTTCACAGTTTGTATCGGCTTTGTGCATGGTGGCCCCACTGCTGGAGCGTGGCCTGACCATAGAGTTAGTGGGTGAGGTGGTTTCCAGACCTTATGTGGATATGACCTTGAGCCTCATGAAAGCGTATGGTGTAGAAGTTAAAAATCACAAGGATACAATTAGCATCCTACCTCAAGTTTATACAAATAGAAATTACATTGTAGAATCTGACTGGTCTTCTGCGAGTTATTATTTCTCCTTGGCCAGTATAGCGCCGGGCAGTGAATTACAGTTGACGGCTTATCTGGGTCAGGCTTTGCAGGGGGATAGTTTTATGAGGCAGTTGGGAGAGTTTTTTGGGGTGGAAAGTCGATTAGATGGGACTACTCTGAAGCTACATTCAGGAGTGCAGTTGGAGCGGGATTTGGCTTTTGATTTTATCAATCAACCAGATTTAGCTCAGACAGTTGCGGTTATGGCAGCAGCGCAGAATAGAACGATTTATTACGGAGGGCTGCAAACTTTGAAGATAAAGGAAACGGATAGGGTAGCGGCGTTAGCTAGTGAATTGTCCAAGGTAGGTGTGCAGTTGTCGGAAATTAAAGGAGATTTTGAGGCTTGGACATATAAGCAGGAAGGGCAGATGAGAATAGATAATCCGATTTTTGAGACGTATCATGATCATCGTATGGCACTGGCGTTTGCGCCCTTGGGTTATCTTGCACCGATAGAAATAAAAAACCCTAAAGTCGTGGAGAAATCATATCCTGATTATTGGAAAGACTTGGAGACTTTAGGGTTTCGATTAGAATGATGATTAAGCCCTATGGCTTATGGAAAGCAAGTAAATCTTGCTTTCAAGAGAATGGCCCTCATCATCTGATGGGAGTGGGTGGCCTGCTTTAATGACTACCAATCCACTCTGTCAGTTGTTTCTCTTTTAGTTAGGCTATTTTATGATGAATATTTCTTGTTCTATTTCTTTTCCGCCTCCGGATAATTTAAGCTTATATGACCCTTTTTCCATTTGAGGGCTCAATTTATTAAGCAGCTCTCCAATCTTGTCAGAAGTAACTTTCCTTTCCACACTGGTTTTTTCAGAATTGTAGATGATCACATTGATGTCAGAACCAGGTGGGAAATTTTCGGTTATTTTATCATTGAGATCTCCTAAATCCACCATATAGTTAGTAGTTCCAGAGCCAGAGGTGAAGTTTGTACAACTTTCAATTCTTGCTTCGAAATCCGTGCCTAGTATCACTTCAAAACCTGGCTGAAGTTCTATAGCATTTCCAGCGGCAAAAAGTACATTACCAGAACCATTGACTGTAGCACTAGAGGTTATGGATATTTCAGCTCTATAAATGTTTTGAGTTATAGTATTGATGACAAGTATGGAACCATCACAGTTATTATTACCCGTGTTACAGCCTTCATCAGTACTGCCATTACAATTATTGTCCAGACCATCGCAGATTTCATTTTCACCAGGATTGACATTGGCATTATTGTCATTGCAATCAGAATTATTAGTGACATGTCCAGAAGGTAAGGAGCAGGCTGTAGTGGTATTGTTGGGATTTCCGTAACCATCGCCATCATTATCTGCATAATAGGTTGCTCCTAGAGTGACATTGGCATTATTGTCGTTGCAATCAGTATTATTGGTTACATAACCTGAAGGTAAGGAGCAAGCTTGTGTGGTTGCTGATGCATTACCATAACCATCATTGTCGTTATCACGGTAATAGGTATTGGTAACACCTTCATCTGTTGCGCCATTACAGTTATTATCCAGACCATCACAGATTTCTGTAGCACCAGGATTGACGTTAGCGTTATTATCGTTGCAATCAGTATTATTAGTTACATAACCTGAAGGGGAAGAGCAAGCTTGTGTGGTTACTGATGCATTACCATAACCATCATTGTCGTTATCACGGTAGTAGGTATTGGTAACACCTTCATCTGTTGCGCCATTACAGTTATTATCCAGACCATCACAGATTTCTGTAGCACCAGGATTGACATTGGCGTTATTATCGTTGCAATCAGTATTATTACTTAAGTAGCCTGAGGGTTGAGAAACGGCAACTGTGGTGTTATTGGGATTACCATACCCATCATTGTCTAGATCTCTGTACCATGTCAGAGGAATACCACCAGTGTTACAACTGCCATCATCTATAGTGGCGTTAGGATCGTAATTACTGGCGTTAGGATCTGTACATCCTAAAACTTGACTTTCAGGAAAGTACATGGAATAATCTTCTACTTGACCTGTGGAAGGATCTGTACAACCATCAGCAGAAATAGAAGAGGTGGATACGATGACTCTCATTCTCAGTAATTCACCGAGTACAGGATTGGCAGCAGTATTGAGTGTGACGCCAAGGTTACCGTTACCAGAAAAAGAAAACAGGGCAGAGGCTTCTCCACTATCTGAGAAATCTCCATCATCATTATAGTCCACAAAAAATCTTAAACGTGTAACATTGGAGACGCCGACGATCATGTTGTAGCTAGTGCCAGGTTCCACAGCTGCCACGGCAGTACAGGCAAAGTTCTCATAGAGTCCTGTGACCGTTGAGCTGTTTGACATACCATTGAGATTTACACCGGTTATACCACCACTACCTCCACTTCCAGAGCCTGGTGTGCATATGGTAGATGGTGGAGCTTGTACATCCACATAGCCCATATGAGTGTCAGACCCAGCGGAATTTGTACTGGTAATGGTGACAAGATGCATACCAGTGGTATTATAAGTCACGCTTGGTTTTTCATTTGTGGAGGAAACTGGAGACCCACCAGTAAAAGCCCAAGTTCTCGTGGCTCCATATTGTGATTGATCTTCATATACTACAGTGCTTCCAGAACAAATGGACATTGCACTCTGAAAGAAATTTGCAGTAGGGGCTCCTAGGGTGGAACAATTATTCAGATAGTTCATTGAATTCAATCTGCTGTCTATTTTATTTTTTGAAGCGGCAGACCAGTTTTCTGTCACTGTGACCGAAGGAGCCATTATGAAGTCAGTTCCTGAGCCGTCGTGGTTAGCACTGAAATTATGCGCCTTTTCATGGGTGACCATAATAGCAATACTTGCAGCAGTAGAAGTGTAATCTTCCAGTAGATGGTGCCAGCCTGGTGTATAGGCAAGACCTACAGTTCCACTGCTACCTCCGAAGGTTATATCTCGATCTGTCCAGAGACTTGCAAGGTTATAATCCACACCGAAGCCACCATTTGCGCCTCCAGTATTGCCACCTCCCTGATTACCACTCCTTGCCCAAGTTCGAAAATTACCTAATAAGGTAGAGGCATTAGTCGTATTGGTATTGGGGCTCAGCGGATTATTGTTTACAGTAGTTGGGAAATAGTGAGCTACTACATCAAATTCTACATTATAGGTAAACTCAGATCTGTAATGAGTCTGAACATTATTCAGAACACCTAAGTTGTGATTTTCTGTTGCAGTATTATTACCATACTTGGTGATCATATTTCTGGTATTGGCGATGGCCAATTCTATGATTTTACAGCTGGTGATGGTTTTAGTAGGTAAGAAATTATTTGCTTGTTGCATCGTTTCATCCACCCCACATTTGTGTTCCTTATCTGGAATCACTGCATTGATGTCATAAGTTACATATAAGCCTTTTGGTGCTGAGGGCACTAGATAATGTAAGGGTTCTATATAGGTTGTATTTTGGCCCTCTTTGATGAATCCATACAAGAAATCGTCATTGAGGGTCAGACTTACGATGCCTCCAGATCTTAGACTGCCCCCTAGGAGAAGCGGTTTCTTTTTTGACTTATATCGTAGAGTGATATTGTCTTGGAACAGATTCATATCGTAGGATCTTTGATCTAGATTCAACTTGAGATAGGGATTAGCAGTCGAAATATCGACTTGCTCCTTCTTGACCTCTATTTCAAATACCTCATAAGCTGTCAGAAACTTGTCCAAGGCCGTGCTGTAAGTATTAGATTTATTATAACCAGCTAGATTGTCAGTAGTATGGGTATGTATTTTTTTACCTGTAAGGACGTTTTGCGCAAGTAATGCTGTATTAAGGGTCAGACATAAAACAGAGAAACTAATGATCAGTTTCGTTTTGTAGATTATCATCAATGGTGGCTTTTGTAATAACAAATTTAAAAATTCAAAACCTCAATAAATAGGGGGTTTACCCTTTATTAGCAAGTTGTCCGCAAGCTGCATCTATGTCTTTGCCACGGCTTCGTCTTATGGTCACCATAATGCCTCTATTTGTCAAGTACTTGGCAAATTCATCTATCCTTGATGCTTTAGATTTCTCAAAATTCACGCCACTTATATTATTGTATTCAATAATATTAAGTCGGACTGGAAATATTTTGCAGAATTTCAGAAGATTGGCGGCATCTTCCAGGGTATCATTAAAGTTCTGAAAGGCAATGTATTCATAGCTTATACGGTTGCCAGTCTCTTTATGAAAGTAAGATAAAGCATCCATGAGTGATTGTAAATTATTCTGGTCATTAATAGGCATAATCGTACTCCGCTTTACATCATCAGCGGCATGAAGAGATAAGGCGAGATTGAATCTGACCTTATCATCAGCTAGTTTTCGGATCATCTTGGCTAGTCCCACCGTGCTTACTGTGATTCTTTTGGGAGACATCCCCAAGCCTTCTGGTGAGGTAATGTGCTCTATGCTCTGTAAGACATTATTGTAATTGAGTAGAGGCTCGCCCATGCCCATATAGACAATATTAGTGAGATTGTGTCCATAGTTTTCCTGGGTCTGCTGATTGACTAATACGACCTGGTCGTAAATCTCGGAAGCGTCCAGATTTCTGACCCTTTTCATCTTGCCGGTGGCACAGAAACTACAATTCAGACTGCAACCCACCTGTGATGAGACGCATACTGTATATCTGTCATCGTTTCTCACTGGTATGAGAACGGATTCCACCAGCAAATCGTCGTGTAGCTTCATCCGACTTTTGATAGTACCATCGATACTTTTTTGGATGTGATCCACCTGAACCGGTAGAATGGTGAAATTCTGGTCCAGAAAAGCCAAGATATCTTTAGGTAGATTTTTGAAATTCTGGAAACTGACCCTCCTCTTCTTCCATATCCAGTCCCAGATCTGATCCACTCTGTACCGAGGCCAGCCCTGCTCGAGTATCAGTTCCGTCAAGGCTTCCTTGGTCAAAGTTCTTATATCAGCCTTGTAAGTCTTATCCATATGGTCTTAAGTACGATGAAATCAAGTAGTTACACAGTTATGCAGAGTATTCTATCTTTGTACAAAGATACATTTCAGACAAGCTTATAAATGGCCTTAGCACTTACTATTCTGTTCTTTCTTGTCTTATCAGCCTTCTTTTCGGGCTCTGAGATTGCCTTTATTTCGGCTAATAAGCTGGGAATTGCTGTAAAAATGGAAGAGAATACGAGAAGTGGGAATATCATAGCTCGATTCTATGAGAAACCTGAGTCTTTTCTGGGTGCCATGCTGGTAGGTAACAATATAGCCTTGGTGGCCTTTACCTATTTTGCGACTATGGCGCTTACGATGATGCTCGGCCATTATTTGGGCGAAGGGCCGATTTCGTTGATTATATATACGCTGATCATAACGGTGGTGGTGTTGATAGCGGGAGAGTTCGGGCCTAAGACCTGGTTCAGTATGGGTAGTACGAGAAAGCTGTATAGTCTTGCTTATCCGTTGGCCTTTTTCAAGTGGTGGCTTACCATCCCGACCTTCTTCATGATAGGCTTGTCCAATTTTATGCTAAGACGCTTTATAAAAGTACCCGTATCAACAGCGGAAGAAGCGCTGAACAGAGTGGATTTGCGTCATTTCATAGCCGATAGCATCAGTGACGATCAAGATGACATCGACAAGGATATATTGACTAATGCCCTTAATCTAGGGCATAATAAGGTCTCACACTGCATGGTGCCTCGTACGGAAATAGTCTCGATAGACAAGAGTGACAGCCTGGAAGAGTTAATCAGAGTATTCAGAGAATCCAATCTCTCCAGGATCATAGTAACCGATGGTGATGTGGATAACATCGTGGGCTATATTCATCATCAGCAATTATTGAGTGATCCCAAGACGGTCAGAAAAATCGTTCTGGAGATTCTATATGTACCCGGAGTGATGAATCTCAAAGAGCTGATGTCGCAATTCATCAAGGATGGTTCTACGATTGCTTGTGTGGTGGACGAGTTCGGTGGGACAGCGGGCATTATTACGCTAGAGGATATATTAGAAGAAATTTTTGGGGAGATAGAAGACGAGCATGACAAGGAGGATCATGTGATGCAGCAGCTCAGTGAAAATGAGTATTTATTTTCTGGAAGACTGGAAGTGGATCATATCAATGAAACTTTTCCTGAACTCAATATCCCAGAAGGAGAACACCAAACATTATCTGGTTATATCGTGATGACTTCTGAGGACATTCCTCAGCTCGGAGAACAAGTAACTCTCGGTAATTATTGTTTCAAGATCGAGGAAGTGGATGAGACTAAGATTGAGATAGTGAGAGTGGTTAAGATTTCTGAAGAGGAAGGTCAAGCGCTTTGATCTTTTGAACCAGCTAAGAACTAGCTCATTTTTTTATTTCAATTCTAATCAGATGCCAAAGCTGGAAAAATATTCTGGAGATTTATTGCTGGCTGTAAAAAAGCAAGAAGAGACCACAGCAATCCAATTCTCATTGGCTGCAGCTACAATTAAGTCGTTGAAAACCACACTGGACAATGATGAGAAGAAAAAAAATTCTGGATCAATATCTATAATGCTTATCACCAGATTCTAAGAAAGCAAAGTCACAACAAGCCCGATATTTATAAGCAAAGATTATTCGTCATCGCTGGAGACAACTGCAGCTTGTATGATTTGGAACATAGAATCTTAAGAAGTACTTTATCGTCATATAGAGAAACGAAACTCAACTAGTATTTCTCTTAGCCTTGAGTGATGAGCCTCATAGGACAAGATGACCTCAATCTTAAAATTAGTTGCCAATGTCCATTTCAATGAAAGCGGTAATGAGGTCTGGGGATGACTAAGGTTCCTTCATTAGAAAGCAAGGTTTACTCATTTTCATCTGCTTGATCGGCGGAGCAGTCAGTCATCCTTAAGGTGCTAAGCGAGAGCGGCAGGTCATTTTTCACCAAGCTAGGCTGGCCGTATAGTTATTAACCCTTAACTTATACCGAGCTCTAACCCGTGCATACACCCATTTATGCGAGAAGGGAAATATACAAACTTGAATTTCTGTTATATTGTAAACAAAACAGTGTCTCATGAGAAATTTAATTTTCCTGCTCCCCGTTTTTAGTTTGGTCTTTCTGTCTTGCAATGACAGTGACATTGCTTATGAGGATAGAATAAAATCATTGCAAGATGAGATTGCTTATCTTCAAGAATCCAATGGCACCATGCTGGATAGAATGACGGAGCTGGCTGTAATCAACAGTGAAGATGCTTCCACTATTAACGAATCCCTGAAGCAGATGGGAGAGCAACAAGAATACATCTCTGAACTGACCAATAAGATTCATCAGAAAGATTCTGTAAATTTTGCACTTGTTTCTAATTTGAAAAGTTCTCTGATCGATGTCAATGACGATGATGTACAGATAGAAGTGAAGGGTAGTGCAGTCTATGTGTCCTTGTCAGATAAATTGCTCTTCAGGTCAGCTAGTGCCAAAGTCAGTTCTGATGCCTATTATGTACTAGGCAAGGTGGCCAAGATCATCAATGACCAACCAGAGATACAGGTATTGGTCCAAGGGCATACTGATGACATTCCCATCGCTAATAAGCATTATAGAGACAATTGGGATTTGAGTACCAGCAGAGCCTTGTCAGTCATCAGAATCTTACAAGATAAGTACGAGGTTTTCCCAGGTAAACTTACTGCTGCGGGCAGAGGAGAGTTTGACCCTAAGATAGATAACGATGATGCCGCGGGTAGAAAGGCGAACAGAAGAACAGAGATTATTCTGAAGCCGCAGTTAGGGCAGTTCTTTGAGTTACTGACTGTGCCAGAGCTGCAGGACCTGGAGACCTGATGAAGTGATAACATAAAGCGAACAATTATTAGCCTTTATAGGCGAGCTGCATAAAGAGGGTGATTGGACTTGGTAGGTCTGATCACCTTTTCTTTGTTCGGTATAGTTCCATAGTTATACCGTTTAATCATGACTAGATAGAATTAAGTACAATGTAGTATACACAGAAGAGTTCTTTGATTTAATCGTCTTGCTCCTTCTTTTATTTGGTATGAGAAATTGAAAATCAGCCAATTGTATGGCTTGAACACAATACAGTTATTTTATTCATCTTTGCGGCTTCTTAGGACTAAACCTAGGTATATACATATATGGAATCCATTAGAAATATAGCCATCATTGCCCATGTCGACCATGGCAAGACTACATTGGTAGATAAGATAATTCACGAATGCAATGTACTGGACCCTAGAGATGATAAGGGTGAGCTTATCCTGGATAATAATGACCAGGAACGAGAAAGAGGTATCACGATCGTATCCAAGAATGTGGCTGCCATGTATAATGGTGTCAAAATCAACATCATAGATACACCTGGTCACGCTGATTTTGGGGGAGAAGTGGAGCGAGTACTCAAGATGGCCGATGGGGTCTTACTACTCGTAGATGCCTTTGAAGGGCCCATGCCACAGACCAGATTCGTATTGAGTAAAGCGATACAGCTAGGGCTCAAGCCTATAGTCGTGGTCAATAAGGTGGACAAGGAAAATTGTAAGCCAGAAGATGTACAAGGAGATGTATTCGACTTGATGTTCAATCTGGATGCGACAGAAGACCAGTTGGATTTTGTCACGCTATTCGGATCGTCCAAGTTTGGGTGGATGAGTTTTGATTATGAGAAGAAGACAGATAATATAGTTCCCCTACTACAAGCAGTTGTGGACAACATCCCAGAAGCGCCTTACCAAGAAGGCACACCGCAAATGCAGATTACTTCTTTGGACTTTTCGAAGTTTACGGGAAGGATTGCGATCGGCAGAATTTTCAGAGGTGATCTGAATGTCGGGCAGGACTTGATGCTGTGCAAGCGGGATGGTGTACAGAAGAAAGTGAGAATCAAGGAGCTATTTGTCTTTGAGGGACTAGGCAGGAAAAAAGTAGAGACGGCTAGGAGTGGAGACATCTGTGCCATTGTGGGAATAGAGGGTTTTGATATCGGGGATACTATCACAGATCTGGAGAATCCAGAAGCGTTGCCACACCTCAAGGTGGATGAGCCTACGATGAGTATGCTTTTCACGATCAATAATTCTCCGTTCTTCGGGAAGGAGGGAAAGTTTGTGACATCACGACATCTCAGAGATAGATTGTATAAGGAAACAGAAAAGAACCTGGCACTAAGAGTTGAGGATACGGCGACGGAGGATAAGTTTACGGTATATGGTAGAGGCGTTCTTCACTTGTCAGTTCTCATAGAGACGATGCGTAGGGAAGGGTATGAGTTGCAGGTGGGTAAGCCAGAGGTGCTCTTCAAGGAAATAGATGGTAAGAAATGTGAGCCTATGGAGCTTCTGGTTGTGGATGTACCAGAGGAATTTTCTGGCAAGGTGATCGAGCAAGTGACACAGAGAAAAGGAATGCTTAAGATCATGGAGCCGAAGGGGGATCTGCAGCACTTGGAATTTGAGATTCCTTCGAGAGGGCTTATCGGATTGAGAAATAATATGTTGACAGCTACTTCAGGTCAGGCGATTATGACACATAGATTTGTAAATTACCAGCCGTTTGTAGGAGATATTCCGTCACGTACCAAAGGGTCTATCGTTTCAGGCTTTGAAGGTCAGGCGCTGGCCTTTGCGCTGGATAGATTGCAGGATAGAGGGAAGTTTTTTGTACAGCCTGGTGATCGTGTCTACGTGGGAATGGTGATAGGTGAAAACTCAAAAGCCACTGACATGGAAGTCAATGTCATCAAAGGAAAGAAGCTTACGAACATGCGTAGCTCTGGTGCAGATGATGCAGCGAAGCTGGCACCTAAGATTGTGCACTCGCTGGAGGAAGCGATGGAATATATCCGTGAGGATGAGTATCTGGAGGTGACGCCGGAGAGCTTGCGGATGAGGAAGATCTAGGCGAAGAAAATAATATGGATAGAGAAAAGGGAGCTGTTTTACGGCTCCCTTTTTATATTTCTAAGTTGTTACAACTGCTGATCACTCACTTCACCACCACAATTTTCAGCATTTCTGACTTAGCCTCACTCTGCACGGTCAAGAAGTAAATTCCACTCTCTAGATATGGCACACTGAAAGATGTTTCTGATTTATTGATATCTGGGAGAACACTAATTACCATTCCTTCTGAATTCCGTAATTCATATACCGGTCGTCCTGATGAACTTGTATTCTTCAGACTGAAAGTACCGTTATTAGGATTAGGAAAGACAACTATACCGGATTCTATTGTGTCCGTTTCCTTTACTGAAGAAGTTATCACATCGATGTCATCAATCAATACTTTCTGCCCGCAATTATTTCTTACAGTCAATCGCACTTCATAACTGCCAGGCTGTGCATATTGGTGAATGGGACTGCTTTCATTGCTGAAATTTCCATCGCCAAAGTCCCACGAGTAAAAGCTGACGACATCAAAATTAGAAGTAAACTGTACACGTGCAGCGCTAAGCTCTTCTGCAGTCCAGCCCCCACTGGGCTTATCCAGAATCATTAAGGGGATCACCTTGGTACTACTGCCCAGCTCATTCTCCACTGTCAGGGTGACATTTTTTTCTCCAGCAAAAAGATAACTGAGACTATGCGGTCCGTTCTGATTAGAGGAGGATGGAATCCCGCCGAAACCAAAACTCCATGACTCGCTTAGAATTTTTCCTGTAGAAGTATTCGAAACAAAAATCTCTTCCAGGACACAAGTCTGATTATTAGCAATAAGATTGAAATCTGCTTCTGGCAACTCTATATTTGATTCTGTCACATTTATATTATCAAGAAAAAGGTCACTCCCATTCTGATTGATACCTACGAATTGTATAATTATTTTTGATAATCCAGCATAGGGCCTTAGATCCACGGACTGTGACATCCAGTCGCCCTGCTCTTCAGGCTCATCAAAGGATTCAAAGGAGCTATCCAGTTCTTCTCCATATTTTTCATATATCGTGTCCAGCACAGTCATCCCACAATCACTCAAAATCCTTATCAATAATCCGTCACTCCTGTTACTATAGTCATAGGCCAGATCAAAGGTTAAAGTCAAGTCCTCAGAAGCTTGCGAAAAGTCAAGTGGAATGACATTCAGAAAATCTTCGGAACCTCTTAGTGTATTGGTTTCAAAAGGCATGACACATACATTGGACAGTTGCCCATTGATCTCCACAGCTGGTACGATGCCCCAACTCACTGCATCTTCACTATCCGAATACCAGAAATCAGGTAATTCAATATTGGATCCGCTGAAGGTTTCCCTGAAGGGTAAGTTTTCGCCATTTTCAAAATAAGCTTGAACCTGCATATCCAAAGTATCATTTTGCGTCAGTCGCTCGCCATCTCTTTCTAACCATACCACGATATCATAAGCTGTATTTTCAGTAAATTCAAAAGGCACGTTAAAAGTATGGACCAAAGTATCTTCTGGCTGTATTGTCAACTGTATGTTCTCTGATGCAATGGTCATCCCATTTACTTGATACAGCACTTCAAAATTATTCAACGGTTCCAAACCATCATTAATGATGTCTATTGATATATTTTCCAATAGTGGCCCTTCGCATAGAATATAATTGCCATCATTAGTGAGATTGATGGAACTGACAGTCAAGTCCTTATCCAACTTGCAATTTTCTAAGCCAATACCACCAGAACCTATTGCGATGGACCTTTGGCTTTTGATATTGTCATCATAATTGGCTGAGACTGCAAACCATTCTCTTTCAAAAGAATTCTCAATACTCGCCGTGTAAAAAGTATCAACTATACTGGTCAGAAATTCCATTCGCTTGTCTCCCAGCTTATAAATGTCATAGCTGGTTGCGTCATCAGTCCTGCCCCAAGTCAGATTCAAATTATCAAAACATACAGCAGATATTTCTAATTGTCTAGGTACTTCTGCAATAGTGAAAGCTTGGCTAATTACTTCTTGGTTCCCTCTTCTTACCTTGATTAAGGCTTGATTTGTTCTTACAGAAGGCAGGGCAAATTCTTTATAGAGTCTAGTGGAGGTACCTGAGACCGTGGTCCACACTGATCCATTATCCAGAGAATATTCTACTGAATAAGTCTCATCAGAAGGTACAGCATCCCAATGCACTCTCAGCACTGTACCAGGCTGTAGCTGTTCTCCACCTATGGGATAAGTGAGATAAAATTCATCAGAGATGTGCTCCCATGTCAGAAAGTATTCCTTTACTCCGAATGGAATGACACTACCTGTCACTTCCAGTAGATATTCACCAGCGGTAGGGTCGGCGATGGCTATCTGTTCCATATTATTGAGCCCATCGATACCAGTTGTGGCATCCATTCTGAGTGAACTAGGATCCGGATCAGAATTCAGCACATAAGGGAAATGGTCAGTTCCATCTGGTCCTACAATTTTAGTATCCAGATCATTTATCAATGCTTGCGATACACCTGGTTGTGAAGCAGGGTCTTTCCAGTAGACCATTACTCGAGTTTCTTTAGTGCCAGGAGGAATGGATAAAGTATGTTCGACGATGGCACCATTTGAAACTTCACTAAGTTCGTATTTTTTTTGTTCGATGGCGAGCGCTGCTCGGTAAGCATTCACACTGCCCCACCCAAAGATGAAATCAGGCCCTTTATTCCCAAGGTCATTTGCGGTATTGAGCATTAAGGTTTTCAGTAGAGCTGCATCAGCGATCTCTTGGTTATTGTTATCCTGGTAGGCCTGGTGTAGCATGGCCATCACACCTGCTACCAAAGGTGCTGAGAATGAAGTTCCACTAGTTGTGGCATATCTGTTATTGCTAGTTGTGGAGGTGAGGCTTTGGCCGTGAGCGGTTATATCTGGTTTGATTCTACCATCATAGGCAGGTCCTCTACTGCTACTTGCAGCGATGCCAGTGGTATTAGTAGTGCTACCTACAGCGATGACATTTTTGCCTTGTTTATGACCGCCTGTAATGTTCGCCCATTGATCTCCAGCACCATAGCCGCAAGACTCGCCATTACTATTACCAGCAGAAAAAACGTGCATCAATGTTGCATTATCAAAGCATTGATCATCGACCGTTCGAGTCGTATTAGTATAACCTGCGTTACATCCGTTACTGTAAGAAGAATTGGTGACCAGAACATTTTCATCAAAATGCAAATCCATGGTATTATCCAAGAAGTTAGCTCTATAGTTGATGACAAATAATTTTGCTTCTGTGGCCATTCCTTGAATTTCAGGATTGAGATTTGCTGCACCGCACATGACGCCTGACACAAGATCTGCGTGGGTGGCAAGAGGGCTGCCTTCAATTTCCTGGTTAAGTCTTCCAGTGAAATCGATATGTGGCCCTACATCTCCATCGTCTCTGCACAGTACGGCGATACCTGTACCGTCATAGTGTCTGCCACTGGGCAGGTGAGAATCCAGTAGATTGGCCCTAGCTAAGGTTTTACCACCCAGGTCATCGGGAATAGATGGCGGAGGACCGGGTTCTACTCTGAATAAGAAAGGGGTATCATATAATTCTGCAAGTCTTGACTTGGGCGCCAGGACTTGAATAGTCTGATCGTAACCATTGTATTCTGTTGCGGTGACACCGATGCTCTCAAGGTAGGCCAATATAAAAGTCTGGTCTATGGATTCTGGATAAGATATAAGCAGTTCCAATTGATCTCCTTTTAGGATATGAGGAGGATAAGATTCCAATACTAATTCTTCAGATATTTTTAATAGATCGGGAATTTTGGAAATATGTCGGACACCAAAATCTCTTAAAGAGCTAATCTCAAACGATTCCTCCATCGCTACTAGATAAGCCTTATTGGGGATGTATTGTAATAAGGTAAGACCTTGCTCTTGTAAATGAGTTATTTGCTCTGAGTTGGGAATGTTTTCAAATTGTATTAATCTATAATATTGTCCCGCAACAACTTCATCAGCATCCACTATTGGTCTATTCAGGTAAGTTGATAAATTTTCAGCAGGAGTATAAGGCCCACTGGATAATTTCAACTTGTTAGACAATTGGGCTTGAAGCCCGAAAACAGTGTTCAGGGAAAAGACCAGTATGATTATCTTTTTCATAGGTTGGATTAAGTGCATTAAATTACTCGATTTGTATTCAGCGACTTGTCGTCAATAGCCCTTTATTAAATAAACAACTTACTTGATTATTATTTCATCAGAGAATATCCAGCATTTGTTACCAGCTCCCTTATGATATTCAGGACAGATACCTCTATTTTCTGCTATAATTTTCAAATACCGGGTGGCATCATTGCCTTTGACCACAAAATCTTTGATGATGGTTCCCTTATCCTTAGGCGTGATTTGGTTGTTTTCCAAAGTTCCATACAAGTTCCAGTCACCTTCTCTTCCGGTGTACACCTTCAGGTTCATCGGCATGAATATCCAAGAGTTTTCATCTTGCAGAAAACCAGTTCTTATTTCTTTGACTTTCTTTTTCTTGCCCAGATCGATGACAGCTACCAGATCCACGCCTTCGTAGCCTTGCCATAAGCCACTTCTGTAGTCGTCACCACCTCTGAGTCTATCTATGAGTGCCAGGTCTCCTCCAGCACTGTAATGGGAGGCATATTGAGTTTCCAGTTGTAATTCTTTGTCCTCATTCATCTTGGTGAAGTGACTGGTTATAGCCGCGCTGGGTATGCAATTTTCTTTTGCGGACCAGACGGTCAGACTGGCGTCAGCTGTTATTTCGATGGGTCTGGTGTAGGTTACCGTTTTTCCTTTGTTAAGGATATAGTGTATGGTGGCACCTTCAGTAACACATTCCAGGGTGGCCATGGTTTTTTTTCTGAACGACCTTTCACCAGTGCTCAGAGCAGGCAGAGCACACAATTCTTTTGTCGGTATGGAGCTGGGTGGTCTACTTGATTTTATTTTTCCATAATCCTTCTGTGGTGTAGCGCCCATCTGAAAGTATAAATAGGGTCCTTCCATCAATAGTTCATGAGATAAATAACTTTTGTCATAGAAAGACTCTCCATCATAGAGTTCTTGTATGTAAATATTCTCCTCGGAATTGTCAGCAGTCTCTATGGTGATGGCATTACCGTTTTCCAGTTGTACTTGCACCAGATCAAACCATGGTGAGCCGATCAGATAATCATTACTGCCGGGAGCAACTGGATAGAAGCCCATGGCAGACATGACTAGCCAGGCGCTCATCTGGCCACAGTCCTCGTTTCCTGAAAGCCCGTCGGGTGCATTGTGATAGAGTTCATTCATTATTTGTCTGACCTTGGCTTGGCTCTTGTAAGGCTTGCCGAGATAATTGTACATATAGGCGATATGATGACTTGGCTCATTGCCATGTGCATACTGTCCTATGAGGCCTGTAATGTCTGCTTGGTGTCTTCCAGAAGTGTTCTGTGGAGCTGAGAAAAGCTCATCCAATTTCTGCTCGGCCTGGTCTGGCCCGCCAGTAAGATTAATCCATCCCTCCACATCTTGTGGTACATAATAACTATACTGCCAGGCGTTGGCTTCAGTATAATTAAAATTTACTTCTGCAGGATCAAAGGGATAAAACCATCTATTATTACTTCTGGCGCGCATGAATCCAGTTGCTGGATCATATAGGTTTTTATAATTCTGCGCTCTGGTATAATAGAGTTCACCTAGCTCTGTTTTACCCATAGCCTCTGCCATTCTTGCTATAGTCCAGTCATCGTAGGCGTATTCAAGCGTCTTGGAGACACATTCTGATTCTTGCTCCGCCATGAGGATGCCATTCTTGACATATTCTGGGATGCCTAGCTTGTTGGCATTGGCACTGGAAATCATAGCTTGTAGAGCTAGTTCTGTGTCATAATTCCTGATGCCTTTCATATAGGCATCAGATATGACGGGAACAGCGTGATAGCCGATCATACAACCTGTATAGTTGGCAGCTAATTCCCACATCGGTAAGGTACCCCCTTGGTTATATTGATTTATAAAAGTATTTATGAAGTCATTTGTTCTGGCTTGTTCTATAAGGGTATAGAGCGGGTGGGTGGCTCTGTAAGTGTCCCATAAAGAGAATATGGTGTACTGGTCGTGGTCTTGAGTCTGATGGATTCCCATGTCAGTTCCCCTGTATCTGCCGTCTACATCAGAATAGAGATTAGGTGCTATCATGGTGTGATAGAGCGCTGTATAGAAAATAGTTTTCTTGTCGTTATTTTTGTCTTTTATTTTGATTTTACTGAGCGCAGCTTTCCATTTTTTTTCTGTTGCAGCTTTTACTTTTTCAAAGTTAAAATCTGGAATCTCTGAAGAAAGATTTTTTCTGGCGCCTTCGATGTCTACTGCGGACATACCGACTCTGACTTGGACTACTCTTGAATCATTTTTAAATTTTATTGCCGCTTGCAGTGCTTGCCCAGTTGCTTTTAATTCTGAGGAGTGTTCTTCATCGTTACGTAGCAGCCATTCTGATATCGGCTGGTCAAACTTCATGACAAAGAAAAAGCGCTGGTCTGTCGCCCAAGCATCAGAATGGCGATAACCGACAAGCTCCGTATCGCTTACTTTTTCTATGTAAGCTGCTGTGACTTTGTCTCGATGTATGAGATCAATGATTAGACCTTGGTCAAAAGTGTCTTGATATTGGTACCGATGCAAGCCAGCTCTCTCACTAGTAGTCAGTTCCACTTGTACTTCAGGCTTTTCCAGATAGGTGGCATAATAGCCAGGGGAGGCTACTTCATTTTCTTTAGAGAAGGTGGAACGATAACCTTCGGTACCATCAGCACCATTGTTGAAGTTAGCGTCACCCGTATAAGGCATCACAAGGAGGTCACCATAGTCAGAAACACCTGTTCCACTCAGATGCGTATGGCTGAAACCATAGACAAGGCTGTCTGTATAGTGATATCCACTACATCCATCCCATCCGGTCAATCTTGTGTCAGGGCTCAATTGCATCATCCCAAAAGGTGCCGTAGCGCCTGGGAAGGTATGGCCGTGGCCACCTGTGCCTATGAATGGATTGACCAAATCAAGGATGTTCTGGCCTGGTAGTACTGGACTACTGATCAGTAAACAGAAAATAATCGATATATGCTTCATCATTTTGGGTATATGACCCAAAATAAGAAATCATGGATGAAAGATAGGGGCAGACTATCTGAAGGACGTCAGGGAGTTATTCCCATAGTAAAGTGTAAGGAGTAGGCTAATGAAGAAAGTCTAGATTTTCATGATTTTTCCCTGGTGGACTACGATTCCTTTATCTTGAATCTCGTAGAAATAGATGCCATTATTGATAGATGAGATATCAATGTTGGATTCTTCGTTGCTTAAGGGATTATCTGATAGTAATCGTCCATCTTCATTGTAAAGCATCAGAGACGAGCTTATGGGTGTATGATTATTGAACGAAACTTGTAAGTTATCTCTTACCGGATTCGGGTAGATTCTTACTGTGGCGATTTCTGGTAAGTCATATGAATCAGTTGTGTCACAGCCTTGTCCGGGAATTCTGAAAGCATCTGAATTTGTAATGCCACCGACATTTTGGTTGCCCATAGTCAAAACCTCTATCCGCTCAGATGGCAAAACCGTTCCCAGATCTCTCAGTTCAAAAATGGTTCTGGCACATTCGTCGCCGACCATGTCAAATACTACTGTGCAGAGTACTTCATCATCATCTAAAGTTCTAAATCCACCTAGACCATCAAACCATTGTAATCTGAACTTCCCTTTTTGTGGGTGAGCATTGTCATTTTCAGGCTTTAATAAGACGACATCTGCAAAATCAGGGTGAGTAGAAGACATTTCTGATACTTGCAATACAGTTTCATCGTAAAAAAAGAATAACTGAAAGGAGGTTAGATCATTGAAGTCTTTAACCTTGAGGTCAAACTCAACCTGAGAACCAGAAATATTCGCATTAGTAAAACTAAAATCTGCAGCAGCACTTTGAGCATTGCCAAGACAAACGAACCCAAATACCAATGAGAGAATGGATAGATAAATTTTCATGTTCAGAGTAAAGCGGGGAGGTGGTAAATAATGTGGGATTATAACTTACCAGCCCCGAAGATAACAGCTAATATGACAATTGAATGGTTTTTAGTAACAAAATCATCAAACCAATTGCATATTAATTTTGTGTAATACATAAAGTACTAAAAGACAGCCATATACATATTATTTATTGATTTTAACCTTTTTCCTCATATGTATATTATTATAAGATATATAGCGAATTTTCGATATATCAAAAGATTTTGTTTCTGGATGTGATAGCTTTATTTCTTTTGTGCTTCCTGGCAATAAATCTAAGAAATTTGAAGAAAAAATATAACCATCTTCACTGTAGAGATAGAGATCCTTTACCAGTTTTTTACTGCTGACTCTCAATAGTGATTGTTCCAAATTCATTTCTATCATAGGCTCTTCCAATGCAAGCTCCTGATCTATCCAATGGATCTGTGAAGATTCAACCCCACTATGAATCATCTTTATATGTACAGCAGATAGGTCACTTATCAAGTGACTGATGTCTATGCTGATCCTATCCATGGAAGACACAACCAACTCTCCTTGTTCCAGCATTTCACCTTTCAGAGTCAATATGGTGTAGTTCAATTTCTCAGTTGCTAAGAGTTCGTTGAGAAAAACCAGCTCAGTTTTTCCTTTTCTCATATCCACTATACAGGCGATTGGAGCATAGGCCTCTTTAACTCTGTAGTGCAGCGCCCGCCATTGTCCATCATAATCCAGACCACTCCAGGATACTGCTGGCCAGCAGTCATTCAGTTGCCAATAAAGGGTCCCCATGCAGCGCGGCTGATCGAGTCTATGTGCTCGGATGGCCATAGAGATGCCTTTGGCTTGAGCGAGTTGAGACAAATAACTGAGTTCCAGTAAGGATGTGGGCTCAGGATAATAATCAGCTAGATGCTTGTAGATCAATCGATTGCCTTTGTAACTTTTCTGCCTATGAGCCAATAAGGGATCTTCCAGATCAAAGGCTTTAGGATGGAAGTTATCTTCTATGACGTTGATATTAGGGAAGGACTGGAAACCATATTCGGAATTGAACCGACCAATGTTTTTGCCATAATCCTCAAAGGGATCTTCACCATGAAATACTCCCCAATAATGCATGCTACCATGATTATAATTTTCTTGTCTACCCCAATTACTGAGGGGACTGGTGTGGCTGTAGTTGGCTGAGGGCAATTCTGCATACAGTATTTCAGGAATTTCAGTATTGAAGAGCTTGGTGTAGTTATCGTACAAGATTTTCTGGTGTTTTTCTTTTAGCTCATATTTTTTCTGCCAGCCCCAGTTATGCCACGCTACATCTATCTCGTTATTGCCACACCAGTGTACGATGGATGGGTGATGGCTCAGTCGTTGTATGTTGTCTCTTACCTCTGCGAGAATATTATCTGTGAAATCTTCGTCAGCAGGGTAGATCGTATTGGCAAACATGAAGTCTTGCCACACCATCAGACCGAGACTGTCGCAGAGTTCATAGAAATAATCTTCTTCATAGATGCCGCCGCCCCAGACACGTATCATATTCATATTGGATTCGGCTGCGGTGGTGAGCAGATCACGATAATCTTTTCTGGTGAGGCTATTAGTAAAATGCCTTTGAGGGATGTAATTAGCCCCTTTGGCGAAGATGGGCCTGCCGTTTATTTTGAAATAAAAAGAGGTGCCTAGACTGTCGGGCTGGTGTATGAGCTCTGCTTTTCTAAGACCTATTTTTTTTGAAATCGCGCTATGTCCTGTTTCTCCAAGTTGGCAACGGAGGGTATAGAGCTTTTGTTGACCTAGTCCATTGGGCCACCAGTATTCGGGGTCGACTATGGTAAAGTGTATTTGTGTGATAGAGTCAGAACCTGAGGACCAATGAAAAATATCGTCGTAGGTATTTATAAATGAATAAAATGGATTTCCTTCCAGATGGACATCAGCAGTCACTCTTGCGTAAGTCCTGCCCACTAAGCTATCATGGGTATGCTCATTGGCTTCAAATACTCCATAATGTATATCATCATGCACTAGCATATCCTTGATCCTAGCGCCATCATAGGACAATAATTCCACAGGCCGCCAGATACCACAAGTGACTATTCTTGGGCCCCAATCCCAGCCGAAATGAAAAGCTGCTTTTCTCACAACTGGAGCGACCTTGATCTCGCCAGCATCATTATCTGTGGGTAGCTGATAGGGTAATTTATCCAGATAGGCTTGGCCTTTCTTGATAGGAGAGTGAAAATAAATTTTCAGTTTGTTCTGAGGCTTTAGCCAATCAGACACTTGCACCTCCCACTTTCTGAACATATTATCGGCAACTAGTATCCTATTCCCATTCAGAAAAACTTCTGCATAGGTATCCATCCCGTGAAAGATTAGTGTATGATATTTTTTTTCAAGTTGCTCTGTGCTCAAGTTGAATTCCGTCTGATAGACCCAGTCTTTATTCTCCACCCATACGAGACTATCCTCATTCGTCCCTATGAATGGATCAGGCAATTGTCCCAGGCGTATGAGGTCTTCCTGTACAGTTCCAGGGACCAGGGCTGGATACCAGCTTGCTGTTGTCCCTTCACGAAAAGTCCAGCCATTATTGAGTGATAGAGTATCTACTTGCCCATCAGCCGCCACGAAAATGGAGCTGAAAACTATGAGGATGAATAAAATCTTATAAAAGTGCATCTGGTTTTTTCCAACACCATATTAGACAATATACATGGGATTCAATGTGATAAAGACTATTTTTTGCTTAGCTCAAGTTTTCAATATAGAGCTGGTCTTTGGAACCTTTGATATAACAATAATTAAAAAACCCTAACGCGTCAGGGTGGGTAAAGACAAAGATGGAGTCATTTCTGAATTCTATTTTGTAATATTTTCATCTACAGAAATTCTTTCCACCTTTCCCTCAATCGAAACCGGGAGTGATGAGCCCTTGATAATTATGATGGAATCCTGGTTGCTATCTACCCTTTATGTAACATTGAATGGCTAGGCCAGGAACTGGGGGTAAGTGAGTAGATGGAGAGATCATTGCAAGCTGCTAACGCTATAATTATGTAGAAAAGTGATATAGGTTTCCTTGTCATAATTCTATTTATTCAGAAAGACGGTACATTGAATGGATAGCGTTTGTGATGGAACCACTTTATTGACCAGACAGTGACTCAGATTTAACCAGTGATCATCAACTAGAGGCTTGTGCTGAGGCAGGTTTTCTTAGTATTTATTTCTTTGGGTAATCCAACAAAAGGCGTAGGCGAGGCTGCTGCTGATAGAGCAGTTGACTCACCTTTGAGGGTCCAATAGGATCTTCAATCACGACTGTCGTCGAGACTGGAGAGTTCATCCCAGTATTCCACGGCTCTACGTGTATGGGGTATACAGATGGAGCCTCCCACAAGATTGGCTATGGAAAAGACCTCGAATACTTCATCCGTGGTAACGCCTAGCTCATGAGCGGTGCCCAGGTGATAACTGATACAATCATCACAACGCAGAACCATGGATGCGACTAGCCCTAGCAGCTCCTTGGTTTTTACATCCAAGGCGCCATCCTTGTAAGTCTGATTGTCCAGACTGAAAAATCTTTTCAGAACTTTGTTGTCTTGCGCCATGATGCGCTCATTCATTTTCTTTCTGTAGCCGTTGAACTCTTCTACTTTGTTCATGTTTTTTTACGAATTATATATTGGGGAATATGATTAATCAACTAAAATTCTAAAATCCTCCACTCTATATCTCAATGGGTGCCTTTATTGATTTCGCGCCAGAGTGAGATGATCATACGGAAGGGCATGAAGGCATTAGATAAGAAAGCTGCTGACCAGAATAAGATCATTTCAGCACGAATATATTTTCCCAGACTGGATTGATCAGGATATTTCAACTCCGTCAGCATAGCACCCAGGCCGACCTCATCTGAATAGGCTTGAAATTCGTAAAAAGCATCTATCAAGTAAAAGAAAATTGGGATAGGTAGGAAAACGAATATCACCTTGATCCACTTGGCAGCAGAGACCCAATGGTGTTTCAATAAAAATATATATCTAATGAAGGTAATTGCTATGATAATGAAGGCAAGATTTGATTTGTAGAAGGGGTAGTTGGCCCCTAGCTTGGAATAGATGGGTAACATGGCAGCAATTGCTATGACTACTGTCACGATCCACCACACAAACTCCAATATTATTTTCTTTCCTATCATATCTGATTTAGCTTGGATATAAACTTACTACAATTCAATGAGGTCCTAAGAATCTATGCGCCATCTAGGCTGTAGCAGAATTCTGTATCATTTATAATTAAGATAATGATAAGTTGAGATAAGAGAAATATCCATGGATTGAACTCATAATCAATAGGTGATATATTGACAAAAGATTCATATATGCTTTTTCCATAAGTTAAATTGGTAAAATAGCTGACTATATATAGGGGTAGTAATGGCGCATAGTTGTCTTATAAGTACTTGAGAATGAAACCTAAGTAATCAGTGTAATCTCTACTGATTTAAAGTGTGAAAGGGATAAATTGATAATGATTAGTTGGTTTTTGAATGAAAAAGTAGTGTTGTGGTTGACACTACTTTTTTTTATGCCCCTAAGTGAAGGTTTTGAGTTGTTGGGTATCCAGCTTTCTAGGTATGAGAGCGGTATCGAGGTATCACAAGTGATTACCTCAAAATTTATTTCGCCTTTCTTTTAGGTTTGTATCTGGATTGCTCCAGCAATAATTGTGAATCTTGCATATTGATAAGATCAGCCATGGTATTATCAGTTTGTCTTTTCATATAAGCATCCACGATTTTATAGCCTATATAGTCTGTAGTCCGGCCTGGGGCAGATTCAGGCATCCCTTGAGTGGAGGGAGCGGGATTGAGGAACTTGCTGAGCTTCAGGTGATTGGTCTCATACATTAATTGTTCTGAGAGATAATAATCCCACACTTGTAATTCGCTGGCATTCATCCAGGCCATCTGGCTACTGGTGTACTCGTAGATTATGGAGTCAGGTGTGGTAGGAAGGACTTTTTTCAAAAGGTAGATTTTCTTACCTTGGTTGATCATGCGATCGATGAACCGTTTTCCCGGGGGAGGTCCTATGGCATCTTGTATGATCATTTCCATAGTCTTTTTGACCAGATATTCTTTATCATAAGTTCTGGTAATATAATCTGAGAAGACAGGGTCTGTGGGATTGATGGATTTATAATCATAATTCTTACCTAGGAAAAGATCCAAGCCAATGCCTATCCCATCTCTCTGGTCTGCATCATCAAATATGAAAGTAGGGTAACCATATTCTGTGAATAAGGTATAGAAACGAGGAAGGGGTTTTCCTGGAAAATAATGCTGATAGTATTTAAGTGCTTCAGTGAGATTATTTTCCAACTGGTCGGTATCAGGGAAAGCGATATTTACTTTTTGGCCCAAGTCGTTTATTCGTTCATCACTTATGAAAATTTGCAGTCGAGCTTTGAGGCTGTCTGGGTTAGGGTGATAAACTTGCATCAGCTTTTTGAAATAGAGATCTGTCAGCTGAGGATACTTGATCAAAAGTCTATTATAACTAGCGAGGGGTTTATCCTCATCTAGCTTTAATAGTTCCTTATCATACCGTACCCAATTCAGTTTTACTTGCTGGTCAGAGATGTCTGGCAGGACTTCAGAATCGTCACTTTTACATCCAATGATAATTGTCAGGATAAGCAGAAAGAATAGATGACGGAATTGAATCATAAGTAAAAAGGACTTTGGTGCAAAGTTAGAACCCAAGATTTATTTTAACTCTAAATGAGAGAAAATATTCTAATTTTTGAAAATCATTTCTGAATGCTCAAAACTTCCTGCATCTGTCGGAATCACACATCTGAAAAGATAGAGCTGATTACCATCAAGGTCTCGAATATCAATTCTCGATTCCTCTGAAGTAAGTTCTCTGCTACTCACAATTTTGCCTTGTAGATCATAGATTAGTAATAAGGCTTCAGTACCAGAACTGGTTAACTGTCGCTCGTCAGCTATCTCATTATACCAATCAGTTATTTCCAGTTGAATGTGATCGTCTGCAGGATTAGGGAAATAAGTGATGATAGGCTCGATTGCGATGGACTCTTTTTCTCTGTTAGCTAATTGTCCACCCAGATTGAGTGTACAGCCAGATAAGCTTATGTCATCTAGCATTACATAGTCCGAATCATTATCCCCTTCTACTCTGAATCGTATACGTGTGGTGCTGGAAAGTGCTACTCCGGAAATAGTGATTTTAATATCCTGACGTACCTCATTATTGAAGTCTGTTCCAGTGGTAAATGTTTGATATGTCGTATAATTCTGTCCTGCAGTGGCTATCTCTATGTGGAATCGATCTCCAGTTTCCATAGAGTAAGGATAAAGATTGAATTCCAATTCTGCAGAACTATAAGCCGATAAGTCCAAGGCATCAGTGTACAGGGTGGAGGATCTTCCGCCATTTCCTTGTAAATAGAAAAGATAGGAACCACTATTAGAGAAAGTATTACTTCTTAGTATGGTTGCTAAATTCCCTCCGTCATTCCATTGGCCCGTCGTATTGTTATCAAAGTTTTCTGAGAACAATAGATTACAATTCATATTTCCAGCGCCTGTGTTACAAGCTGGGTCACTTGAATCGGGTATGCAGGCATCATTGTCATCACTATCCAAGCCTATACAATATCCATCACCATCCTCATCCACATAAGTACCATTAGTACAATTACAATCCTGGTCCAGGGTTTCTCCCAGCGTACATGGATTGCCATCATCACAAGGTGTTCCGGGAGTGCAGTTAGGCGGAATGGTTGTTATGCATCCACTCAGTACCAAGTCATCGAAAATGACATAATCATCCAGGGCATTAGTCTCTGATCTGAATCTGAATCGGGAAGCATTGGTCCAGACGAAACCTTCTAGGCTTAGATTGGCTCTGACTCTATCATTAGGATTAAAATCCAATCCTGAAATAAAAGTTCTAACAATTTCAAAATTATTACCTGCTGTGGCTATTTCCAAATGGAAACGGTCACCCACTTCCATGGATAAGGCAAATAAGTAAAACTCCAAAGTCAAATTTTCATAACCCAATAAATTTATCGGGTCAGTATAAATACTTGAAGCCACACCGGAATTCCCTTGTATGTAAACTGAATAAATGCCCGAATTTGCATATTCAGTACTGGCGAGTAAAGTTGCTGAACCACCCCCTAAATTCCAGACGCCAAGATTTCCATTTTCAAAATCAGTGCCAGCTATAGTGTCGCAATTAGTAACAGGTCCTCCAGAATCACAATTACCATTCTGTGGATCAGGAATGCAAGGGTCATTGTCATTACTATCACTGGCAGCACAAACTCCGTCATTATCGGCATCTATGAGGACGCCTCCAGAGCAACCACAGTTGTCGTCCCAGACTTCCCCCTCGGTACATACGTCACCATCGTTACACGGCTGACCTATGAGTGTATTATTGAAATTAGGGCAAGTATCGTCAGAATCACAGATACCGTCATTGTCAGCATCAGCGAATAGTCCACCTATGCAGTTGCAATTATTATCATATACAGAGCCTATGGTGCAAGGGTCCCCATCATTACAAGGCGTCCCTATCACGCAGTTGGAAGTGCCAGTTGCCGTACAGCCTTCCAGCTTCAGATCATCAATGATGAAATAATCCTGAGCACTGTCAGAAATGGACCGCAGTCTTATCGTCGTATTTTCTGAAAAAGCGACTCCGGTGATTTCCAGTTCCACATCATGATTGTATCCTGCTGTCAATTCTGTTCCGACAGTGGCAGAAGCATAAATGGAAAAATTATTATTGTCAGTTGATAATTCCACAACAAACCGATCCCCCGCTTCCACTTCAAATGCCAATAGATTAAAAGTCAATAAAGCACTATCATATGCCCTCAGGTCCAGTCTGCTGGTATACAAGCTCGAGGCAAAACCTCCATTGCCTTGCACGTAGAAACTGAAAGAACCACTACTCGCAAAAGCAGCCCCACTCAATAATCTAGCAGAATTACCGCCATCTATCCATAGACCCATCTCGCCGTTTTCAAAGCCAGTGAATCCAAGTACCTCACAAGTTAAGTTTTCATTAGGCTCGGTAGTGGGATCCGTGCATGCAGCATTTTCAGAATCTGGCACACAAGGATCATTGTCATTGCTGTCTAGTGCACTGCAATATCCATCCCCATCATTGTCCGTGGAACTCCCTCCAGTACAATTACAATTTGCATCCCATACTTCTCCTGTCGTACAAGGATCACCATCGTTACAGCTGGCGCCTATAAGACCATTGTTGAAATTGGGGCAGTTGTCCACGGCATTACAGAGGCCATCATTGTCAGAATCCAAGACAAGACCTCCAGTACAATTACAATCAGTGTCATAAGTTTCTCCTACTGTGCAAATGTCTCCATCATCACAGTTGTTGCCTACGACACAGCTTGTGTTTGGCCCTGAGATTGTCGTATTACAAAATTCTATTGAGATGTCATCGAACATGAAATAGTCCGTGGCATCATTGGAAATGGATCTGAATCGTAGTCTGGTATAAACAGAAAAGCCAGGATTAGAGAGTAGAATCTCTTCTGTAATTCTTATCAAATTTGTAAAGTCTTCTCCTTCCACATATCTCTTGACAGAAGTATAGTTATTGCCATCCAACGCCATCTCCACTAGAAAACTGTCGCCACTTTCCAAGTTGTAGGGAAGTACGGAAAATTTGAGTTTGATTACTGTATTAGCATTTACGGGAAGTGCATTGGAAAAAAGAGAAGAACCGATACCTTCATCGCTGAATACGTAATATGAGAAATTGCCAGTAGTGGCAAACTGTTCATCTTCTAAGATCCTGGAAGCATTGCCGCCATCTACCCATATGCCCATGTTATTGTTCTCAAATCCTGTGAAGTCATACAAGTCGCAATTTTCATCAGTACCCGCACAAGCAGTAGCAGCATTATCAGGAATACAAGGGTCGTTATCGTTCTGATCTTCTGCCGCGCAATAACCATCTCCATCGACATCTATGAGGACTCCACCAGAACAACCACAATTGTCATCCCATCGCTCTCCAGTGGTGCAAAGGTTACCGTCATTGCATGATTGGCCTATCAGATTATCATTAAACCCCGGACATATATCGTCAGTATCACATATACCATCATTGTCTGAATCCATTAGGGTGCCACTGCAATTACAGTTCACATCCAAGATGTCATTATTAGTACAAGGATTGCCATCATCACAGGCTTGGCCAGCGCAGTCAGAAATTTCTCTTATGGTGATAAATGCATTGATTTCAGGATTTTCCACTACCTGTTGCAGACCAGTAGGCCAGGTGACAAGTATCCTATCGACTCTACGAGAAATACCAGTCCCAAAGTGTTGTGTAAAGGAATTCATGATGCCGTAGCCTTCTCCTGCTCGGACTTCTCTTACTTGCTTGCCCCAGTCACCTTGTATTTCTATTCTGGCACCTATGGCATTGGGATTACTCTCGACACCTTGTAGCTGAACGGCAATGAAATTATTACCATTGCCATTGTTAAGATACAAGTCGTCAGGTATATTGGTTGGATTATTGAACAACTCCGCATAGCTTGCATAGACATCCAAGAAACCATTGTGGTCCAGATCTCCTATCGCAACCGACTCTATGGCATTAGCGCCAAAGGGATTTGCAGCAACAGAAAAGGTTCTGTCCCCATTATTGTAAAACAGAAAATGATCTGTGCCCGTAAAAAGTAGATCGACGTAACCATCATTATTGAAATCCCTGAAGAGAGTTTGTATGGCGAAATTTCCGGAATTTTCATCTACAAACGGTAGTAGTCCACTGACCACTGTAATGTCTGTGAATGTTCCGTTGCCATTATTGATCATCAGCTGACAGTCATCGTAGTGGTTGGCTACAAAAGCATCCATGTCTCCATCATTGTCTATGTCAGCAAAGTCTGTAGTCCAGGTTTGTGCCCCTATTTTCAACCCTGCTGTGGCAGCTACTTCAGTATAGTTGTTGTTGCCATCGTTTTGGAATAATTGGTTGATTCTTCGGGGATCTTCATAACTGTCTGCGCCTATTCTGCACTTGGATATGTAGAGGTCCATATCTCCATCATTGTCATAATCGGTCCATATGCTGCTGTAACTACCAGAGTTATCACTGGTGATTGCCGTTCTGGTATCTATCAGCTCCGGCGAATTCCTAAAGTTTCCCTGCCCGTCATTGACAAATTTCTTGTTTTCACCATCATCATTACAGGCAAAAATATCGATGCTTCCATCATTATTGATATCGGCAAAATTAGTTCCTTGCATCAGTAGGCTGGAATTCTGTAGGACGGTTGTTGTATAGTCTGTAGCACCATCTTGGTTATAGACCAATTTGATATTGTCATAAGGACCACCTACAACTAGGTCATTGAAACCATTTCTATCCACATCCGCTATGGCCATACTCCATTGAGGGTCGTTACTGATAGAGCCTACAGTGTGATGGTCAAAGAAGTTGCGAGGAGTCGTTTGGTACTCAATATTCAATACACGGCCTTCATTGAGTCGGATGAGGTCATCTCTACCATCTCCATTCATATCAGCGATAGCAACTGTCACCCCACTGAAATTATCTCTGGCCAATAGGTTAGTTCTGTCAGTAAAGCTGGTAGGATTGTTTTGGGCAGGCAATTGCAAGCACACCCCTAGTAATAGGGCTAGAATCGACAGCATGACAAGCCTGCCATGTGAGCTCTGAAAGGGTGTAGGCATTAATTTAATGCTGTTAATGAGTTTCTTATTAATATTCAGACAACAAAAATGTTGTCTAACCCTTAGTATAAACGTCGAAAATGACGTTTTTATCTCAAAATTTAAGCGATTTTTTACTTCAGAATGACAAATAGCGATAAAATGGCAAGAAAGTGGCTATATCCAGCTTTATAAGCAGTTCTGAATTACATTAAATTTGAGTTGCAATACACTGAAAAACAAGGAATTATGAGCAAAAGAACCATACCCGTTGTCGATTTGTCCAAGTTTGTATCTGGTACCGAGGCCGAGAAAGCATCGTTTGTCCAGGAAATAGGCCAGGCTTTTACTGATGTAGGCTTTGTCGGTGTTGTGAATCACGGGGTGCCCAAGCAAATTGTGGATGATTTCTATGTCTCTTCCAAAGAGTTTTTCTCCTTGCCTGTGGATAAGAAAAGGACTTACCTGCTGGAAGGTATGGCTGGTCAGCGGGGCTATACAGCCTTTGGGATAGAACATGCCAAGCAGTCCAAAGTGGCAGATCTCAAGGAATTCTTCCAGATAGGCCAGTATGTGGCAGCAGATCATCCCAGAAAAGCAGAGTACCCTGATAACGTGTGGGTGGATGATGTGCCCGCTTTCAGTGAATTGTCAGAAAAACTATACAAAGCCTTTGAAGCCTCTGGTGGACATTTGCTTAGAGCCATCGCTCTATACCTGAATCTGGATGAGAATTATTTTACGCATCATATAGAAGAAGGTAATTCCATACTGAGAACCATTCACTATCCACCGATAACCAATGAGCCCAAATCTGCCATAAGAGCAGAGCAGCATGAGGATATCAATCTTATAACCTTACTTGTAGGCGCATCAGCAGGCGGGCTGCAATTGCTCAACGCTGAAGACGAATGGCTCGACATCACGCCAGGTGAAGACGAGATTGTCATCAATGTAGGCGACATGCTCCAGCGCTTGACGAATAATAAACTCAAATCCACAACTCACAGAGTGGTCAATCCTCCTAAGCATCTCTGGCACGTGCCGAGACTGAGCATTCCTTTCTTTTTACATCCGAAGAGTGAGATGGATCTCACTTGTCTGGATGATTGTGTCACGGAGGAGAGACCTTTAGCTTATGAGCCGATAACGGCTGGGGCGTATCTGGATGAGCGGCTGCGGGAGATAGGGTTGAAGAAATGAAGGAAAATCCAATACAGAATTGAGCAGATTTTACGGGTTGGTAATAAATGCTATTTTGGAGTAGTTAACAATCTTAAGTATGCCTATTCGAAAGTTTATAGTTTATGCATTCTTCATGTGCTTGCTGATCTCACTAAGTCACTGTAGTAATAATATAGAAAAGGTCAACCAATTTTCAGAACTAAATCCTCAGCCTGAATCTCCGAAACGAGAGTCAGGAAAAACTGACACCTTTAGTTTTTGCTCCTTCAATTTATATGATGCGGATTTCACTGATACTTCTCTTGTCTATACCATCACTCATTATGAAGATGAACAAAAGTATACTTACAAAAATTTGAAACGAAATTGGCGAACAGATGTTTACTATGATTCTCTGGGTGTGAATAAAATGCAAAAGATTCACGACGAGCTAAAGAAAGAGGTTCTCATAGATTACAATACAAAAGGAAAAGTTCAAAGAATCCTCATCAATGAACTCGAAAATGATTCCTTACAAGAATATTCAGTCGAGGATTTCATTTATGCTGATGGACAATTGAAATATCAAAAACACAAGTTTAATTTTTGGTTAGCAAATAAATCATTCTCCAAAGAACAGAACTTATTTTTTAAATATGATGCTGCTGGCAGAATCCAATCTTGCTTAGTCGAAAGTAAGGGGCTAAGGGGTTTTTCCATCTGTGACACTTTGGTGTATTTCTATGAAGGAAGCTCTACAATTCCTTACTTGGTTCATCGAAAGCATGAGAATTTCAGGTATTATATTTCTCAAACTAATTTCGATAATATCAAAATCCAAAGTACAACTCCAAATCAAAAAGGCGGGTTGTACAAAAATACCGTAATTATTTCATACGACAAAAAGCAGAGAATAACTGAATATTATTCTCATCAGCGAATGGAACCTTCAGGTAAGCAACCTCTCTATATGAAATATGTATTTTCTTATTCTAATGATGCACAAGTACCTTTTGTTCCAAATTTACTTTTGAGTGAGCCAGTTTTAGCTAGCGCTAAAGCAGCCTATGTGGAAGCTGTTGTCAACACGGGCTGTTATAACGAAGCTAACATACATACAAGTCTTGAATTCTATGAAATGATGGAATCGAAAACTTATTCCAGATCGTCAGATGGTAAGCACTGGGAGCAGGTATATAAGACTGTTAGACATTAGGCCTTCTTTTGAAATGAGTAAAGGGTTATGGGATTAATATTTACTTTATGAATATCCATTGAATGAATTCTTTTCAAACTCGAAACCAGACTTTAATAATCTTTCCGGTAAGACATACCGGCTCTTCAGTAGCAGTTCCGTTTCACTTCTTATAAACACTGTCCCCAACTCCAACAACCATTTGGGCTGAGAAATATGGAAAAGGGGGCTTACTTTTTTTCTGACCAACTGCATGAATTTTTTGTTTCTGAGTGGTGTGGGTGCTGTGATGTTTATAGGGCCTTCAAAGTAATCTGTGTGGATGATGTGATGGATGGCGCGACAGAAATCTTGAATGTATATCCATGAAACCATTTGATTTCCAGAACCCTGCTTACCGCCTAGACCGAGTTGGGTGATTTGTTTAAGCTTGGGCCAGGCACCTCCCTCTTCTCCCATAACGATGCTGGTCCTCAGAGCAACTTTACGCAGACCCTCCAATTCTGTATCGAAAAAAGCTGCTTCCCACTGCTTGACGACATCCATTGAAAAATCATGTCCGATAGTGCCGTTGGTTTCTGTCATGGGTTGATCTTCTGAGTGAACGTAGATGGTGGCGCTGCTGGCGTTCATGAATATTTTGGGTGGTTGCTTAAGTGCGGTTATGACGTCGTTGAGCAGGCGGGTGGGTATGAGACGAGAGCCCAGTATGTCTTGTCTGTTTTTAGGAGTGTACCTGCAATCCACGCTACGACCGCAAAGATTGATGAGTACTTCTGCGCCTTCCAGTTCTGTGATCCATGGGCCTCGACTCTTTCCGTCCAAAGTGACATGATTGGGAGCTTTAGGATTTCTGGTCAGTATTTTCACTTCCCAGTCTTTATTTAAAAAGTCTCGAGTGCTCGGCCAAGGAAGCCTGTGCCTCCTGCAATGATAAGTTTCTTTTTCATGAGAGAATATTTGTAAAGATAATAAGAGCTATGAGCGTAGACAAACCAGTGATACGGTAAGCTACCCAAGAGACGGTCATCCAAGTACTGATGCCCAGCAATTTGCAGCGCCTTATATGCTCAAAAAACATAAAGCCTACCACGCCAAAGAAGAGTGCAAGCTTCAAATAAAGAGACGCTTCTATCATACCTAAGGCCATTGTGATGGGCAGCAATATCAAAGCCCCTATCATCGACACCGTAGACATGTTGCCTAGATAAGTCATTTTGTTTTTGGGTGAAAAAAGGAGCATGGCCGTTCCTTGCCAGAGCACTTGCCCAAAGCAGATGCACAATTCTGTGCCTAGGCTATGCGGCCACCCAAAATGAGGAAAGAGAAGACTGGTGAAGTTGTTGACTATAAGTGCAGTGGCTAGTGCGACAAAAATGATGTAGGCCCACCTGTAGGCTAGATGAAAGTCTGGGATGCAAGGTCTTACCTTGGAGGGGTAGGAAGGAGGGGCGATAACATTTCTGTTGTAGGAAATAACTTTATATACCGTGTCCAGCGTAATGAAAACAGGAGAGAGATTCACTATTTTTTCCAGCAAGGGTCGACGATGGAAAAGTATTTTAATTATGGAAGCCAGGCCATAAGTCGTTTCTCCAGTAATCGTAACGAGCAGAGCGATTTCATTTCTTGCGCGGTCATGATCGATCTCAGTTAATTCTCCAGCTTGTGAGGACTGATAGGGTAGAGCACAGCCAGAATCTATCAATCCGAATCTTGTAAAGCCATTGCCATAGGTTGTGCAGAGTGGGCAGTCGCGATCTATAAGTAGTTTATTATTTCGTAACATGATATTTAGTTTTGTCTATTGAAGTTGCTGGATATTTTTTGAAACAAGTGTAAGTGTAATAGCTGGCAATTAGCCCAGGTGTTATGATCAGATACAACGATCTTATCTTATCTCCACCTAACTTGATATCACCTATCGGGCTGGTATTATAGAAAGACAGGACTATGAAAAAGCAAACGGCTAGAGTTGCATATATGGCCAAGTCTATATAGTATTTCTTATGTCTATTTCTTCTGGTGCACCTGTATAGAAAATGCAATAGTTGTATGGGTGCAACCCAGAGATATACCATCATGAGTGTGAGTGCGACATCTGTACTATTCATTGCTGTTGTTTGAAGGTTGCGGTAATTAGAAGACTAGTTTTTCGAGTTCTTCGTAGTGCTCTTTGTACTTCAGGTTACTATAATAGATGGCAATTAAGGCTGGAACACAACAGCAATAAAAGACACTAAGCACACTGCCTGCATTTGAGCTAGTCAATTGAATAGGCTGTAAGATTCCGATAATCAATATGGAAAAATAGACTGCAACTACTTGCCAGTATTTTGTAATGTCGGCTTTTAAAGTCGCTGGGGTTTCCAATTGTGAGTATCTGTATATGGAATTACTTAACTGGTATAATCCTATAAAGGGTAGGATGAACAGGTATAAATAGAAGATTGCAATTATTAGCATAATTCTATATGTTTTAAAGTTTTAGAAAAAAATGAAAGTTTTGTACAAAAAAATAGGCTTGTCATCTCAGAAGCTTGATGAATTGACTGAAAAAACGATTATCCTTCATCTTTACCAGTAAGTCAGACAGTTGATCCATCTGCGATAGAAAGGTGTCTAATTCATTGATAAGTCCATTAAAATGGGCTACTTCTGACTTAGGACCCTCTATTTTAGTCTGCTTTAGTTCTTTCAGGAGGTTCTGTATTGGCACGAATTCCCGCTTCTTGCGCTCTTCTATGATACGCTTGGCAACAGACCAGATCTCGTGTTCAGCTTTGAAAAACTCCTTTCGTTCGCCTAGTTTGTTCTGCTTGGAGATCAGGCCCCAATTGATGAGTTCTCTGAGATTGATGTTGACATTACCCCTGGAAAGCTTGATTTCCTCCATTACTTCTTCAGTACTGAGACCATCAGCATTGCTGAGGAGTAGGGCATGTATCTGAGCCATAGACCGTGGAATTCCCCAGGCAGACCCTACAGCTCCCCAAGTTTGTATGAATTCCATCTGTGCCTCTTTCAACTTCATAATTCAAATATAACACATAATTTTTCAAAGTTTCAGAAATTATTGAAACTTTGAAAATATCGGTAGTCGTAGTTAAGTGTGATAAAGCAGTAATCTTAGGAAAGCCACCCTTGTGATGCTGAGCGGCATGACTGTCAGTTATATTAATGATTATGGTGAAAGTTATTTAGAGTGCTGAACACTATGATTATAGCTCCAAGTATTATACTCTCGGAATATACTCTAGGTTTTTTTCAACAGGTGGCAGAAAAAATCTGAAAGGAATGAGGACAGCTTTATCCGAGTTTTATAATTTGCTATACCATCTCCGATTAGGATCTCTTGGTATCTTCCACATCAATCTAAGTTCTGCTTCTTTCAGCGCATTGAAATACTCGATCTTATATTCTAACATGGCTGTCTCACTTATCGATTTATTATCTTTGCGTCTATTTTTAGAGTAACATATCCAGAACACATCAGAGATGGCAAAGTACAAAGAGCAAAAAGGCCTCAACCTACCCGAGATAGATAAGGAAATTCTCCAATTCTGGGAAGACAACAAAATATTCGAGAAGAGTATTAACGAACGACCAGAGGACAACACCTTCGTCTTCTATGAAGGTCCGCCCTCGGCCAATGGCAAGCCTGGCATACACCACGTGATGGGCCGTACCGTTAAGGATCTATTCTGCCGCTTCCATACCATGAAAGGCCAACGCGTAGAGCGGAAAGGCGGCTGGGATACCCACGGCCTGCCCATAGAGCTCAATGTTGAGAAGACCCTCGGGATCACCAAGGAAGACATCGGTAAGAAAATCACGGTAGAGGAATACAATCAGGCCTGCCGTACCACCGTCATGCAGTTCAAGGATCAGTGGGATGACATCACCAGAAAGATGGGGTACTGGGTGGATCTGGATGACCCGTATATCACTTTTGATAATAACTATATAGAGTCAGTGTGGTGGCTGCTGAGTGAGCTATATAATAAGGACTTGATGTATAAAGGCTACACAGTCCAGCCCTATTCACCTGCTGCAGGTACCGGATTGAGTTCTCATGAGTTGAATATGCCAGGCTGCTATCGAGACATCAAAGATCTTTCTGTCACAGCGCAATTCAAGCTTATCAAAGATGCCAAATCAGAATTTCTTTTTGAAGGGCATCCCAATGATGTTTATTTCTTGGCCTGGACGACTACCCCATGGACCTTACCATCCAACTGTGCCGTCGCTCTAGGATCCAAGATAGAATACTCCCTCATCCAGACTTTCAATGCCTACACTAAAGAACCTATCACGGTCATTATCGCCACTGAGCTGATCAAGAAATACTTCAAGGAAGAAGGCAAAGAAATAGCTTTGGCGGATTATGATCCTACTGGTAAAATCATTCCCTGGAAAGTCATCAGCACTACGCCAGGCAAGACGATGGAAGGCATTCATTATGAGCAACTGATGCCATATGTGCAGCCTGAGAGCGGCGACGCCTTCAGAGCTATTCTCGGAGATTTTGTGTCGACTGAAGATGGAACGGGGATCGTGCATACGGCTTCTGTTTTTGGTTCAGATGATTACAGAGTATGTATGCAGAATAATGTGCCATCCATACTAGTGAAGCGTGGCAAGGAGCAAGCACCACTTGTAGATAGCCAAGGAAAATTTGTGGCAGAGGTGACGGATTTTGCCGGAGATTATGTACGGGCAGAATATTACTCAGATGCCGAACAAAAAGTAGATGGTTTTGAGTCCACTGATCTGCGTATCGCTGTCAAGTTGAAAAAAGAAAACAGAGCTTTCAAGGTGGAGAAATACAATCACTCCTACCCACATTGCTGGAGAACCGATAAGCCGATTCTCTATTACCCACTAGATAGCTGGTTTGTCAGTTCATCCAAGATGCGGGACAGGATGGCAGAGCTTAATAAAACGATCAACTGGAAACCGGCACATACAGGTACCGGTAGATTTCAAGTGTGGTTGGAGAATTTACTGGATTGGAATTTGTCGAGGTCTAGATTCTGGGGGATTCCTTTACCCATATGGAGAACGGAGGATGGCCAAGAGGAAATTTGCATCGGCAGCATAGAAGAGCTAAGCAAAGCAATAGACGATGCCAATGCTAAACTCGGATTGACTCAATCGGTGCCTGAAGATTTGCACAAGCCTTACATTGATGATGTGACCTTGGTCAGTCCTTCTGGGAAGGCCATGAAAAGAGAAGCCGACCTGATAGATGTTTGGTTTGATTCTGGATCCATGCCCTATGCGCAGTGGCATTACCCTTTTGAGAATAAGGAAATATTTGAAAGGAACTTTCCAGCTGATTTTATTGCAGAAGGGGTGGATCAGACGAGAGGTTGGTTTTATACTTTGCATGCGATTGCCACGATGGTATTTGATAAAGTTTCATTTAAGAATGTTGTGTCTAACGGGTTAGTGCTGGATAAGAATGGTCAGAAAATGTCCAAGCGATTGGGCAATGCCGTTGATCCATTCATGACGTTGGAAAAGTATGGGGCTGATGCCACCAGATGGTATATGATGACCAATGCCAATCCTTGGGATAATCTCAAGTTTGATGTGGCTGGGATTGAGGAAGTGAGAAGAAAGTTTTTCGGAACTTTGTATGCGACATACTCTTTCTTTTCTCTGTATGCCAATATAGATGAATTCAAATATGCTGAAGCGGATATTCCATTATCGGACAGACCAGAAATCGACAGATGGGTCATCTCTTTGCTCAATACCATGATCAAGGAAGTGGAAGAAGATTACGCTAATTATGAGCCAACAAGAGCAGGCAGAAGAATTCAAGATTTTGTAGAGTCACATCTAAGTAACTGGTATGTGAGGTTGTGTAGAAGACGTTTCTGGAAGGGAGATTATTCTGAAGATAAGATTGCGGCTTACCAGACCTTATACACTTGTCTTTCTGCCATCTCTAAAGTCATGGCACCGATCGCTCCTTTCTTTGCAGATTGGTTATACAAGAATCTCAATGAAGTATCTGGAAAAGAAAGTTATCAGTCGGTACACTTGAGTTTGTATCCTGAAGTCAATGCATCTGTAATAGACAAAGCCCTAGAGCAGAGAATGGATTATGCACAGAGAGTTTGCTCTCTTGTCCTGTCCTTACGTAAGAAAGAAAGCCTGAGGGTTAGGCAACCACTGAACAAGGTGATGATCCCGATAGTGGATGCGACTTTCGAGACACAATTGCGAGCTGTGGAAGACTTGATCAAAGCGGAAGTGAATGTCAAGCAATTAGAATACCTAAAAGATGATTCTGTCATTAAGAAAAAGGTCAAGCCCAACTTCAAAACCTTAGGTAAGAAGCTAGGCAAACAAATGAAAGCTGCAGCGGCGCTGATTAACGGCTTCGGTGATGAGGAAATCGCTAAGATAGAAGCAGATCCTTCTGCGCCATATCCTATCACTATTGACGGTCAAACCTTTGAGTTGGAGTATTCAGATTTTGAGATTTCTGCACTTGAGATTCCAGGATGGCAAGTCGCTCAGAATGGTAATATCACAGTAGCGCTGGATATCAGTCTTACAGACGAGCTGATCAATGAAGGTATCGCTCGCGAACTGGTTAAGTTTATTCAGACGCGAAGAAAAGAATCTGAGTTCAATGTGACAGATCGCATACAGGTTGTGTTGTCAGATAATGAGCATATCAGAGCAGCGGTGGCAGGTCACGGAGATTATATCAAGAATGAAGTATTAGCGGATGATATAACGCTGAAGGATAATGATGGTGAGGAGATCGAGCTGCCTGGGGAGGTAAAATTGAATTTGGAGGTTAGGGTGGTGTGAAGAAAAGTTAGGCTTACATAGAGCTTCTCACCCAGGTAATCTAAGTCCTATCTTTTTTAATATATGAAGGATATGAAATCGACTTTCTTACTGATGATCATTCTACAGCTATTGTTTTGCTGTGCAACTTCGGCCCAAGTACCTAATTTCTATCTGGATGATTAAAGCAGTAAGTTAAGGCAGCCAGAGGCTGTCGAAGTAGACTCATTTTTCGAAGTTCTAATCCATGAAAGCGAGTACTGCCTCAAAGTATCGGAAGAAATTGTGGAAGTCGTTCACAAATTGGATGACGACGTTGCAGAAATTTCAGAGCCAGGGATTTATGAAACCAAAATTTCTCAAGTTATTAATCAGGACAGAGGCCAGTCAGAACCAACCCTAGTACACTAATAAGAGTTATGAAGTCCCGCAGAGAGTCGATAAACATCAGCAAGCGATGCCTCGCAAGTTGCGTCCCCTTCAGGTACTGTGTTTAAATCCAAGTGATTTTGATCTTAATTTTCAATAATTACTAATTTACATACTTAAGGAAGTGCCACCACGGTACTATCCTGTGTAGCTGGAGCATTTGCTTTGGCTA
>Ga0209187_1000860_pt1 | contig 43018 bp, 29 predicted proteins | sample BantaG_FD_187430 | JGI IMG/M metagenome (GOLD analysis project Ga0209187, IMG submission 187430) | Marine algal microbial communities from Bantry Bay, Ireland - BantryBay_4 metaG (SPAdes) (version 2) | ecosystem: Host-associated > Algae > Red algae > Unclassified | place: Bantry Bay, Ireland...
ATTAGAAAAGGGGTTAAACTGGAAATTCCGTTGCTATCCTAAACGTTCCATTTGGCAGGAATATTTTGCTGATCAAGGTGCGGTGCGGACACCTAATTTTTTTTGAATAGGGTTGATACAAACATTATAGGTTTTTTAGCTACGCCCCTAAACCGAGAGAAAATAAAATTTAACTTATAAGATCCACAACAAAAGATATACACGTTAAAGAACCTCTGCGCCTCTGCGACCTCTACGAGACAATAAACCTTTCACACTAAACGAATTATAAAATAAAAGGTCTCTGCGCGACAAAACACTTTCCAAAAAAAATAAATAATCATTGACGAATCCCTGTTCACTCTAGCAGATCGCCCATCGAAAAACCCCTCACCGATTGAAGAGCACCAATTGTTAGCCCATCCTACCGAAAGCCAATTGTCCCCCCACCAAAACCAAACACACCAGAAGCGTCATTTTTCATTACCAAACAAAGACTGCAAAACATTCGTAGAAACAATAATAAATAAACCCAAAATAGCCGGAATAATTAAATTTAATAAAAACAAGCCAAACGTCGCCGCCAGAATATCCGACTGCTGATTCGTATAATGTTCCCAGACAAAAAGCGCAATCTGTCCCCGCGTCAGCAAACCAATAATCGGTGGCAGCGGAATACTCGTTTGTAACAAGAAAATCGTCGCAATGCTCGCAAATCCCATCAACAAAGGCACCTCTATCCCAAAAAATCGCAAAATTAAATAATATTGTAAACTATAAATTAAATACCGTATCCCTCCATAAAATAGCGCCGTCGTCAACTCCCGAGACGTATAATTTCTCAACATCACAATATGCTTCACAAATCTTTTCAACCGATGCACAAAAGGTAATCGCTTCACAATCGGTATAATCAAATCAATATTATAAAAGCAAAACAACAAAACCCCAACTAATAAAATTCCTAAAAACATAATCCCCTGCAACATCAACGCATCAATATCCAAAAACTTTCCCGCAAAAAACAAAAGTCCCACAAATCCCGTCGACAACAAAACCAGCATCTGACAAAAACTTCCAACCAGGGTAGCAATCACTCCTTTCCAGTTGTTCTCCGGTTTGACAATTAAAATTCTTCCGCCGTATTCTCCCACCCGGTTGGGCGTAAACAAGGAAAAGGTAATCCCGGACAAGATACCACGGTAGGCCCTGAAAAAACTAAGGTGCTCAAAATTACGAACCAACGTGTTCCATTTTAAGGTCTCAAAGGCCCAGTTGAGTGGCATCAATAAAATAGCGATCATCAACCAGTAGAGATTTCCATCTCGGAAGTGCAACAAAAAAGCTGCTCTCAACTCCCCAATGTCTTCACGGGCAAATACCTGATTGTACAGTACAAATCCCAGTAGCATAACTACCAATATCTTAATTCCTATCTCCAATATTTTGCGGCCCTTACGTCGCTGATCTTTAGTCGTCAAAAAGCAGTATTTTTACTTAAACCGGGTCAAAATTCCCGTTCATCCTTTAATATAAATTCATCGCCAAAATTACAACCATCTGGCCAACTAAACTAATCATCCAGTGAGCAAACTCAAATCTTATCGTCTGCTCGGAGTAGATCCTGGAACCAATGTCCTGGGCTACGCCCTCATCGACATCCATAACAATCGGGTCACCCTGATCGCTATGGGCGTTATCCAGATGGCCAAATTGGGCGAACAACAACTCAAACTTAAAAAAATCTTTGAAAGATTACAGGAGATTATTAAGGAATATAACCCGGCCGAAATGGCCATCGAAGCTCCCTTTTTTGGCAAAAATGTCCAGTCTATGCTCAAATTAGGTCGTGCCCAGGGCGTCGCCATCGCTGCCGCCATCACCAATGGTGTACAAGTAACCGAATACGCCCCGAAAAAAATTAAACAGTCCGTCACCGGCAACGGTAATGCTTCCAAAGAACAGGTAGCTGCCATGCTCGCAACCATCGTTGGCCAAAAACTCGACAAACAAACCCTCGACGCCACTGATGCGCTCGGCGCCGCCGTCTGTCATTTCTTTCAGTCGGGATCTCCCCTCGCTGGCAAGAAAAAATACAGCGACTGGTCCGCTTTCGCAAAAGATAATACCAACCGAATTAAAGGAAAGAAATAAACTGAAAAAATATGGAGCAGACTCAATATTCATTTACATACTTGCCCGAATCCGCTCCGCTATCTCCGCCAGTTCCGGATGTGTAAAGGTCATTTTAGGTTGGGAAAAATCAATATCACTAATGGCATTCATCGGGATCAAATGCACGTGCGCATGAGGCACTTCCAGGCCCGCTACCACGACAGAAATACGTTTGCAGGGAACCGTCTTTTCGATGGCCCGCGCTACCTTTTTAGAAAACAACATCACCGCACTTATCGTCTCTTCATCCAGATCATAAAAATAATCAATCTCCTTTTTAGGAATCACCAGAGTATGCCCCGTTCGCAAGGGTGCAATATCCAAAAAGGCAAAACAATCTGCTGTTTCCCCAATCTTATGACAAGGAATCTCTCCGTTAATAATTTTTGTAAAAATACTGGGCATAGACATAAAACCAAAAGGAAAACGATTCCTATTTTGAAAATAAGGTAAAAAACAATTATGCCTCTGCGTTAAATGGAGGCTAATAAGCTCGTCTCGGCTGCAAGAAGAGGCTAATGGCCAACTGCCAATAGCTTTTCAGTTTATAAATTAATCTCCATAATCTCAAATTCCAGATTACCCCGTGGCGTCTCAACCACCGCAATATCTCCCACTTTTTTCCCTAATAATCCCTCACCCATCGGGGAAGTAACCGAGATTTTTTTAGCTGCCAGATCCGCTTCCGTTTCAGAAACCAGATGATAGGTAATCTCCTTATTCATTTTTATATTCTTGATCCGTACTTTAGAAAGCACCGTCACCTTGGAGTTGTCCAGTTGACTGGCATCTATCACCCGAGCACTAGCCATCACCTTTTCCAGTTCGTTGATCTTTAATTCTAACATCCCTTGTGCGTCTTTAGCCGCATCATATTCGGCGTTTTCCGAGAGGTCTCCTTTGGAGCGTGCCTCTGCAATGGCTGCGGCAACCTTCTGTCGTCCGGGACCTTTTAGTTCATCCAGGTCCGCTATGAGTTTGTCATAACCCTCCTGTGTCATATAACTATATTTTGACATAATATATAATTTATTTTTTTTAATGATAGAATATTTTCCCACTATTTTTAGTCAATTCAGGCGCCAATAGTTGCTTCTAACAACACTGATCCAAATACTGCTACCTTATGTTTTGTGGGTGGAAGCACACCGCTACGCTTCTGTCTTGAGATATTTAAAAAGCGGTTGTGTAAAACCAAATAAAACAGGAACGCTTCTATCCAGATGGTTAGAAGCGCTCCTTCGTTGATTAAATATACAACTATTTTATAAAACAACTGCTATTTTATCTTGATTTTTATTTAAAAAGCCTCTTTTTAGAGGTCAAATCTAATCGTGATGTTGTGCGTGCCACTCCATAAATTGGTATGTCGGTAAGCATAGTCAATACCAAAATTACTACCTTTTTCTTTGTTAAAGGGCACCTGAACTGAGGCACCAACACTAAGTCCAGTGTAAACCGAAGGCAGCGCTTCATCGTCTGTATCAAACTCATACTTGTAACCACCTCTCAACATAAACATGTCGTTAAAAACATATTCCAACCCACCTCCAATTTGATCTTCATAAAAGGTATTTGAAGTAAAATTACCGACTAGCGTCAATCGATGTTTGAGATTGATAACAAAATCATACGAAGCTCCAATATTTAATAAAGAAGGCATATCAAATTGATTGGCGCGGGTAAAAAAGGACAGCTCCCCTTCTACCTCTGGATTAGGACTTGGAAGTGTTTGGGTTAGACCTTCTCCCCGGTATTTCAAGGGAGTTCCAACATTTCGTAGAGAAATACCGAATTTAAATTCATCGTTCTCTCCGGTTACATATTGTACCCCCGCATCAAAAGAAACACCAGTAGCAGTAATATTTGACAATCCCTCAGAAACAATTCGTGCCGTAAGTCCTACGCTTACCTTGTTTTCAAATTCGTGCGCGTAAGAAATTCCCATATTAAAAAATGTTGGAGAAAAAGTAGTTCCGTCTCCTTCCGGAAGGTTTTCCGTCGTAACGGGAATATCCCCAAAGTCCATCGTCATAATACTTACCCCAAAAGCACCACTTGATCCTACTTTTTGTGCAAGACCAAGTGCGTTCATCGAGATTCCGGTACCTTCAAAATAGCGGGCGTGTCCTCCCATTATCTGGGTACGAGAGGGTGATCGCACCAGTCCAGCCACGTTCAAACGCAATGCTTCCACCCCAGCAATATTTGCGGTGGTCATTGCACTTAATCCAGCACTTCTAGCCCAGGGGTTTAGCAATAGCTGGGTGGCTCCTGCTTCTCCCTGACGGTCAGGATTGCCCGCAAAGGATATTTGTACAACTGCCATTAATAAAATAACTAAGTAAAATTTCTGTTGCATCTTTTATATTTTAGTGGAAGACGAAATAAACAAAAAGCTATTTCATCCTCCATATTTTTTAGGTTAAAATTATAATCCAGTTGGGTCAAACTGCCGGGCAACGCCAAACCATTTTAACACGGTCTGCCCAACACCTGGCGCATCAATATGAATCAGATAAACTCCACTACTTACCGGGATATTATCAAAATTCTTTAAATCCCATTCTAAAATTGGAAGAATTTGTGCACGATCCACCAATCGCTCCGAACCAACAGGCGCTATTCCAACTTCGTCGCGTTCGTAGCGACGCACGAATCTTCCATCCAGCGTATAGATCGTTACCGTCGCTTTAGCAGGAAGGTTGGTGATTCTTACGATATTGGAAAACTTATCTACCTCATAATTTGAAAATCCGTAATATGGATTAGGGACCACTTTCACCAAACTCAGAATAGAATCCAATTCTCCCGCTTCGGTAAATTCGGTTGCAGTCACTCCTTCAAATTTCAATAGGTAAGTAGGATCTCCTTCATTGGTTCCCGCTCCTTCTTTAACCGCGTAAGGATTATCTACTCGCGCTTTTACAATTACATCATTCGGAATCAATCCATCCGCATAAGATAACATTGCATTACCTCTGGTCACCGCAGGTATCCCCGTCCAGGTAATCGTTTTTAATCCTTCAAATTGTGTAAAATCATTTCCACTAAGCAGGTTGTCATAGATGCGTTCACAACGATCATAAGGTTCATTGGTAACGTAGATATAATGCTGACCACCGGCATAGGCATTACGTGCATCAAACACATCTGTGCCTGTAACAAATTGCTCTGAAGTTGGATTAAACATCATATCTCTACCTGTAGGCGGCATAGCAAATGCTCCCCGGTCACATAGCTCATCAATTCCTTCTACGGAACAATCATAAACAGAGTTTTCGGCAAAAAAGATATTCAATCGCTCTCCAGTTTCTACATCGACTGCATACCCAGGGAACCATCCCATTCCAATTCTTGGATTACCAGCACTATCGGTATCATTATCCACTGCTGGCTTACCATCACTTCCTGCCTCTAGACCTACGGACGGAGCTTGTCTTAAATCTAGACTACGTGCGCCACCTTCGGTTTCTAAACCAAGACCAAGGGTAGGATTCAGATAATACTCTTCACTGGCAGCTTCTAAAATCACACATCGGCTCCAGTTTCTTTTGTCAGAAGTAAATACAATATCAATATTATTCAAACCAGATAATGGAGGAAGTAACCCTGACAATACATTTTCAATATTATTGTTAACATCCCAGAATGGACTGACCACAAAGCCGACGTTACCGAAAGTAGGACTAAAAAGACCAGGATTAGAATCGGTCAGGCGGAATGGAACTAGTGCCCCGTCACTAAAATTACTGAAGGATCGATCTGGATCATCTGAATTCCGCGGTCTGCCACTTTCTGTTTTTACATAATCAAATGGTCCATTTGCCTCATCTACAAATGCGCTCAACCATTGCGGCCCATCAGCATTTTGGTAATCAACCGAATAACCAATTGTTCCATTACTAGCGTCTACCTCATCTCCGGCATCATCACTTTGTACGATGGTTACGGAGAAACCGTATAATCCAAGTAATTGCTCGTTAAAGTCATTAATAGATCTTTCCGAACTAGTTATATTTCCTTGTTGGTCGGTTACCGTCCAGCTATCGAGTTGGTCGTCACCATCCGTATCTGTAATTCGTAATTCGTACTCACCGTCCACAATCTTAAATGGGTTGATCACCTTGACATTCACTGGGCTACTATTGGGTTCGTATACAACCCTGCCATCGTTCGTATTGTTAAAAATCTCTTCCCGAGATTCATCGCTTATCTCTAGAAAAGTCTCTCCTGCTCCTTCTCCGTCCAATCGAGTAACAATAGGCCCATCTCCGAAACTGGAGTTTAGCTTATCGGTCACCAATCTACGTGGGATCACCGTATAAGTAGTAGTCACTCTACGTCCCAAAATATGCTGGAAGCGTTGTCCCACTCCCGTTGTTGCGTTAAAATCCAAATAATTATTATAACCGTAAGCAATGGCTCGGTAGTAATACTTTTTATTATTGATCAATGCTTCGTTATTAAAAGCATCCACGGTCAATTTGAAGGATTTTCTTAACCCTTCGTCGTTACCCGACGCTTTTAACGTTCTTTCGAATAGAAACGGAGGCTCAAAGCCAGGAGCATTGGCAATTCCTTGCCATTCGTACAGATCTGTAATATTATTCTTGATATCTGTAGAAAACACCAATCTTGAATTATCTACATCCTCAAGATCATCAATATTAGGACTTCTCAACTGATACAATTCGTACCCTTCAAAAACGTAAGTAATAGAATCATCTGGTCCTCGTAAATCTTTTTCTTCGTATTGCTCCAGGTAGTTGTTAGAAGTAATCGGATCATTAGAAAAGAAGCCAATCAATTCCTGGTCTAATTCTAGCCAGTCAACATCTGGTGCATCCGGTCCATCAGGAATTTCAAAACAATTATCAAATGCTGCCTGCGCAATATCATCGGCAAATAATAAAGTCGTCAGATCAACTCGAGGATGGGCATCCACATCCGGTACAAAAACAGCTCCGATGATCAACTCGTTAGTGGCACCCGGCGTCAATCTGAATGGTCCAGAAGCCTGTAACGTTCGACGGTCTCCATTTGGTAATCCTTCTCCTTGTGCCATGGTCCATTCGCTATCTACATTAGGTCTTCCTGGGAAAACATATTTAACTGGAATTGTACCTCCACGGCCGCTACCATCCTGGGTAAATGCGGCACCATCCAGCCAGGAGCCGGATAGGTAGTTGTAAAATTCCTGCGCCTGGGTTGGATCGGTAGTTGAAACGGGAGGTGTAGGAGTAGCGCCACCGTTGTTGTAATAAACAAAAGAAGACATCCCAATCTCATCTCCAAATTCATCAAGAGGCCCACGGAAATAATCTATTCCCAGCAATGGGACTTCGTTACAATAAGTAGGCGTACCACTGCAATCACAACTTCCTGCGACTTCTCCATCTATGAGATCAGAGTTATAAACATAAGCCAAATCACGTTCTACATTACAACCAACATAATCATCAAAAGCACAACCCAAATCTGCATCTATCCACATCGCAAAGAAGGTACTATCTAAAGGTTCCGTTCCCCGGTTGATCAATTTATACCGCTGGAAAGTCATATTATTCAATTCGTCATTACTCTTGTAAGCAAAAGACTGCACCTGCACTTCCATCCTCATCGGTTGAGAATTTTGAGATTCAGAATGCACATTGGCATCATCATTATAAATCCAGAAAAACATCTGATCTGCATATTGTACATCCGGACAACCTCGCACCTCAATAACGGGATAATCCCCTTCTTCCGGTTCGTACGTGTCGTCTCCATCTCGATCAAAAAATCCAGCAAGCCCAGCATCGGTATTCGGTAATTCAAATCCATTGATACTTTCAAAAAAAACGTTACCTCTAGCCGGCCATCCTAAAATTGCAATTGGAATATCTTCGATTTCATAATCGACATCATTATTAATCGCCGTTTGGTAATTACGTAAATGAGCATCTATATCACTTCCCAGGATTTCAAAATGCTTGTCCCAACGGGAACAAAGCTCATCGTCTTCCAGCAACGTATCCAGGTTGATCGGCCCAGGCCAAAAGTCTGTGTCTCCAGTACTCGCTCCATAGGTCTTGGCAGCTAACTTCAGATTTCCTCCATCATCAAATCCTCCAATCCAGACAGCACCCGCAAAAATGGCAGAAACCCCAATTTCTCCCAACACCGGTTTGGGGACAATATACTGAGCAGTAGAACCATCCCACCAAACATCTCCATTGATTAGCAGCAATGCTCTGACATTATTGATATCCTGTGTAGCCCTGGAAATTCCCGGCTGACAAGGCTCACGTAAGGATGCACGATCCTTGTTACGTGCCTGATTTTGGCCATTAGGTTTTTCAGGGGGATTTTTACCCTCCACCAAAGGTAAAAAGACCAGCAAAGAAAACAGACTAGTGATTAAATATTTAAACATTATTCTATACTTTTAAGATTTAATTATTTTATTGTCTTTTAGAAATCGAAAATAGCACCCAGGAAAATTCTACGGGGTAAACTAAAGAAATCAGGGTTCGTTTCTGCCCACAGGTAAGAATCTAGATAGGCTTGTATGTTTTGGTTATTATCATTTAAAGATCTGATGGCATCCTGACCGTTTTTAGAAACTAAAAAGCCGTCAGTATCCGCTGAGCCACTCGCCGTATAAACATTAATTACATTACGCGTATCTAGCAGATTGCTTACCCGGAAATAAACGTTTACTCCCAATCCTTTGGTGATTTGAAAATCTTTATCCAATCTTATATTCGTAGTAAATGTCCAGGGCTTTCTGGCTCCATTCAGGGCACCCGCAAATTGAGTAGATCCAAATTCTGTCGGGGTGGTTCGCGCAGTATAAGGACGACCCGAAACGGTAATAATCTGAAGGTTGGCACCAAAATTTTGCAAAATCTTTTTACCAAATATTTCCGGACCATCATTGTCAAAATATCGGTAATCAATCGAAGCCGTAATTCGGTGTCTTTCATCAAAATTAAGTGGAAGCAAATTTCGAACGTTAGATCGACGGTTTAAAACCCGGTTGGACTCTGCATCTGATCCGGTTCCATCCGCAAATTGCAGTGTGTAGTTAATATTTGCCGATACATTACCCGTTCTTCTCAAATCATATTGAAAAGTAAATCCTTTTACCGTTCCAAAATCAATATTGTCAAATGACTCGTATTCACTCAATGCACTACCGCTAATAAAGCGGTATCGACGCGACTGAATCATATCTCGTAATTCTTTATAATAAATCGCAATTTTAATCGCCGAGGTTTTAGATACTACCTGACGGAAACCTACTTCGTAATCCACGGTCTTTTCAGGTCGTAAATTTGGATTGTTTCTTGGAATATTCGTTGCAAAATTAAAATAGTCCAAAGCTGTTGCCAGCGTATTTGAGGGTGGACGCTGAACTAAAACATCATAATGAGCAAAGAAATTAGCCTTGTCTGAAATTGGAAAAGAGAAAGCTAAACGGGGCATCCAGTTAATCTGGGGCTTATAATCTTCAAAAGAGATAGTTGGATTATAGCCTTCAGAACGGATGTCTGCATTGGGATCTACCAACGCCGGGGTGGCAAATCCACCATCACCAAAAATTACCACGGGGTTATTAACCGCCGTTCCTCCTTCGTTAAACCAGTCGTCTCCCGAACGGAAAGCTTTGACACCTATATTATTATCATTCAAATAAACTTTAAAGTCGTCACCAATTGTCCCAGGACGCTCTTCCCCTGGATTTTGCTCAAAGTAATCTTCCGCACTTTTTATATCATATAAAGAGTACGGATCCTTTAAGACTTTGGTATTCGCATCATAGCGATCTACCCGTAGTCCAACTCTAAACGTAATGTCGTTAAAAGTAAACTTATCCTGAACATAAATGGCTCCGTAGGTGGGCTGAAAGGCAGCAACGGGGAACGTTCTTCGTCCGTCCTCATCTATAGTATTAAAAAAGTCGTCAAAAGTAACCGTATTAGATAATTTATTACCTAAGTAATCATATCCATAATAGCTAGTTAATCCCGCATCAATTAAGTCCAGAGCAGTAAACATATCCAGAGAGAAAACACCTGGATCCAATTCATCGATATTGATATACTCGTTGATGGGCACCCCCGTAGCCTCTCGTATTTTTTGGAAAAAGAAACTCTGTGAATTATTATCTAAAAGCAAATCGTGCTGAATGATAGACCCTAATAAATTTTCGGTTTCGAAATTAGTATTAAAAGCAGCAGTAGCAAGATCTACCGTTCCGATATTCGTATTAAAATCAACTCCCAGGATGTGATCATTTGCTAGGTTACGAGCAAGATTCCAGAGCCCTCGTGGAGCGACCGTATACTGACTACTATAGCGTTGCTCCAACCAGAATCCAACTTCAATAGAGTGACGAGAGTCATCCGACTTACCGGGTATGAGATCAAACGAACTGGTAGCTGTAAAGGTAATTACATCGTTTATCGCTTTACTATTTACATTATATACCTGACCGACGTTGGCAAATCTGTTTCCCCAAATATTAGTGGATGATTCTAAAAACAAGCCATTTTGAGCAGGGTACTGTACTTCGTCAAAAGCATCTACCGTTAGATTATTGTAATTGGCTAATACCGGATTAATTTCAGTATTGGCTTCGTAACCCGTAAATACTTCCCGGTAATCCACGTGGCCATAAAGATTATTATCGCCAGGTGTCGCCACTCCAGTTCCTCCTTCAAAATCGGTAACCCCTACCACGGGTACATAATCCTGAAAGAATTTACCAATATATCCGTAATTAAAATAGTTATCACCGTGACGCTCGTCTTCCAGGTTTTGTGTACCCCGCTCGAAGCTTCCTTGTAAAGTATAAAATGCATTCTGAATGATGGATGCCTTAGATGCGTCCGCTCCTTCTTCTATTCCTCCCTGACGTCCTAATTTATGTCGAAATCGGACGTTACCCCGATAACGAGTAGTTTCATTGGTAGGATTGTTATGGGAGTTGATCATTTGCCAACTTGACGCTCCAAATGCACCCGGCGTAAATTTATCACGGGTATCATTGAAGGTCCCTGTAAAGCTAAGATCAATATTTTTAGAGAGTCGAGCATCTATTTTAGCCGTCAAATCAATTATCTGATTTTCTTCATTAGGACGGTAGCCCAAAACATCTACATCTTCGTTAGTTAAATTTGTACCCGCTGCAATGATCGGTTGGATAATTTCACCGAAGGGACTGATCGTAACAGCACCTGTATTGTCAGTTACGACCGGATTTGCTTCTAACTCCGCTAATTTTTCGTCTTTCACAGTGTAGATCGGTGTCGCCGGTGGATCGTCATCCTTTTGGTGTCGGTAACGACCCGAAAATCTGAATCCAATAATAGACTCTTCTGATCCATCTTCGTTTTTCTTCTTCAGAATAGGCCCACTTACGTTGGCATTAACCAGGTTATAACCAAAATCATCCAAATATTCGGAGGTTTCCAGTTCTATATTTCCACCAAACTGAGAAGAAGGTCCTTTGGTGGTGATCGAGATAATCCCTCCAGTAACGTCTCCATATTTGGCAGCGATACCTCCCGTGATTACTTGTAGTTGTTCGATTTCTGATTCCGGAATCAATGCACCCCGTACCCGAATACCATCGATATAATAATCTACCGCATCTGCTCGTGAACCTCTCACCGTCACATCATCTCCTTCATCAACTTGGGAAAGACCAGCGGCAGTGGAAGCCAGAGCTGAGATATTTTTGGTGGGTAGGTTTCTAATTTCTTTACTAGTGATTGTCTGACCAGAAGTAGTGTTATCTTTATCAATCAATGGAACTTTAAATTCTCTAACCACAATTTCACCGAGTATAATTCCACCGTCTCCTCCCATTTCTACAGGTAAGTCAGTAGTCTGTCCAGCTTTGGCAATCACCCCATTGATTTGAAGGTCATCCAGTCCCAGATACGTAATCGTAACATCGTAAGTACCCGGATCGAGATTTACTTTAAAGTTACCATCAAAGTCTGTAGAGACTCCGGTAATGAAATTACCATTCTTCTTAAAAACAAGATTCGCTCCGATCAACTCCGCGCCATTGTCATTTCTATCCGTTACCTTTCCGGCGATCGCAGTTTGGCCGATCGCAACCGATGTGATTAGGAGCAATGAAAAAATAAGTAGTAAATTACGCATCATATGACGTGTTTTTTGGATGGAAAAAGCGGTTTATTAGCGCTGTTTTGCACCTGAAGTTGATGATATTAGGAATTCTATTGATTTTCAGAAAATAGTAGTACACAATGTTAAGGAATTTAAAAAGCATTTTCAAAAGAATTTTAGCATCCTGTATGAAAACCGTCACTTGAATTTCTATTTTCTGCCGTTTTGGTCGTCTGAAAATTTCTACCCTGAAATAACATTAAAGTTAATACTTATTTATCACAAATAATTCACATGATAAGTCAAGTTTCTGACTTTACCTACTCTTTAAATTAAAAAAAGAATTAATTTATTAATATTACCATATCAATGTTAGTAATCTTTTAACGCTGCTTTGATCTTTCTTAATAACGTTGCAGCTAACTTCTCCTTTGATTCTATCGTCCAGCCAGCAACATGTGGAGATAAAAGTACCTGGGGATAATTGTATAATTCTTGGTATAGTCTATCTTCTTTTTCCGTAAATGTTTCCGTTTTTTCATTTTCAAATACATCTAGACAGGCACCCGTTATTTTTCCAGTAGCTAATCCCGTCAATAAAGCTTCGGTGGCTACACAGTTTCCCCGCGAAGTATTGATCAGGACGAAAGGGCGAGCTACTTGGTTGACAAATTCCGTATCGACAAAGTGCCTAGTCTCCGGAGTAAGGGGCAAATGCAAACTGATTATGTCAGCATCATGAATTATATTTTCTAACCCTGTTTCTTCTACATACTTTAAATGGGCGGCATAATCCTTTTTATATTTATCATATGATAAAATTTTTACACCCATTCCGCTCAATTTTTTGGCAAAACTGCTACCAGTATGGCCAAAACCAATAATTCCAACGGTTTTATTCATTATCTCAAAGCCACGATTAGCTTCTCGCCGCCAAATCTTTTGTTTTACTTCGCAATCACTCTGTACCAGATTATTAGCATGGGCCAGCAGCATTCCTAGTGCGTGTTCGCCTACTGCGTTACAGTTTCCTTCGGGCGCACTGTGGACTGCGATGCCTTTTTCAGCAGCATATACCTGGTCTACGATTTCCATTCCCGATCCCAGGCGGGCTACAAATTCCAGCAAGGGCGCTGTGTCAAACATCTCCCGATCCATTAATATTTTACTATTAATGATAATTCCGCTATAAGGCGTAATTCGCTCCCGCACTTCGGCCAGCGATATTTTAGGATGGTAATCACAAGAAAACCCTATGGCTTCCAAGCCTTCCTGTAATAATGGATGCACTCCATCGGTAATCAAAACCTTCTTCATGATCTATATTTCTTTATAATTCAAATTCTCTTTGCAAAAATACGATCTACTTTTAGGATTTAATGACTTATCTCTAGTATCTTTGCGCGAAAGATTTTATTCTGAAATTTTACTGTGTAGAAATCAGATTGATGTTTTTGATCAGATTAAGGCTCTTTTTTGAGTTCATAGCCCGAGCTATGGACGAGGAAAAAGCCGAAAAGGTGAACAAAAAGATCATCTGAGAGAATAAAGATTGTTTAGAATAAAGTCTTCTAAGGAATGAGGTATTAATAAATTAAGAATTTTGGGTTAGAGATTTTTGTTGCCAGTAAGGCAAAAAACACGACTGAACCATGTGAAGGAACCGGAACGGTCGGGCTGCCATAGCCGCGCTATCACGAGGCTTTTTAACGAGACTGCGGCAAAAAGATCAAGCCAAAAACGTAAATTTATTATTAACTCATTCCTAATTCTCAAGTCAATAAAAATTTTCCATAATGCCAAGAAATGTTTCCATCAAATCCGTCCTGATCATCGGGAGTGGCCCTATTATTATTGGACAAGCCTGTGAATTTGATTATTCCGGTTCACAAGCTGCTCGTTCACTTCGCGAAGAGGGAATCGAAGTAAGTTTGATTAACTCCAATCCTGCTACGATCATGACCGACCCCGTAATGGCGGATCATATCTATCTATTGCCTCTAAACGTTGAAAGTATTATTCAAATATTGGAGGAACATCAGATTGATGCCGTACTTCCAACGATGGGTGGACAAACAGCACTTAACCTGGCCATTGAAGCTGGCAAGCAAGGGGTTTGGAAAAAGTATAATGTTCGTATGATTGGAGTAGATCTCGATGCGATTGAGTTGGCTGAAAACAGAGAAGCCTTCAAAAATCATTGCACCAGCCTTAACCTTGGATCTGCTCCTTCTATGATCGCCAATTCCTTTTTGGAAGGTAAAGAAGCTGCTCAAGAAATTGGTTTTCCTCTTGTGATTAGACCTTCTTACACACTGGGTGGCACCGGAGGAGGTTTTGTCATGAAACCAGAAGAATTTGACGAAGCATTGCGTAGAGGATTGAATGCCTCACCAACCCATGAAGTACTGATCGACAAAGCCGTCTTGGGATGGAAAGAATTTGAACTGGAATTACTTAGAGACAATAACGATAATGTGGTCATTATTTGTACGGTAGAAAACCTGGACCCCATGGGAATCCACACCGGTGACAGTATTACCGTAGCACCTGCTATGACCCTTTCAGATACTGCCTATCAGGAGATGAGATCTCAGGCGATTACTTTAATGCGCTCAATGGGAAATTTTGCCGGAGGATGTAATGTCCAATTTGCACAAGACCCGGAAACAGAAAAATTGATTGTTATCGAAATCAACCCTCGAGTATCACGTTCTTCCGCTTTGGCAAGCAAGGCAACCGGGTATCCGATTGCAAAAGTTGCTGCCAAACTAGCCATTGGTTACAATCTTGATGAATTAAAAAATCAGATTACCGGAACGACTTCTGCCATGTTCGAGCCTACGCTTGACTATGTAATTGTTAAGATGCCTCGCTGGAATTTTGCGAAATTCCACGGTGCCGATCATACGCTCGGTCTACAGATGAAGTCCGTGGGAGAAGTGATGGCCATCGGTCGTAATTTTTTGGAGGCGTTACAAAAAGCTTGTCAGTCACAGGAAAATAATCGCAACGGACTCGGGGCGGATAAAAAAGAATGGATCAGAACTTCTGATATTTTAAAACGGCTGGAACAAGCCAGCGACGATCGAATTTATCGTTTAAAAGATGCGCTCCGCTTGGGTGTTCCTAGCAAAACAGTACAAAAATTAACGCGAATTGATCCCTGGTTTATCAAACAAATCAAGCGGCTCGTCGTCATGGAAGAAAAACTGATTCGTTATAATGTAGCAGAAGATATTCCAAAAGATTTTTTCCGAGAGTTGAAAGAGGTTGGATACTCCGACGCCCAGATTGCGTGGGTTTTACGAATCAAGGAAATCGAAGTCACTCGACAGCGAAAGAAACTGGGTATCATGAGAAGTTATAAGATTGTCGATACCTGCGCTGCTGAGTTTGAAGCACAGACCCCTTATTTCTACTCTACTTTTGATGGAGAAAACGAAAGTGTTCCAACGGATAATAAAAAAATAATCGTACTGGGTTCTGGTCCCAACCGAATTGGTCAGGGAATTGAATTTGACTATTGTTGTGTCCACGGTCTAATGGCCATTCGGGAAGCAGGTTACGAATCTATCATGATCAACTGTAATCCAGAAACCGTTTCTACCGATTTTGACATCGCTGATAAACTTTATTTCGAACCCGTATTCTGGGAACACATTCAGGAAATTATTGAACTGGAAAAACCAGAAGGCGTCATCGTACAACTCGGAGGACAAACGGCCCTAAAGCTCGCCGAATTATTTCATAAAAATAATATCAAAATTTTCGGAACGGATTACACCTCCATGGACATGGCCGAAGACCGCGGTGCATTTTCTGACCTATTAAAAGAACTCAACATTCCGTACCCAAAATACGGGGCCGCAAAAGATACCGATGAAGCACTCGATATTGCTCGCCGGGTAACGTATCCAGTTCTGGTTAGACCCAGTTATGTATTAGGTGGACAACGGATGAGAATTGTGATCAATGACCAGGAACTGGAAGATCACGTACTAAGTATCTTTAAACACCTTCCTGATAACAAGGTATTGATTGATCAATTTTTGGAAAGAGCCAAAGAAGCCGAAATTGATGCGATTTGCGACGGAGATGAAGTACACATCATGGGAATTATGGAACATATCGAACCCGCCGGTATTCACTCTGGCGATAGTTCTGCCATGTTACCAACCTATAGCCTTTCGGATGAAGTGCTGGAAAAAATGAAAAAATATACAGAACAGTTGGCTATTGCCCTCAAAATAAAAGGGTTGATTAATATTCAGTTTGCCATCAAAGGAGAAGAAGTTTACGTAATTGAAGCAAATCCACGAGCTTCCCGTACAACTCCTTTCATTGCCAAGGCTTATGAAGTACCTTATTTGAATATAGCCACCCAAGTGATGATTGGTTCCGCTAAACTGAAGGATTTTGAAATCATTAAAAAACTAAAAGGGTACGCCATTAAAGTGCCCGTTTTCTCATTTAATAAATTTCCAAATGTAGATAAAAATCTCGGACCGGAAATGAAATCTACAGGAGAAGCGATTCGTTTTATTGATGATTTAGAAGATCCATTTTTCAGAAAACTCGATCAGGAAAGATCTATGTTTTTAACCCGTTAAAGAAAAATCCATGAAAACGAAAAATCAAATCGTTAGAGACTGGCTTCCCCGCTATACTGGAACAGAGCTGGAAGATTTTGGTAAATATATTATCCTGGTCAATTTTAGTCACTACGTCAAATTATTTGCGAAGTGGCACAAAGTTTCCATCAAGGGAGAGGACCGGTCGATGATCAGTGCTACGGCGGGAAATATCACGATTATCAATTTCGGTATGGGTAGTCCCAACGCTGGAACCATCATTGATTTACTGACGGCGATCAAACCAAAAGGTTGTATCTTTTTGGGGAAATGTGGTGGAATAAAAACCAAGAGTAACAAGATTGGCGATTTGATTTTACCCATTGCGGCAATCAGAGGGGAGGGAACTTCCAACGATTACCTGCCACCGGAAGTACCTGCATTACCTGCCTTTGCCATGCAGAAGGTAATCTCCGCGAGTATTCGAGATCACAACCGGGATTACTGGACGGGTACCGTTTATACCACTAATAAGAGAGTCTGGGAACACCGTAAAGATTTTAAAAAATACCTGAAGTCATTACGTCCCATCGCTGTGGATATGGAAACCGCTACTCTGTTTATTGCTGCTTTTAAAAATCATATTCCACTCGGTGCACTTTTATTGGTTTCGGATATGCCGATGATCCCGGAAGGAGTAAAAACGGAGAAGAGTGATAAAGAAGTGACCAAACATTTTGCGGAAACGCATCTTAAAATTGGGATTAGCGCGCTAGAAAAACTAGGCAATCACGATCAGACGGTAAAACATCTTAAGTTCTAGTTTTCCCAGTTGGCTTTCCTCAGTCTTTCATTCTTAAGCGAAACTAAAATGACATGAAGATTTTTTTTCTATTTTTTCCATTCATGAGCTTACCTTTTCTACTCTGTAGCCAACCAATTTTCATTAATGAGTTTTCATCCAACAATGAGCGTTCCATCTCGGATATGGATGGAGAAAACAGTGACTGGATTGAAATATATAATTCAGGAGAGGATGAAATTAACTTGTTAGGATATACTTTATCTGATAAACAAAATGAACTAGACAAATGGACTTTTCCGGATATTGTGTTAGATTCTAAGGAATTCTTACTTGTTTTTGCCTCTGGAAAGGATACCATTAATCAAAATGAACTACATACCAATTTTAAAATTAAAAATTCCGGAGAGCATCTTCTCCTTTCTAATCAATTTGGAGTCATCATAGATCAACTTCCTCCGGTCATATTGAGTGAGGATATTTCATATGGTCGATTCCCAAATGGTGCTGACTCATTTTTCTTTTTTGAATTATCAACCCCCGCTGCTTCGAATCAGGAATCGACTCAAGTTATTAGTTCTCATCAATCAGGTTTTTATACGGAACCATTTTTTCTACAGCTACAAAGTCCATCTAATCAAAGTGTTATTCATTATACCATCGATGGATCAGATCCGACATTGGAATCTCCAGTTTATAATTCCCCCATTTTCATTGATTTTGCCACGTATATCAATGAGGGATTATCTTTTATTCCGACCACCCCATTAGATAGATTAATGAACTATACATGGAAGCCTCCTGGGGAGCCTGTTTATAAAATTAAGGTAGTCAAATATTTAAGTTACAAAAACGGTGAGCCAGTCAATTCTATACAAGCCAAAACGTTTCTGGTAGATCCTCAGGCAGCTAGTCGATTCACCTTTCCTGTCTTTTCTATTATTATCGATCAAGATCATTTATTTGACTACGAAAACGGGATATATATTCCGGGAAAAGTATTCGATACTTCTGGTTGGATCAACAATAAACCAATAGGTAATTATTCCATTAGAGGTTCAGAGACGGAAAGACCATTTCATTTAAATTATTTAGAACCAGACGGCCAACTTGGTCTTGATCTGGCCGCTGGTTTAAGAATTCATGGCTCCTATTCCAGAAGGTCTTCACAAAAGGGTTTAAAATTTTATTTTAGAAGCGAGTATGGAGAAAATAAAATTGATTATCCATTATTCGACGAGGGAGCGGTAGATGAGTTCAAAAGACTTTCTATCAAAAGCAGTGACCTCAGCCGAACGCTTTTGAAAGATTATTTATTACAAACTTTAATGAAAGACTCCAGGGTAGATGGGCAGGAATCAAAGTTTATTGTCGTATTTATCAACGGCGAATACTGGGGTATTTTCACGCTGCAAGAGCGACAGGATAAATATTATCTTAAGTACAAATACGATCTTGAAGAAGATAAGGTCATTATTACCAATGCCTGTGGTTTTAATGACGAGGGTAGGCAAGAACCGCTTCATCAAGCGTTAATGGACTTTATTCGTGAAACCGATTGGAGTACAAGCGAAAGTTTCGACCAACTAGAAGAGCTAATCGATGTGGACAATTTCATTGACTACATGATCGCCGAAACTTTTATCGCTAACACGGACTGGCCTGGCAACAATTATAAAATGTGGCGCAGTGTAGAAGAAAAATCAAAATGGAGATGGTTACTTTACGATCTGGACAATACCTTTGGAATTGGAACGGCTAAAATTGATTTTAATTCAATCTTGCACGTCACTCAACCCAATAGTACGCATTGGTCAAATCCGGATTGTAGCACTTTACTTTTTAGAACAGCTATTAGTAATCAGGTTTTTCAAGATCGGTTTTTAACCCGAGTTTCGGAAATCCTTAACACTACTTTTAGTACCACCAATCTCCTTTCTCAGATCGAACAGGCTCGACTCCTCCTGCTACCAGAAGTCCATGAACAAATCAATCGTTGGAACCAACCCGTCAATATCGAAACCTGGGAAAATGAAATAGATATCCTTAAAAAATTTGCCAGAGAGCGACCTTGTCAATTCCGAAAAATAATCCTTGATTATTTCAAACTCGAAGAAAAAGCGTTGTCTTTTAATGACAATTGTACCTTTACCGCTAAAGACACTACTATTGCTTCTTCTGTTATACTATTTCCCAATCCAGGGGATGGAAGAATACAACTTGAATTTGATCCAGAAAGTTACCACCTTAATGGTCCAATTGAAGTTTATCTAATGGATGGCCGTTTTGTCAAGCAAACTAATTTCACTACCATCGCTATTGATCAAATTAGTTTCGATCTCAGTGATTTGGAAAATGGTATTTATATACTCCGTTTCTCGGCTTTTGAAGGACCATTTACTACAAAAATAACTATTTTGAAATAATGATTTTCCTTAGGATCGTTTAAAAAATAAGTTATAAAGGTTTGGGTTAGCGATTTTTGTTGCTAGTAAGGCAAAAAACATGACTGAACCAACGGGCCAATAGCTAAACTAGCCTAGCGCTCTCAGACGTTTGCGAATAGCAGGAATGGTACTAGACTTAAAATTCAGTTCTTCCTCCTGTTGGTGATCCGTCATTTGGGTGGTTCTACCCGCAAAGTAAAAGGTACTATCCTTGATGCCGATACCCACTATATTTATCTCCTCGTTCAAGGGGATTCCCGTAATAATAAATTGATTTTTTTCTCGACGAGCCGGCAAACAAGTACCATGATTTTCCAGAACTACCACCATAAAAATATCTGCTACGGTATTTTCCGTAATTTTTAAAGTTCCTTTAACTGCACCTGCTTTTGCCACGGGCAGTATTCGGGCACATGTAATCCAGCCCAGACGGGAAGTGCTAATTTCGACAGGAGGATGCGTAGCGGAAAAAATGGCTTTTTTTTCTTTTGAGAAAAAACCAAATCCTGAATTTGGTTTTTCTGCAGTTTCTGATCCGTAAACAAATTTACTATACTTATCTTTTACCCAAGGTCGACCTTTTTGGTCAGGATGTGTCCCACGATAAATTTGTCGCTCCTCCCATTGATCCTTTACGTTGGCGGGTAGTTCAATTTTTATTGGATAATTGGTTTGAATATCTACGTGTTCGTCATCGCAGGTAGCGTTAATATAGACTGCATAAATACTGTCCAATAGTTCCGAGTCGGATATGGTGGTCAGATTGTCTAAAACGATATCCCGCTTATTCGTGATTTCTTTCAGCTCTACTTCTACCTTTCCCGTGATCGGAATACCATCCATAAAGGTCAATGCGTCTGCCTCCAGGGTTATGACGGTTCCCCGTTTGCCCCGCAATACATTGCGTTCAAAAGGATAAATTGTAAAACGTTGGGTCGGTACGGCAAATTCTTCTGGTAAGGTAGCGGTCATTATATAGTGTTCAAGACAACTTCAATTAAAACTGATTCTATGATTAATATTAAAACGAATCAAGCGATCTTTGAAGTATTATTTTTACTCGTTTCTTTTCTTTGAATTAATTGTAATTCCACCTGAGCTGCCTCAAAACCCAGCTCTTGAAACAGTTCGGAATCCGGATTTTGTAAGGGCATATGCAAGGAAATATTTCCTTTCAACTTCCTGATGGTATTAGCTAATAATTTCCGACCAACACCTACATTTCGATGCGCTTTATGCGTAGCAAAATAGCTAATGATATGACCAGGACCAAAACGCTCCATACCGGTATGATTAACTACCACAGCAGCAATTAATTCATCTTCGTCACTCATGGTCATAATAAAACCACCAAAGGAAGGAATATCTTTAACTGCAGCTTCTAATGCTGCCGTTATTTTTGTCTGTTGTAAATTTCCAACTTCCTGATTTTTCACTAAAAAACGGGAAATTGTATTTTTCTCAAAAGGAGTGATCTTTGTAAAAGGATCATAGATAGTTTGCTTTACCATACTACTGTTTTTAGTCTGTTTGTAAAATTAGCGTGTGCAGTCACTAATTCCAGCGTCGTAAACGTGGTCACCGAACGGGAAAAAGTCGGTTAAGTAGATTGTAGACAGGTTAAATTCCGGAAAACGACACCATCAAAAGTATATTTATGACGAATATCCGACTCCAAAGTGTACAAAAATAATATATTTTTATGAAAAAAAAACTTATTCTCCCTTTTGATTCCCCTTAACTTCATTATAATCAGCTTGTTATGCGTAAAATTCTATTTATTTATTTTTTAATATTTTCTTTTTCTATTGGTATTTACGCACAAAGTTCAAGCATTTGGATGGAAAAAATTTCGCCAAATTTAACGGAGCAAGCTGCAAAGGAAAATTCCAACCTTGATTTTATGGTCATTTTAAAAAATCAGGCGGATCTGAGTGCAGCTTCAACCAAGACTACTAAAATCAGCAAAGGAACCTACGTATTATCACAGTTAACAGCTACCGCTGCGCAATCTCAGACGGGATTAGTGGAATATTTGAATCAGCAAAATATGACCTTCCGGTCTTTTTTCATCGTCAATGCAATCCAAACTACTGGAAATGAGGACCAACTCATGGCGATCGCTCAGTTTCCAACCGTTAAGAAAATCATTGCCAACAGTCCCTACCGAATCGAAGCGCCAGCGGAAATAGCAGCTGCTCAACTCACCCCAACGGAAATAGAATGGGGCATTCAAATGATTGGTGCAGATCAAGTCTGGGAAATGGGATACCGAGGGCAGGGCGTTGTGATCGGTGGCCAGGATACAGGTTACGACTGGGTACATCCAGCGCTACAAACAAAATACCGTGGATATATTAGTACCGACTCAGCAAATCATAACTACAACTGGCACGATGCGATCCGTTCCATCAATCCACTCAACGAAGATTCGATCATCAATGCGGCTAATAATCCTTGCGGACTGGACGTCAACGAACCTTGTGACGACAGTAGACACGGTACGCATACGATGGGCATCATGGTAGGATCGGATGGAGAAAATGAAGTGGGGGTCGCTCCCGATGCTCAATGGATCGGCTGCCGAAATATGGAACGGGGCTGGGGTTCTCCTGCTTCGTACATCGAATGCTTTGAATGGCTGATGGCACCGACCGATCTAAACAACGAAAATCCAAACCCCGCGCTCGCTCCGCACGCTTTTGCCAATTCCTGGGGCTGCCCACCGATCGAAGGTTGTGATATCAGTAATTTTAGCGTGATGGAAACGGTGGTTAATAATGTAAAAGCTTCTGGGGTCGTCGTCGTAGTTTCTGCGGGCAATAGTGGTTCGGAATGTAGTACAGTTAGCAATCCGGCGGCTATTTTTGAAAACAGTTTTACCGTCGGTTCTACCCGTTCGAATGATACAATCTCTGGGTTTAGTAGTCGTGGACCGGTACTCGTAGATGGCAGTATGCGGATGAAACCAGACATTTCCGCGCCGGGGTCACAGGTGCGATCTACCATTCCTGGAAACGATTATGCTATTTTTAGTGGTACTTCAATGGCAGGACCACATGTAGTGGGCGTGGTGGCGCTGATTATTTCTGCCAATCCATCGCTAGCTGGACAAGTAGATCAGATCGAATCAATTATCAAACAATCCGCGGTCGCAAAAGCAACGGATCAGGATTGCGGGATTACGCCGGGTACGGTCGTTCCCAACAATACTTATGGACATGGCAGAATTGATGCACTCGCAGCGGTACAACTGGCTCTATTGGCTACGCCGACCGAAGAATTATTTGACACGCCCATCAGTGTTTATCCAAATCCATTTACGAACGAATTACATTTTAATTTGGGAGAAATAACGGGTCCTACTTCAGTGGAAATTTTTAATGCGACGGGGCAACTGATTTTAATGGCTGCCTTTAAAGGAACGGGGACGTACCAGCTAAATATGGCCGATCTGAGTGGTGGTATTTATTTTTATCATTTAAAAAATGGTGATCGGGTGATGCGGGGAAAGGTAGTAAAGGAATAGAATTAGAATGGGAATGGGCAATCTGGATATCTGGAATATTGTTAAAGGCAAAGAGCAAATTCATATTCTAATTTCCATTCTAATTCAAAATTATTCCACCCGATACGCCGGTTTTTTACCCGCCAGCACCGCCAGTAAATTATCCACCGCTACCATCGCCATTTTTTCGCGGGTAGCTACGGAAGCACTGGCAATGTGCGGAAGGATAACCGTATTTTTTAGCTCTAAAAATCGAGGATTAATATTCGGTTCATTTTCAAAAACATCTAGACCCGCTCCCGCAATTTTATTATTTTCCAGGGCTTCGAGTAGCGCTTCTTCGTCGGTGGTACCTCCCCGGCTGGTGTTTATAAAAAAGGCGGATTGTTTCATTTTTTGTAAGGCGGCTTCATCGATCAGATGATGTGTTTCTTCGTTGTATGCTACATTTAGAGAAAGAAAATCTGCCTGATGAAGTACTTCGTTAAATTTTACATAGCGGAGTCCGAGCTTCTTTTCTTCCCGAACTGTCAATCGGGTACGATTCCAGTAAATAACTTTCATATCAAAACCTCTTGCCCGTTTGGTCAAGGCTTTACCGATGCGGCCCATCCCGATAATTCCCAACGTACTGCCGTGAATATCTGTTCCCATAAATTGCATGGGACTCCAGCCTTTCCAGTTTCCATTGCGTAATACTTCACCGGCTTCCAGTACCCTTCGCCCGGTCATCAGCATCAGACCAAAAGTTAGATCTGCAGTGGTTTCAGTAAGGACATCCGGTGTGTTGGTGACCACGATTTTTCGTTCGGTAGCCGCGCCAATATCAATATTATTATAACCTACGGCGTAGTTACTCACTACTTTTAGTTTGGGAGCAGCATCCATTAACGCTGGAGAGATGGTATCTGTTAATAAGCAAAGCAGGCCATCTTTATCCACCACCTTCCCTTTTAATTCTTCGGGAGTCATAGACCGGTCGTAAGGAAAAATTTCCAAATCGACGTTTGCTTCTAATTTTTCAATTGCAACTTCTGGCAGTTGACGGGTAAGTAATACTTTGGGACGTAAATTAGCCATTGGTTAACTTGAGTTATATATTATACTTTACAGGGACTACCATCGAACTATTCTTTCGATCAGTTCCCTTTAATTGGTGGTCATTTTTAGAACAGATACATCCTCCGTTAAGTTGTAAAAATTTATTTTTTATTCGACATTTTTTATAAAAAAAGAACGTTAGCATTACTAAAATGCTTCAAATGATAACTATGAAAGTCACCATAATAAAAAAGCCTCCTCCCGGTGGGGAGGAGGCAAATTCCAAGGAACTGATTTCAATAAATTAGTCCCAGAACAGCATCTTTGACAAAAATTAATTTAGTGCATCAAGACCTAAATCTCTGATCCACTAGGTGTAACACTTTGCCTTATTTTGAAAAGTGGAAGTGACCAGATTTCTGATCACTTCCCTGATACACTTATCAAATTAAAATAATATCGTATGGGGTTATGAACGTACGTCATATGCAATACGGATTGTTCCGATTTGGTTTTATTAGGAATGAGGTATTAATAAATTTATTATTAACTCATTCCTTACAGGCAATTGTTTCTGATACTTTCCTAAAGCACAAAACAATTGATAAATATTAATTCTTTAAATAATAGTTGTTACCAAATAACAGAGAACAATCCGCAATTGGCAAGGTCGGTTAGTGGGATGATAAGTCCTATCCTTGGATATTTCTTACATCGGTTGGGATGGAAAACAGTCTGCCTAAACAGCATGCCTTCCTCGTTTATACCTATTAAATTTGAGAAGGTTTCAGTTTAATCTTTAAATATTAATAAAATTAACATTTGTTTAGTGCGCGGTTCCTTACATTCATTGACCTTCGTAATTTTTTGAAATAGCAAATAATTCAAATAAAACGAAACAAAAAGTTTCATTTTATTTGAATTATAACATTTTTTGTTTTATGTTTGTGTCGCGCGCAACATCATCGGATACATAAGTATCCTCAGAAACACTTTTTATTATGAGTAAAACAACAATTTTCGTCGGACTTTTAAAACATCGGATCATCATGAAATCTATCCTTACCAAACAATGGATCAGCCAGCACTGGTTTAAAATTATCTTGCTAGGCATGTTCATTTTATTATTACAACAAAAAAATCTAAACTTACAATTTAACCTGAGTAATCAACCGTCGATAGTCGCTCCTGAAACGGCCACCGATAAAATCGAAGATAAATCATCCTGGCTTAGTAAATTAAATCCAAGTCATCTGGCATCCCATCTGGCCGGAGGACTGACCGAAAAAACTTCGTCAACAATCGTCAAAGAACTGGAAGAAAAGCCGACTGATCAGATGGGCTATTCCGACAATCTTTCTAATACCTACAGTAATATGACTTATCAGGAATCTGCTCTAAAGGCAGTTCCCACTCGCACCAAAGCACAACTGAAAAAATTAAAAAAACAAAGGGCTTACGTCGACCGTTTTGTCAACGTAGCGCAAGTAGAAATGAAAAAATACGGTATTCCGGCCAGCATCAAACTTGCGCAGGGACTGATTGAAACCAATGCGGGTGAAAGTCGACTATCCACCAAAAACAACAATCATTTTGGAATGAAATGTTTTTCTAAAAAATGCAAAAAAGGACATTGCAGTAATTTTACGGATGATAGCCACAAGGATTTTTTCAGAACTTATAAAAGCGCCTGGGCGAGCTATCGATCACACAGCAAAATGCTTTCCGGTAACAAACGCTATCGACATTTATTCAAATTGGCTCCCGTTGATTATAAAGGATGGGCAAAGGGTTTATATAAAGCTGGATATGCAACGGATAAACGTTATGCAGAAAAATTAATCAATATTATCGAAGAATTAAATTTGCAACAACACGATGAGATAAACTGAGTGACGACTCCCAGTTGTCATTATCAGAAGGGGCGGAAGTGCCGTACTTTGATCTAGGAAAGTTTTCTTAAGTACTCGGAGGTGGATTTCCGTAAATTGGGGTTGTAGTACGTCGACTACAGCCCCTCTTCTTGTTGAGTCGTTGTATCTACGGGAGGCCGCAAAGCATCAAATTTCCTGGTTTTATCTTCAAAATGTACGTCTTGATTTTTCTTTAAATGTAATTGCAGATTAATTACCAGTTCTTCTCCTCCGGCTTGTAATGCGGCTTCTTTAGCTTGCATGGCGACGGTCATTACTTCTTCCAGCGGACCTTCTAATAAAGTGGCAAAAGGTTGAACTTCATATTTTACATCCGATGCTTGTACAACGTGAATTGCCGCGTCAATGATGGGATAAGCATCTGCCGCGTTGACAGGAATAATTTGTAGGGAAAGATTTACGGTCATGTGTTTATTCAATTACGGAGCGAATGGCACGTACCAAATCTTCGGAGCGCGGTGCCATAATAAATTCTACTCGTCGATTTTCTTTTTTCCCCGAATCGGTTTCGTTGGAAGCATAGGGTTTGAATTCTCCCCGGGAGCCAAGGGTCACCTGTGAAGGACTAAAATCATATTCTTCGGTCAGAATACGTACGACGGTAGCGGCTTGCTGAGCGCCAACGTTCCAGTTATCCACGCTTGATTTACGAGCGGGTGGGGCATTATCGGTATGTCCAATTACCGTGAGATTCATCATTGGATAACGACTTAATACATTGCTTATTTTTTCCAGGACCGTCAAAGCCAGATCGTTGACTTTAATCACACTTTTGGGTTTAAAGATCAGGTCATCTAACAAAATTAATCTGACTTCTTCTAATCCCGTTTCAATAAAATACTGCGTTTGTAAAATAGCTCCAATTTCTTGTCGTAGCTCACCAGCCAGCGTACCTACCAATTGAGTATGACGATCCAGGGTAGTATTGACTTCGGTAATCAGTCCCTTTAGTTGCTGGATTTCTGAATCCTTTTGCTGAAGGTTTTGATTTAAATTTTGTTGGGTAGAACTAGATCGTGAACTAACATTTTCGATGGTTCCTTCCAATTGGGTAACGCGGTCTTGCAGTTCTCCTCGCAGCATCAACAAAATATTGTTCTCTCCTTTAGCTTCGGCTAATTGCAAATTCAGATCGGTAATAGATTCTTCCGCCCGTCTGATTTTGCTGTCCCGCAAGGAAGTTTCCTGTTCCAGCAAGGCAGCCTCTTTTTTAGCCTGCATTTCCAGCGCCAGTAAATGTTTTTTATTACTGATACAACCACTTAGCAAGCAGATTGCACCAAAACAAAAAATAACTTTTTTCAATAGCATATTACTTATGTAAAGCAGTATTTAAAATAAAATTACGAAGCTAAAAGTCAAAATAAATAGACAATTAGACCTTGTATATCTACAAATTCCCATTTTATTGGCAGGCTCAAAATCAATATTGAACACTGAAGATTCGACATTCAATATTCGCTCTACGCTCCATCCTTTTTATCCGTCACTTGTTTACCACCCTCTTTCTTCTTAATCTCTTTAGCCGCTTTTTCTACGTCCCTGGTTGCTTTTTTTAATGCCTCTAAATCCTTTTCACGATTTTTATTTTCCGGAGCTTTCGGTTTTTTAGGGGCGGTAACATTCGGTTTTCCAGCGACTTTACCCGTCGATTTTTTTTCTGTTTTATCGAAAGATAGTTGATCTTTATTAGCATTTACGTAGATCGTATCGCCCGCTTTGAATTCACCACTGAGCAGATGTTTGGAGAGTTGATTGGTGATTTCTCTTTGTAATACTCGCTTTAATGGACGCGCACCAAACTGAGGATCATACCCCATTTCGGCCAGTAAGTCCTGAGCCGGTTCTGTCAATATTAGTTTCATACCCTGCTGACCAACCATCTTCTCGGTTTTCCGTAATAATATTTTTAAAATCTTTTTGATCTCTTCACGAGATAATGGCAGAAACATGATTTGCTCATCAATTCTATTTAGAAATTCTGGTCGTAAATTTTCTTTTAAAGCTTCAAAAACTTCATTCTTCGTCGTCTCAATGATGTCCGCCCGGTGTTCATCTCCCAAAGCATCTAAATCTTCAAAATTTTCCAAAATCATTTCTGCTCCCATATTGGAAGTCATAATGATAATCGTATTTTTAAAATTCGCTACTCGGCCTTTGTTATCTGTCAGACGTCCATCATCCAATACTTGTAGTAAAATATTAAACGTATCCGGATGCGCCTTTTCAATTTCATCCAATAGAATAATAGAATACGGCTTTTGTCTTACTGCCTGTGTAAGCTGTCCACCCTCATCGTATCCTACGTAGCCCGGAGGCGCCCCCACGAGTCGAGAAACGGAGTGACGTTCTTGAAACTCACTCATATCAATTCGGGTAATTGCCCGTTCGTCATCAAACAAAACTTCGGCCAGTGCCTTGGCTAGCTCCGTTTTTCCTACCCCGGTTGGTCCCACAAAAATAAAGGACCCGATCGGACGATTAGCATCCTGCAATCCTGCGCGACTACGGCGCACTGCATCGGATACGGCACGCACAGCTTCGTGTTGACCGATCAATCGTTTACCGATTTCTTCTTCCAGTTTTAATAGTTTATCTTTTTCACTCTGTATCATTTTTGACACTGGAATTCCAGTAGAGCGAGCGACCACTTCTGCAATATCATTCGCAGTTACCTCCTCGTTAGTGAAACGATTTTCTTCCGGCAGTTTGCTTAATTTTTCTTCCGCCACTTTTAGCATCGCTTCCTGTTCTTTGATTTTTCCGTAGCGGATTTTTGCGACCTCTTCAAAGTCAGATTCCCGTTCCGATTTTTCTGCGTCGTGCTCCAGGGTTTCGATGGTTTTCTTAATTCCCTGAATGGTATCAACGACTTCCTTTTCGTTTTTCCACCGTGCGGTAATGGATTCTAGCGACTCCCGCGCGTTAGCGATCTGTTCGTTGATCTTCGCCAGTTTTTTCTTATTGCCTTCGCGTTTGATGGCTTCCCGCTCTATTTCCAGTTGACGGAATTTACGATCCTGCTCGTCTATTTCGTCGGGCACCGAATCCAGTTCCATCCGCAGTTTTGCGGCGGCCTCATCGATCAGATCAATCGCCTTATCAGGTAAAGAACGATCCGCAATATAACGGTGCGATAATTCTGCAGCGGCAATCAGGGCTTCGTCCAGAATATCAATTTTGTGATAAACCTCATAACGCTCCTGTAGTCCACGCAAGATAGAAATCGTGTCTTCTACGGAAGGTTCTTCAATCAGCACTGTTTGAAAACGTCGAACCAGTGCTTTGTCTTTTTCAAAATATTTTTGGTACTCATCTAGCGTAGTTGCACCAACGGTACGCAAAGTTCCACGTGCCAGTACTGGTTTAAGAATATTAGCTGCATCAATACCACCTTGTCCACCCCCAGCACCAATCAGGGTATGAATTTCATCAATAAATAATACAATTTCGCCGTTAGAGTTTTCTACCTCTTTGATAATTCCCTTTAAGCGCTCTTCAAATTCACCTTTGAATTTTGCGCCCGCAATCATTGCGGAAATATCCAAAGTATAGATTTTTTTTGATTGTAAATTTTCGGGAACATCGTGTTTGACAATTCTCCATGCGATACCTTCTACGATCGCCGTTTTACCAACTCCCGGTTCGCCGATGAGTAATGGATTGTTTTTTCTACGACGACTCAGAATATGAAGTACACGACGAATTTCTTCGTCCCGACCGATGATCGGATCCAGTTCGCCAGATTCGGCGCGTTGATTGAGATTGATCGCAAATTTTTCCAGTGAGTTGTACTGGGTTTCCGAATGCTGACTTTCGACTTTACTTCCTTTGCGTAATTCTTCGATAGCTGCGCGCATACCCTTGTCAGATGCTCCAAGTTTACGAAGAATCTCGCCACCTTTTTCTTTACCCTGAATGATGGCTAGTAATATCAATTCTACAGAAATATACTCATCACCAAATTCTTTGAGCATCTTCTTGGCACGGCTCATCGCCTTGTTGGCATTATCGGTGAGATACTGCTTATCAGTACCTTGAACTTTTGGATATTTTTTGATTTCCGCGTCGAGTTGTTCATCAAGCACCGCAAGGTTGACCTCCATTCTTTTTAACAAAAAGTTGGGAACGTTTTCATCCGTCAGAATAATCCCTTTGATTAGGTGTACCGTGTCTACGGATTGTTGGTCATAGCTACCGGCGAGTTGCTGGGCTTTAAGGATAGAATCCTGAGATTTTATGGTGAAATTATCGTACGTCATGTCGTGTATTTTATTTTGGGTCGAAAATAAGCAATTTTAAGGTTTTACCGTATTAAAAAATTTATTTATTGGTAGGGATGGTTTTATTGAAAATAAAGTAATGGTATAATGATAAACTCATACAACACAATGCTCTGACGATTTGAAGATGAGCTAAAAATAGAAGTTTTACAACAAAAACACAGGGTCTTTAGAAACGTTACAAAAACTAAAAAACAATTGTTTACCATACTAATTACTACCTTTGGATTAAAGAATAATTCCTATAGTGAAAATTTGATTGATCAGGTTTTGACCCTGGATTCTTTATTTTTAGCCGAGTGATTTATACTGTTTCTTTTCCCTTTCTCTCCGTTATTTCTTCTTTGTTGTTTAATCACCCGAGAAAGATTTCTTAAAAATGCTTCCAACCTTGCGCCTTAATTTCGTGGATATTGCCTCCTTTGGTATGTAATTTTATACCTTCTGATTTTTCCACCATTTCACCCATAATATAAATATCCGGAAGATACTTTACCTTTTCCAGGTCTTTGGGATTGATAGCAAATAACAATTCATAATCTTCCCCACCGCTCAATGCGCAGGTAATCGGATCCATTCCAAAATCAATGGCCTGTACTTCCGCATCGGGATGTATCGGAACGCCACTTTCTTCGACCAAAGCACCCAATCCAGATTGTTTACACAAATGAAAAACTTCGGAAGCCAATCCGTCTGATACATCAATCATCGCAGTAGGAATTAAATCGGCCTTGGCAAACGCTTCGATCATATCATAGCGTGCTTCGGGTTTTAGCTGACGGCCAACTAAATAATTTTGGTCTCCCAAATCTGGTTTAACGCCTGGGTTGGCGAGGTAGATCTGTTTTTCTCTTTCGAGTAATTGTAATCCGAGATAAGCTGCCCCCAAATTTCCGGTAACGCATAATAAGTCTCCTAGTTTGGCACCGTCGCGGTAGACAATTTTATTTCTTTCCTGCTGACCAATCGCCGTGATACTAATGATGAGTCCCTTGGGAGAAGAGGTCGTATCTCCGCCAATTAAATCCACTTTATAGAATTTACAGGCTTGCTCGATTCCTGCATAAATTTCTTCCAGTGCTTCCACAGAATAGCGATTGGACAAAGCCAAAGAAACCGTAATTTGTTTTGGATAAGCATTCATCGCGTAAATATCCGATAGATTGACCACCACCGCTTTGTAACCGAGATGTTTGAGGGGTGAATACATCATATCAAAATGAATACCTTCTACCAGCATATCGGTGGAGACAACCGTCATGAGGTTGCCATTTTCGATCACGGCGGCATCGTCACCGACGGATTTAACGGTAGACAAATTTTTGGTTTTGAAATTTTTAGTCAGATGTTCAATAAGACCAAATTCTCCAAGTTCGTTAACGTCTGTTCTTTTTATGTTTGCGTTCTTGTTCTCTTCCATTTTGCAAAGATAAGGATATTATGGTTTCGGGGTTTATTTGTGATAGATAGTTTAGAATTTGCTGGTTGGCCAGTTAGCTATTCACTGGTTGGCTTGCCTCTTGCGTAAATCCTGATGGAGAGAAACCAATCTATGAACTGGTTAGCTAGAAAAAACAGATTACCCCTATAGCAGCGTCGTATCTTTATTTTACAAAAACCACTCTAGCAATTGTTCATAAATCGGCTGGCAGTCTGCTAATAATGGTCTCAATTTTTCCGGAAATGGATCGGTTTTCTTTTGGTACGGCGCAAAACCGGTACTTTGATGTACACTTTTATACCAGTATTTTGACCAGATACCATCTTCTGGGCGGGGACCAGCGGGCCAACTGAGCATCGCGGGATCAAAAGGAATATTTATTTTTTCACATAATTGAGTGAGGACGTTTCGAGGATTTTTCAATACGTTTTTCGAGTCCAACACGATAATTTCCTGTCCTTTCTTTTTCAGATATTCAATCAGTTGTAAATGCGCAGTGTACCCAACGTCGGTCATGGTAGGAGTGGCGACTTGCTGCGCGTAAGAGGGTAACATGTCCACCGGATCACGGGTAAGGATGAGGTTAATCATCTGGTCCATAAACGACCAATCGAGGTCTACCAGGTGGTGGGTCATTTGTTTAAAAAAAGCAATGGGTCGAGGGTGATTTCCCTGTATCATTTCGATCACTTTAGCGCCATCGTTTTCCATGTCTGCCAGAATTTCTGCGGCGCCCGGGTGGTACGCGTCGGCGGAAGTGTTACGCAGGTAATGTGCATAAAGAGGTTCATCGTATACACAGGTATCTGTGCGTTGAGCAAAGGCGTACATGGTAGCGGTGGAGATATTTCGGGGTCCCGACCAAAGGTTTATTCTTTTAGTCATTAGAATTCTATTCGATCTCTGATTTGTGTTGGATTGAGTCGATTAAAATTAATGTTGAAACTGATTTGATGGCTGTAGCCACCTTTTTGATCTAATAATTCATTTACATTATCAGAATTAAAAAGTGGAAAATAAACACCGACGGTACCATCCAGAAAATCGAGCATGAGTCCACCGCTATAAACCAATTGATCAGAAAAACTATCATCACTTCCCAACGGGCCAGAATTATCGTAGTATCCGATATCAAAATAGGGTTTGATCGGAAGGCCGAGGGGCAAACGTTTTGGCAAGTCACCTTTGATATTTATGGCAAAAATAAAGTTGTTACTCTTACCAAGATTTCCAGCCTGACTGGCGCCGACGGGTAATTTCATACCACCATCATTCAAACTGATTTGCTGCGAGAAAAAACCATCACTTTCGGATCGTCCAAAAAATAACTCATCGTATTTATAATCATTAAACCCTTCGCTGTATAAAGCGAGTGCTCCCTGAGCACCTCTTCCTGCGCTTCGATCACGTCGAGTATTCTGTAAAAATCCGCCCAGAAAAAACCGAAACGAAATATTTCTTCCCTGCTTATACGCATAATTAGTAGTGTAATCGAGGGTCGCTTTCAGATAGCTTTGGTCGCCAGTAAAATCGTCGTAAGACTGCTGTTCCAACGCGACTCTTAATTTGTAAGGATTGACACCACGATTATTTTGGGCGACGTAGCTAAGTTCAAAAATGGGTCGGGTGTCGGTCGTATTTCCGGCATAATTGGTTTCCATCGTAATGGTATCGAAGGCAAAGTTAGCCGACTCTTCAGATACAATTAAGGTTCTGAATTTTAGATAGTGAAAAAAACGTTTATTGGGGGTTGTATTTAAATCCAGGGTAATCGAAGGAGTAATTTTACGATATTTGAGAAAATAATCACTGGTCTCGTTATAAAAAGAATTGAATTGTTTTGCTCCTAGTTTTAACGCTACGCCTTTCACAAAGTCGGAAGCTGGATAAAAGCGATAAGCTAATTCTCCTACACCGACTAGCTGCTTTGATTTAAACCCATAGGAGGGTAACAACGCAAATTCAAAGGGCTTGACGGGAACCGATATATTGTAAAGTGCCAATCCAGCCATTGGGCCATCGTACTTATTGTATGCTACGGTTGGAGAAAAATAAAGCGTACTACGGTTTGGGTTTTCTACACCCATTAGAAATTTCAATTGAAAAGGTTCTATTTTTTTAAAACTCCCTTCCGTTTTAATGGTATTATTTCGGCGGTTAACCTCCGTCGTAATTCCTTCGGCATCAATCACAATTTTATCATAATCAGTACCTGTGAAATTAATCTTTTTATCTCCTTTAAAACCTTCCACAAACACGGTATTTTTTATTTCACCATTTTTAATACCACTAATCGGAAATGGGCCAGACATTTTGCCTTTATTTTCGATTATTAATTTATAACCACTTCTTTTTTTCTCAATATTCTGAATAGCATAATCCTGGTGATCTATTCCATCAATCAAATTATCAAAAAGCCAGTTTAATTTTTTATCCGTTGCATTTTCGAGATAATTGCGTAAATCTTCTGGTTGCGGATGCCGAAATTTCCACGTATCATAAAACCCGCGCATGGCCACATCAAATTTTTCGGTACCCAAATATTTTTCTAACCAACGAAAAACGACCGCTGGTTTTTCGTAAGCCCCCAGCCAGTAATTAATGTATTTAAAATCATCAGAATGTGTTTCCGGGGCTTGATCTTCTTTGCGACGTGCCTGATGTAGATAGCCCAATTCTAATAAATCAATCGGCGATCCTGCAAAAAAGAAATCTCCTCCATTGTCAGAAAACCTGCTTTTATTATAATATTGATCGCGGTATCGATGATCATAATAAGAGTTGAGTCCCTCATCCATCCACGGATGATCTCGCTCGTTGGTCGCCAGAATTCCATAGAACCAGTTGTGGCCTACTTCGTGCGTAATCACTTCATCAAGTGCCTGCGCGGTACCCGACAAGCCGATCACCGTGATCATGGGGTACTCCATGCCGCCGCCTGCGCTTAGCGCACTTTGCACAGCAGTAGCGTGCGGGTAGGGATATTCGCCCACCAATTCTGAATAAAATTTGACGGAGCGATCAAGATATTTGATCGCTTCGTCTTTCCATAAATTCACTTCCGTTTTTGTAAAATAAGCCCAGGTATCTACGGACTTGCCGGATGCCAGTCGTACCGAACTACGTTGCACCATAAATCTTTTGTCCGCAAACCACGCAAAATCGTGGACTCGTTCGGCCTGATAATGAAGCGTTTTGGTCTGTGGACTACTGGTAGGAAAAGTATCTGGAGATAACATTGATGCTTCGGTCAAGCCAGCTAATTTTACGTTAGACTCGCTAACTTTTTTTCGGAGAAATTCTTTTTCAGCATCCGTTTGCAATGTGCCCGTAGCCCCTACTACATAATTTTCGGGTAGCGTAATTTTCACATCAAAGCTTCCAAATTCACTATAAAACTCTCCCATATCCAGATAAGGCATCGGGTGCCAGCCGTCGCGATCATACACGGCAGGTTTGGGATACCATTGGGTCATCTGGTAGGATTCTCCGACGTGTCCGAGGCGAGAAAAAGAAGCAGGGATTTTTAAGGTAAAGGGCGTTTCGATGACAATGGAGCTACCGGAAGCGAGTGGCTTACTTAATTTTAACAGAGCGATATCCGGATTTTTAGCATCGTATTCGATTTCCTGAGGTTTACCATCCACGGTAAAATTTAGATTACTAAAACCACCCCGTTCTTTTTTATTGGAGAAATAAAATTCCGTATCTCCTTGCCTGACTTTTTGTTTAGCAAAGGCCGTATTTCGGTTTTGGTAAGCATTAGGCCAAAGGTGGAGATAAATTTTCTTAAGTGGATCCGGCGCATTATTTACATACGTCATTTCGATATTTCCAGTCAGGGTGTGATTTTGATCATCAAGGCTAACCTCAATTTTATAATTTACTTCCTGTTGAAAATAATCGGCTTGTGCCATTACGGACGAGGCAATTAAAAAAATCAGACCAAGAATCCAGTATATTTTTTTCATTTTTCTATCTTTAATATTATTTGTAAAAATACGGCTATTGTGGTTGTTATAAAATGATCTTATGAAATATCTGTTTCTTTTATTTTATGGTAGTTTGTTGACTATCGGCTTGCAGCCGAGACAGGGTTGTAACGTTTCGCAATTGCCTGACAAAAACATAAGTCAACCAATATCTGAAATAACCACTTTCCCCGAATCATGGGAAGGCGTTTATCAAGGTAATTTAGAGATTTACGGTGCGACCGGCTTACAGCAATCCATCACTATGAAATTGGAAATTGCTCCTTTAAAAGACACGGACCGCTCGATTTGGGCGATTACGTACGGACCGGATTCGGTGGCGGGACGAAGGTCTTACGAATTGGTTACCGTAGACTCGGCGAGGGGTCATTATCAGATTGACGAGAAAAATTCGATTGTGCTAGATGCTTTTTTACGAGGAGATATTTTTACCAGTCGCTTTTCAGTGATGGGTAATTTACTGGATTGTACTTACGAAAAAGCGGGGGACGAGATTGTTTTTACTATTATTATGGGTAAGGAGACAACAGTAGATACAGGTGGTGGGGTAATGAAAGGAGATACGATACCGATGGTACAAGGTTATCCGGTGGCCGTGGTACAGCGGGGGCGGTTGAGGCGGTAGGAGCGAATTACAATTCGCCCCTATCGACCCACCGACAACCTCTTACACCATACTTTCTCCTGTCCGTTTCTTTTCCCATTCCCACGCAGTGCGCATGATGTCTTCGATATTTCTTTTGGGCTCCCAGCCTAGTAATTGGGCGGCTTTTTTATAGTTAGAATAAATGGCTACCACATCTCCTGCGCGTCGGGGGCCCAGTTCGTAGTTGAGTTTTTTACCAGCCACTTTTTCAAAGGCATGGATGACTTCCAGTACCGAGGCACCTTCACCAATTCCGAGATTAAAGACTTCGAAGTTGTTTTCGTTCTTACCGCTCATCAAAAACTGTAAAGCCTTGGTATGCGCATTGGCCAAATCCATCACGTGGATATAATCCCGAATGCAGCTACCATCGCGGGTATCGTAATCACTGCCGAGGACGGTCATTTTTTCGCGTTTACCGATCCCTACTTCAGTGATTACTGGAACGAGGTTGGTACTAACATTGATGGGCGATTCGCCGATAAGGCCTGACTCGTGGGCACCCGCCGGGTTAAAATAGCGCAGTGGTATCAGATTAAAATTCGGATTGGCGCGCGCAAAATCTTTTAACATATGTTCACCCATTTGCTTGGTACGCGCGTAGGGAGATTCGGCTTCCTCGAAAGGTGTATTTTCTGTTACCGGTAAATCTTCCGCATTTCCGTAAACAGAACAGGAAGAAGAAAAAATCAAATGCTTAACATCAAATTCTTTGATGCAAGTCAGAAGATTGAGTAAACTATTCAAATTATTATTAAAATACCAGAGTGGTTTGTCTACTGATTCACCGACGCTTTTTAACGCCGCAAAATGAATGACTCCCACCAAATCTGGATTTTCTCGAAAAATAGCTTTGGTCTTTTCTAAATCACATAAATCAACCTGATAGTTTTTTACCATTTTACCCGTTACCGCTTCGACATCCTTCAGTATCTGTTCGTCCGAATTGATATTACTATCCGCAGAAATAACATCAAATCCATTGTCTAGTAGATCGACAATAGTATGACTGCCGATATATCCACAACCACCCGTTACTAATACTTTATTTTTCATGTTTTTTAATTTTAAGTTACTTTTACCGCTCAAAGATACTTTATTCAACCCGAAGCTGTTTAAAACTCACTCCATAAATGGTGATAAGTTAAAAAAAATAAAAAAGTTACAATAATAATGGAACAAATAACGCTGGTAAAACACGTAATCAAGATCGCTAAGGAGGCTGGAGCGGCAATTCAAAAAATTTACGAAGGAAGTGCTGGGATGGAAATTGAAAAAAAATCGGATGATTCACCTCTAACTATTGCCGACCGTACCGCAAACAAGATTATTTGCGATGCGCTAGAAAAACTACCCGTTCAATACCCGATTATTTCGGAAGAAAATAAAGCGATTCCATACCAAAAACGCAAAAGTTTTGATTACTGCTGGCTGGTAGATCCACTAGACGGCACCAAAGAATTTATCAAAAGAAACGGAGAATTTACCGTCAATATCGCGCTAATTCACCAACAACAAATTGTCCTCGGAGTAGTATACGCTTCAGATCGGGATGAGATGTACTGGGCGGTTAAAAACGAAGGCGCCTTTCAGGTAATCAATGGTCAAGACGTTCGATTATCTGCCAAGGATTTTACCCTGAAAGACGAAGGTCTGAAAGTCGTCTGCTCTCGCTCCCACCTCAACGAAGGAACGCAGGCGTTTGTGGATGCGCTCGTTAAGCCAAAATTGGTCGCCACGGGAAGTTCGCTCAAATTTTTGATTATCGCGGCGGGGCAGGCGCACGTTTATCCAAGACTAGCACCAACCATGGAATGGGATACCGGAGCTGCACAGATCATTCTGGAAGAGGCCGGAGGTAGTGTCATCGACCATAATACGAAGAACACGTTGCTCTATAACAAAGAGAATTTACTGAATCCGCATTTTGTGGCGTATGGGAAAAAATCTACGGAGGTTTCCGTGTAGAGAGGAGATTAAGGTTATGATTTTTTGTTGAATCGCCAAAGAATTAGCGTACTCGTCTTGATACACTATGTGATAATTTATTAGAAAAATTTGCTGTTTTTGATTGGACTTTTGACCTGCTGGCAAAGATACGCAGCAATTATAGACACAATTGCTGATTTTAGATAAATAGACAAACTATTCCGACGAAATAGTTGCACTGTGGTTTATATATATGGATAAAAAAATTACTTTTTTCGTTCGGTTACGAAAAGGACTAAATTTTCCAGTGCATTACGAATTTCGTTTTCCGGAAAGGTGTGTAGGATATCAAATGCTTCCTGTCGGTAGCGATTCATCACTTCTTCGGCATATTCCAGACCTCCGCTTTGTCGGACAAATTCAATGACTTCTCGGACTTTATCTGGTTTTTCATTATGACGTTTAACATTATTAATAATCCGGCGGCGATTTGCTTTACTGGCATGGCTGAGCGCATAGATCAGTGGTAGCGTCATTTTTTTTTCTTTAATATCAATACCGAGCGGCTTTCCAATATCATCCGTTCCATAATCGAAGAGGTCATCCCTGATTTGAAAAGCGATTCCGATTTTTTCACCAAATAATCTCATTTTTTCAATAATGGCTTTATCGTTGGTGGTAGAGGCGGCCCCGGACGCACAAGTACAAGCGATGAGTGAAGCGGTTTTTTGCCGGATAATATCATAGTAAACCGCTTCATCAATATCCAGTCGACGAGCTTTTTCGAGCTGCAAGAGTTCTCCCTCACTCATTTCTTTGATGGCATTGGAAATGATACCAAGCAGCTGATACTGCTCTTCTTTGATTGCGAGAAGCATTCCCTGAGCTAAAAAATAATCACCTACAATAACAGCGATTTTATTTTTCCATAAGGCATTGATGGAGAACATTCCCCGACGTTCGAAAGAATCATCTACAACGTCGTCGTGTACAAGAGTAGCCGTGTGGAGAATTTCGATAAAAGAGGCCGCAGTATAAGTACTTTCTTTAAGTTCTCCGCAAAGTTTGGCGGTTAGGAAAACGAAGATGGGCCGGACTTGCTTGCCTTTGCGCTGAACAATATAATAAGTGATCTTATCCAACAGGGGAACCGGGCTTCGCAGCGCATTCCGAAATTTATCCTCGAAGATATCAAGCTCTTTCGCTATTGGTTTTTTGATATCCGCTAAAGACTTCCCCATTCGCCTGTTTGATTATTTAAATTGATCGCAAAATACAATATTAGAACAAGTACAAAGACATACTGAACTATAATTTTGTCTTCTCAGCCTTTATTCTATTATTTAGTTGTTTTCTTTAACAACATAAATTATGTGATTGTTGACGTAATTTTTTATTCCTCAACCAGAAAATTTTACCTTTACTCTTGAACAAAGAAGTTGTTTAAGAATGAAGCACAACAGTTGCGGCTAATCCATTGGTTGCCAATACTTCACAAATTTATCGGCCTCGTAGCTTTGGCTACGAGCCTCAAAATTTGCATCGTCCTGACAACCAATCACTTAGCCTCACTTTCTGTGGACATTCTCAAACAACTTCAAACATTAAACACGTGCTAGCACTCTTTCGAACCAACCAATTTGTGGCAAATATTCTTTTGCTTCTGTACGCAGTTATCGTACGAGGTTCTGTGTTTATGCAATCAGATCCAGTAGCTTTAAGTCAACCTGGTATTTTCAGCAAATTGTTATACCAGTGGGTTCCGCCTTACAATATCGAAGGTTTTGTGGTGGCGACCATTTTGGTATTTATTCAGGCGGTCATCATCAATATTGTGGTGGGAAAAAACCGAATTGCCAATGAAATCAGTTTATTACCGGGAATGTTTTACGTATTGCTGTCTTCCGCTTTCAGCGAATTTTTGCACCTATCTCCCCTAATCTTAGCCAACACCTTCTATATCATCATCTTAATGGAACTCTTTTCCACTTACCGTAAGTATTCGGCGGCGGGGGCGATTTTCAATATCGGACTGTGGACGGGAGTAGCCAGTTTATTTTACGCTTCGTATTTGTTTTTATTTCTTTTAGGAATGGCCGGGCTGGCAATCCTCCGATCCTTCAAGTTAAAGGAACAACTCATGGCGATATGTGGTCTGCTGACCCCTTATATCCTGACAGGCACTTATTTTTTTTTAACGGATAGTTTTTCTAAATTCTGGCAAGAACAAATACAAGATAATTTTGGGTTTCTCGATTTAGAAGGCACTCCCGATTTAATTTTTTATCTTAAAATGGGATTGCTTGGATTGATGTTGCTGACCTTTATTTTCAGCTATAATAATTACACAAAAAAGAAGAATATTCAACAACAAAAGTATATCAACGTACTTTTTACCGGACTGCTCTTATCAACCCTTCCCTTGTTATTTCAGGCAAATATTCACCTTGACCATCTATTAATTCTAGTTCCTGCAGCCGGAATCCTCCTTTCTTTCAATTTTCAAAATGCCCGCGCCTCTATTGCGGAGAGTGCTCACTTATTACTGCTAATCGGCCTCTTGGTCTTGCAATTTTCTTTTTATTGGTAAGTCTATAGACTTTTTTAGAATAAAGTCTTATTAATAAAATAAGTTTATCTTGCAACTCGTTTTGAAACCCTTGCGAAGTAACTGGATATTCTATTGCTTCATTGGAGTCAATACTTATTCCCTACCGACGCTTACTCCCTGAACATAAATGGTTTTTCACTACCAAAAACAGGTAGTTTTTTGCTTTGGCAAGAAGTTTGCCAACACTTAAATTAAAGTAATTTATAATACATTAAAAAATGAAGCATTTATTTTTTTCCCTAATTTTTATTCTGGCAGGCAATTTCCTTACCGCTCAAGAAACACCCGTAAAATGGTCTTTTACTGCCGAAAAGGTCACTGAACAAGAGTATAATCTGGTCATCATAGCCAATATAGAATCTGGCTGGTCGGTCTATTCCCAATATCTGGAAAGTGATGATGGCCCGGTAAAAACCAAGTTTGAATTTCAACCTTCTAAAAATGTAGAATTGGTCGGACAAACTGCAGAGTCAGGCAACAAAAAAGAGAGTTACGACGAATTATTCGGCATGAACCTGATTAAATTTAGCCAAAAAGCGCAATTTACCCAACGGGTGAAAGTTATCGACGCATCCGAGCCAGTTAGTGGATTTGTGACTTATATGAGTTGCGACGAAACCAGTTGTCTGCCCCCAACCGACGTTGATTTTAGTATCTCTCTGCGGTAAATTAGCAAACGCTGCTTTCAAATTATTGATTATGGCATAATATAGCGTTAAAAAACATTTAAATTCATCTTAATTTTTTTGATTAAGCTATTTATGCTTTAAATTGTGAAATTGTACAAATTGGCAGCCGGGACTTTCTGGCTGCCAATTTTTATAAGGAATGAGTTAATAATAAATTTACGTTTTTGGCTTGATCTTTTTGCCGCTAATCTCGTTAAAAAGCCTCGTGATAGCGCGGCTATCCCTGCTTTTTTTGCCTTACTAGCAACAAAAATCTCTAACCCAAAATTCTTAATTTATTAATACCTCATTCCTAAGTACTTACACACCAGAAAAATAATCTATCATGTACAAATCTGCGAGCCTTTGGGTAATTTTCCTGACTTTTCTTTCAGTCAGTCTATCAGCCCAAATCTACAGCCCCGTCAAGTGGGTGACCACCCACGAACAAACCGCAGACGGAGAATTTAACCTTATTTTTACCGCAGCCATCGACGACGGTTGGTCGATCTATTCACAATATCTAGAAAGCGATGATGGCCCAGTTCGAACTACTTTCGAATTTGAAAAAGAAGCGGGCTACAACCTTGTCGGAAAAAATGTCGAAACGGGTGACAAAAAAGAGGGTTTCGACGAGTTGTTTGACATGAATGTCATCAAATTTTACAATAAAGCTATTTTCACCCAAAAAATAAAAATAACAGATTACAGCAAACCCATCATCGGTTACTTTGAATTTATGACCTGCGATGCGACCAAATGTCTACCGCCAGATATGGTAGATTTTGAATTTACGCTAGAGAATAAAATGTCCGGTGGCGTCGGTACAGCCACGGATACCGAAAATGGAACAGAAA